>Ga0209172_10004249_pt1 | contig 19773 bp, 19 predicted proteins | sample LarsenN4metaG_FD_184113 | JGI IMG/M metagenome (GOLD analysis project Ga0209172, IMG submission 184113) | Hot spring sediment bacterial and archeal communities from British Columbia, Canada, to study Microbial Dark Matter (Phase II) - Larsen... ... | reverse complement strand
GATCTCGTCGAGCTGAACGAAGCCTTCGCGTCGGTCGCGGCCGCGTGCAGCACGGTGCTCGGCCTCGACCCGGAGAAGACGAACGTCAACGGCGGTGCGATCGCGCTCGGTCACCCCGTCGGTGCGACGGGCGCGATCCTGACGGTGAAGATCATGCACGAGTTGGAGCGCCGGAACGCGCGCTACGGGCTCGTCAGCCTGTGCATCGGCGGCGGCCAGGGTATCGCTACGATCTTCGAGCGAGTATAGAAGCGCCTACGTCACCCAATATCGAACGTACCGGCGGGTCGCCTCTGACGGGCGGCCCGTTTGACGCCCGACGCATGCAATCTCCTTCAGGCATTATTCTCGCCGCGAGCGACGCCGGGAGCGATCCGTTATGCCCGGAATGGCCCGCGCCAGATTCGATTTATGCGGCCACGCGAGCGATCTTAGGGCGGCTGCTACGTTCCTCTCAGGGGTTTCCCCAGCCGTTTGGTGCTTGATCTACGACGACCCCGGGCTATAATCGCGGCTGTTTTGTGCCCTCGTTCCCGCTGGCACAAACGCCCCGGGTCTGGGGCGCCTACGGGCATCCGGACCCCTGCCTCGTAGTTGGTAAGGAGGGACTGTCTGAGTAACCGAGGATTCGTGTCGGGCGCCCGCGCGGCCATGATGGTCGCCGGTACGGCCATCGCCGTCATGCTGGCGCTCCTCAACGACCGAAGGCTCACGCCGGTCTTCGTAGAAGCAGCACCACAGCCGTTCACGCCGGCGCTGCCGACCACCAGCGGCGACGTGGCGGCGACACTCTCCGCATCGCGCAACGTCCTCGTTCGAAGTTTCCTGACCGGCACGCTCATGGCCTGCCTGGCGATGGCCGCGGTCGCGTCGATGCCGGCGGTGACGACCATCGTCACGACGGCGCTATCGACGTCGTCGGAGCCGGCGGCCGCGGAAACGATCGCAGAGCAGGAGACGCGGCCCGCCGCGGGCGTCGCCGGCAACTGGGAGCGCGCGTACGCCGCCGCGGCGCCGCCCATCGGCGAGCTTGGCGAGGTGGTTGTCGCGGGCGCCCGCGAGCAGCACTTCAAGGAGCTGGAAGCGGCGCTCAACACGATCGCGGCGCAGCGGCGCGCCGAGGCGGCGCGGCAATCGCAGGTGGCGGCGGCACAGCGCGCGCCGGCGACCTCGCTGAACAGGGCGTCCGGCCTGGCGCCGGGCACCATCCTGCGGTCGCGGATCACCATCTACGGGTGCACAGGGCCGGGCGGCGGCTTCTGCGGCAACATGGCGGCGGGCGTCCGCGTCTTCGAAGGCGCGGCGGCCTGCAGCCGGAACCTGCCGTTCGGGACGAAGTTCAAGATCCACAGCGACCCGACCGGGCGCGTGTACGAGTGCCTGGACCGCGGCGCGCTCTCGGCGACGTGGGTAGACATCTTCTTCTACAACACGAGCGAGGGCATCCGCTGGCAGAGCCTGCTCGGCGGCACGACGGCGGACATCGAGATCGTCAACTAAGGCCGCGCGGCGTGGCGGCCGCAACGGGCAAAGCAAAGGGCCGGACGACTCCGTCCGGCCTTTTGCTGTCTCACGGCGGCGATGCAGGCAGCGGGCGAAGCTCGGCCGCGTGGTCGAGGTCATGATTCGTGAGGTCGCCGAGGGCTTCGCGGAGCGTTCCTCGCGCGTGGCTGCGTTCGATCGCGAGGTCGAGCATGGGTTCGGTGAGCTGCGCGAGCAGGCTTTCGATCCCGGCGCGGTTGGCGATGAGCGTCTCGGCGATGACGCGGCGCGAGGCGGATGCGAGCGCTGCGACGCGCTCGGCGTTGGCGGCGTCGCCGGCAGCGCGCGGGATGAGCGGCTCGCCGAGTAGGGCTGCGCGGAGCCAGTTGCGGCGCATGGCGTAGCCGGTGGCGATGTGGGCGAGGAGCTGGCGGTTGATCCAGTCGCCGCAGGCGGACGGCCAGTCGAGCGCGGCCGGATCGAATCGGCGCGTGAGGGCAGCGAGGTAGGCGGTCGCCGCGCGCCACCGGGCGAGCGCCGTCCTGATCGCGTCGGCAGGCATGTGTGTCGCAGGAAACCACATGCGGCGGCGCCGCGCACGGCCGGACCTGCGCGATGGCGCGTGCAGCGTGGCCGCCGACGGCCGTCGAACAAATGTTTCACGTGAAACAATTGGCCGCCGGCCCGGTGCGGGCATGACCGGGCATGGCGCGGTGTGGAAGCCCTGGCGGGTGGCGGCGCGGCGTTTCGTTTGGTCGCTTTTTTTGTGTGTGGCTGACGCGGTGCTGGCGGCGCGGCGTTTCGTTTGGTGACTTTTCATGTGTGTGCGGCTGACGGCGGGCATTTCGTCGCCCATGCGTTGCCGCGCGGGCGTTCTCTCGAGACCCAAGACTCGGACAGGACCTGAGCCTACAGCGTGGGGCTGCTTACGCGTGTGCGGCATTCTGTTTTGCACTTTTTCGTTTTCGGCGGGCGGGGCGTTGTGTGGCGGTTCGTGTGCTCCCTTCGTCGTCGGGGTTCGACGGTGCTTCCTGCGGAAGCCTGATGACGGTTGTGGGGCGATTGTGCGCGAGTAAGGCGGCCACGCCAAGGGGTGGATGTCACTCGGTCAGGCGTCAGGAGCCAGGTCTCAGATGTCAGGCGTCGAGTGTGTCCGGCGGCAGCTGGCAGGGACGGCGGGTCAGGTGCAAGCGCGGGCCGGAGTGCGTCCGGTCTCGCCAGGTCGATGCAGGGCCGGCCGTCATGGTCGGTCGGGCGGCAGAGGCGGGGCCGGTCGTCCTCGAGCGGCTATGCTGGCGCGGTGGTGAAGACGAAGGTTGCGGGCCGGCGGGGACGTGGCGCGAAGCCTAAGGGGCACGCCGTGGCGAACGCGAGCCGTGTGACGAACGTTGCGGCTGGGCGCCGACGTGGGACGAAGGCGAAGACGCACCCGAATGTGGGGCGGGTGGGGGAGATCATGGGGCGGGTGGAGGAGGCGTACGGGATCCCGCCGTGGCGGCCGCACCGGGAGCCGGTGGGCGAGCTGGTGCTGACGATCCTGTCGCAGAACACGTCGGATGCGAACTCCGGGCGGGCGTTCGTGCGGCTGCTGGAGCGGTTCCCGACGTGGGAGGCCGTGATGGAGGCGCCGCTACCCGAGCTGATCGAAGCGATCCAGCCGGGCGGGCTGGCGCCCACGAAGGCGCCACGCATCCAGGCGGCGTTGCGCGACATCCAGGAGCGGGCGGGCGGGTTCTTCCTGTCGTTCCTGGCCGACATGCCGCTGGACGAGGCGCGGGCGTGGCTGCGGAGCATCCACGGCGTGGGGCCGAAGACGGTGGCGTGCGTGCTGCTGTTCTCTCTGGGCCGGCCGGCGATGCCGGTGGACACGCACGTATTCCGCGTGGCGGGGCGGCTGGGGCTGATCCCGGCGCGCGCGGGGAAGGCGGCGATGACGGCGGAGAAGGCGCACGGCCTGCTCGAGTCGATCGTGCCGCCGGAGGACTTCTATTCCTTTCATATCGGGCTGATCAAGCACGGACGGCGGACGTGCACGGCGCAGCGGCCGCGGTGCCCGGCATGCGTGCTGCGCGACCTGTGCCCGAGCGCGGTCAGGTATCACCCGGAGCTGGCGACGGGGCGGCGGGCGATGACGCAGAAGAGGCCGTCATCGGGCGTGGCCGGGCCGTCGGTGAAGCCGGCGGTGAGTCGGACGTCGACGAAGCCGGCGTCGAGGCAGAGCTGACGGGCCGACGCCTGGTCGTACGAGCGCGTGGGTGAGCGCTCGTGCAGCTCCTCGCCGATCTTCTCGTCGCCGCGCCAGAGCTCGAAGCGCGACTGCTCGTCGACGACGCGCTGTCCGTGGTCGAACTGGCTGCGCGTGTAACGGCGGACGGTAGCGCCGTCGTCGCGCTGACGCTCGGCGTGCAGGCGCCATTGCGTCCACTCGCCCTGCGGCGCCGTCTTGCCGCCGAACAGGTCCATAACCGACATAACGAGCGTGCCGCCGGGGAGCAGGTGGCCGAGGAAACGGCGCATGGCTTCGGCGGCGTCTGCGGGATCGGTGAGGAGTTGAATGGAGCTGGAGGGCACGAGGACCGTGCCATAGCGGCGCGGGAGATCGAGGCGCTCCATGGTCTGCTGGAATAGGCGGCCGGAGACGTCGAGGCCGAGGCTGGCGGCCTTCTCGCGGCAGATGTCGAGCATCTCGGGAGAGTTGTCGACGCCGTCGATGTCGATGCCGGCCTGGAGGGAGTCGAGGAGGAGGCGGCCGGTGCCGCAGCCGACGTCGAGCGCGGGCTGGCCGCTGCGCTCGATGATGGCGCGGTAGAAGGGACGGTCGGGCCACGTCGAGTAGTCGCCGCGGAGGAGGTCCCACGTGGAGGCGAGCATGCCGCGGTACTCGTAGCCGGTTTGCACGGGCGACATACTATCCGATGACCGGCGCGGCGCATGCGCGTGTGCGCGCGTGACCGGCGTCAGGCCGGCGACGCCGGACATGGCGCCGCCCACTCTTCATGTTCGACGCGGGCGGCGTTGATGACGAAGGCGATCGTGTGATACCAGCCGACGATGACGACCATCTCGAGGATCTGCTCGGGCGACCATCGCGCGGCGAGCTCCTGCCAGAGGCCGTCGGTGATGTGATCGGTGTCGTGGAGCTCGTCGACCAGGCGGAGGAGGATGGCGTCGCCCTCGGGCAGGGCGTCGGCGCCGCCCTCAGCGGCGGTGGCCGCGACGTCCTGCTCGGAGAGGCCGGCGGCCGCGGCGAAGGCGGCGACGTGGACGCCCCACTCGTAGTTGGCGCCGCAGCAGGCGCTGGTGCGGTCGATGAGGAGCTCGCGCTCGCGCATGGAGAGGGAGAGGCGGCGGCCGAGGATGAAGCTGCCGAGGCTACGCATGGCCTGCATGAGGGCGGGGTTGCGGGCGAGCGTGCGAAAGAGCTTGAGGGGCTCCATGGCGGCGCCGGGCGGCATCCAGCGGCGGAGCTCGTCATCGAGGGCGGCGGGGTAGGGCGGGTCGAGCGGTGGGATGCGCGGGTGGGCGGCGGCCTGCATGGGTGGTCTCCCTCCGGTTCGCGCCGGTGCAGCGGGGGTGCTACGCTTTTGGTAGCAGTCTATCCGCTACGGAATCAGTAGCGCAAGGAGGGGGCGATGGCAGCGCCGAGGCCGGGCAAGGCGGCGCGGGGATCGGCGAGCGGGCGGCCGATCATGGCGGCGCTCGACCTGCTGGGGCGGCGGTGGACGCTGCGCGTGCTGTGGGAGCTGCGCGACGGGGCGGCGGTGTCCTTCCGGGCGCTGCAGGCGCGCTGCGGCGGGATGTCGCCGACCGTGTTGAACCAGCGGCTGGCGGAGCTGCGCGACGTGGGGCTCGTCGAGCTGGAGGCGGACGGGTACGCGCTGACGCGGCTGGGGCGGGAGCTGGTGGGGGCGCTGGCGCCGCTGAACGAGTGGTCGAAGCGGTGGGCGCGGCGGCTCGCCGGCGGCTGAGCGCCGCGTGGCGAGCGTGACACGCCGGGAGTTCTGGTAGGATCGCCGTCATGCAAGAGGCGAAGACATTCCCGGCGCTCGCGATCTCGGCGTACTGGCAGTCGGTGCAGGACGACCTGGTGCGCATCGTCGACCTGTTCCCGGAAGGGAAGCTCAACTGGTCGCCGAAGGAGGAGCTGTGGAACTCGCGCGGCATCCTCATCCACGTATCCGACGCGCGCGACCGGTGGATGTGGCGGACGGTGAAGGACGGCGAGCCGTACCCGAACATCTGGACGACGGCGCGCACGCGGGATGATCTGAAGCGGGAGCTGACGCGGACGTTCGCGCGGTTGCAGCGCTTTCTGCGCAACCAGGCGCAGCTCGACGCGTCGTACGAGGACGAGTGGGACGGCGGACGGGCGACGTACGACGGGCACTGGATCGCGTTTCACCTGCTGGAGCATGACGTTCACCATCGTACGGAGCTGATGCAGCGGCTGGCGTTGCTCGGCGTGGAGCACGGGATCGATTTGTAGCTCTTAGCGGTCAGCTTTTGGTCGTCAGCGGTCAGCGGTTGTTGTGGCCGCTGGCTTCTTCATTTTCCCTGCGGCGGCGGCTTGCGGTCATTCGTTCGAGGGGTAGGTGGGGAGGCCGAGGAGGGGCCAGGTGCGGCGCTGCTGGATCTCGGCGGTGTGGGCGCGCTCGTGGGAGATGGTGCGGCGGATGAGCTTGCGCACGGTCCACTCTTCGGCGTGGTCGCGGGAGGGGCGGGTCGGGCGGTAGACGCGCGAGCGGGTGGCGTCGTCGAGGGCGCGGAGGAGGTCGAGTGTGAGGGCGCGCTCGGTCGTCGGATCGCTGACGGGCGAGAAGATGCCGGACGATGGGCCGTCGCGGAGGCCGTCGCGGTAGTAGGCCTCGAGCTGGAGGACGTGCTCGAGGACGCCGCGGATGGTGCGGGCTTCGGGCGCCCAGGGGTCGACCGAGCGCATCGCCGACAGCGGCGGCTGCCAGTCGAGGAGGGCGTCCGGGAGGCCGTCGACGGCGGCGAGGAGGCCGGCGCGGGCGAACGTCATGCGGCGGATGAGGCGTTCGAGCTCGTCGGGAGCGAGCGCGGCCCTGTCGGCGTCGAGGCAGAACTCGCCGCCGAGGCGCTCGTAGTCGCGGCCGTCGAGGCGCTCGACGACGCGCCAGCCGGTGCGGGACTCGAGGCGCTCGCCGTGGCGGCTGAGCCAGGCGAGATGCTCGGCGATGGTGATGGGGAGGGTGGCGGCAAGGGCGGCCTCGTCGAGGGCGCCGGCGATGCAGCCGGGGAGGTCGAGGACCCAGGCGTGGAGGGTGGTGGGGTAGGTGACGAGCGCGACGGGGTGGCGCTCGCCCGGGTCAGATGATTTTTCCATAACGACTCGCGAAGGCAGCTTCGGCCTCCTTGACCTGACGATACCAGTGGAGTGATAATCCTGACTAAATCGATTTACTTTACGGTGTAGCCAGGCAGGGGCGGGAGGCGGCCATGGTGATGCAGAAGCCTCGCTCGGAGTTCGCGGTCGACAAGAGCAACGACCCGATCGTCAAAGCCGAAATCGACAATTTCGAACGCGAAGCGAAAGCCTGGCGCGCGGGGGGCGGGCTGGGCGACGACTTCCGTCCGTTCCGGCTGCAGCACGGCACGTACGGCCAGCGCCAGGCCGACCGCCAGATGATGCGCATCAAGGTACCGCACGGGACGATGACGCCCGAGCAGCTGCACGCGGTGGCGGACTGCGCGGAGCTGTACACGCCGCGCAAGCTGGGGCACGTGACGACGCGGCAGGCGATCCAGCTGCACTTCGTGATGCTGGAGGACGCGCCGAAGGTGATGCGGCGGCTGGCGGAGGTGGGGCTGACCACGCGCGAGGCGTGCGGCAACACCGTGCGCAACATCACGGCCGACCCGCTGACGGGGATCGCTGCGGATACGGTGTTCGACGTGACGCCGTACGCGGAGGCGGCGATGCGCTACTTCCTGCGCAACCCTGCGAACCAGAAGCTGCCGCGGAAGTTCAAGATCGCGTACTCGGCGAGCGAGGAGGACCGCGGCCTCATCCCCATGCACGACATGGGGCTGATGGCGGTGATCCGCGACGGGCAGAAGGGCTTCCGGCTGAGCGTCGGGGGCGGGCTTGGCGCGGCGCCGCGGATCGCGGACGTGCTGTCGGAGTTCGTGCCGGTCGAGGAGCAGTTGCGGTCGATCGAGGCGGCGATCCGCGTGTGGGACCGGCTGGGCGAGCGGCGCAACAAGAACAAGGCGCGCATCAAGTTCCTGGTGGCGAAGATCGGCATCGACGAGTTCCGCCGGCTGTGGGAGGCGGAGCTGGCGACGCTGCCGCCGTCGTTCGACGAGCGGTACCGCGAGCCGGACTTCACGCTGGAAGAGGAAGCGCCGGTGACGGGGTCGTACGCGTCGCGGAACGGCGGCATCGTGGCGGCGCGCGAGGGCTTCGAGGTGTGGCGGCGGACGAACGTCGTGCGGCAGGCGCAGCCGGGGTGGAACACGATCTACGTGCTGCTGCCGATCGGCGACGCGACGGCGGACCAGATGCACGCGCTGGCGGAGATCGCGCGGAAGTACGCGAACGGGCACATCCGCACATCGGCGGCGCAGAATTTCGTGCTGCGGTGGGTGCACGACGACGACCTGTCGGCGGTGCACGCGGCGCTCGAGGACATCGGGCTGGCGGAAGCGCACGCGATGACGATCTCGGACGTGATCACGTGCCCGGGCGCGGACACGTGCTCGATCGGCGTGACGTCGTCGAAGGGGCTGGGGACGGAGCTGCGGCAGCGCATCCTTGCGGGGAACGGGAAGTACCGTGACCCGCTCGTGGAGGAGATCCGCATCAAGATCAGCGGGTGCCCGAACTCGTGCGGGCAGCACCACGTGGCGGACATCGGCTTCTACGGGATGGCGATCCGGATGGGCGAGCGGCAGGTGCCGGCGTTCCAGCTGATGCTGGGCGGGAACGCGCAGGGCGAGGGCCGTCTGGCGAAGCTGACGATGAAGCTGCCGGCGCGCTACATCCCGGACGCGGTGGAGAAGCTGATCGACACGTACGTGGCCGAGCGCGGGGACGGCGAGAAGTTCGCGGAGTGGACAGCGCGCGTCGGGACGGCGCGCGTGCAGGAAGCGCTCGCGGCGTACAAGGTGGTGCCGGAGTTCAACCAGGATCCGATGGCGTATGTCGACTGGGGGCAGTCGAAGCTCTTCACGCTCGATGACATGGGCGAAGGGGAGTGCGCGGTGTGAGGCTGGTCGTTAGAGGTTAGAGGTTGGAGGGCGGAGCCCGGGTGGGCTTGTGGGTGTATGGCGGACGTTGTGACGGATGAGGTGATCGAGGAGCTGGCGCGGCAGTCGGCGGCGCTGGAGGGTTCGACGCCGCAGGAGATCTTGCGGTGGGCGTCGGCGACGTACCAGCCGGGTCTGGCGCTGGCGTGCAGTTTCGGCGGGCCGTCCGGGATGGTGCTGCTCGACATGATGATGCAGGTCGACCGCACCGTCGAAGTGTTCTACCTCGACACCGACTTCCTCTTCCCTGAGACGTACAAGCTGCGCGACATCGCGGCGGCGAAGTACCAGTTCGAGCCGGTGGGGTACATGTCGCTGCTGACGCCGACGGAGCAGGCGGCGAAGCACGGGGAGGCGCTGTGGGCGCGCGACCCCGACCTGTGCTGCGAGCTGCGCAAGGTGGAGCCGAACAAGCGCGCGCTGGAGGGGAAGCGGGCGTGGATCAGCGGCATCCGGCGGGACCAGTCGAAGACGCGCGCGGAGATACCGCTGGTCGAGTGGGACGGGAAGTTCGGGCTGGTGAAGGTCAACGCGCTGGCGTCGTGGACGGAGTCGCAGGTGTGGACGTACATCCTGGACAACGGGGTGCCGTACAACGAGCTGCACGACCGCAGCTACCCGAGCATCGGGTGCACGCACTGTACGAAGCCGGTGGCGCCGGGGGATGACCCGCGCAGCGGCCGGTGGCAGGGATTCGACAAGACGGAGTGCGGGCTGCACGTGCCGGAAGGGCAGACGGCAGCGGCCTCCGGCGGCGACTGAGCGAAACATTCCCGCAGACGGCAGATGAGGCACACGGGGGACTCCGTTTGTCCGGGGTAGCCCGCAAGCACAAAGAGGAGCGAGGGGTTGGAACAGCAGGGATTCACGGTGTGGTTCACGGGGCTTTCGGGGGCGGGCAAGACGACGATCGCGGACGCGCTGGAGCCGATCTTGCGGGAGCGCGGGATCACGAAGATCGAGAAGCTCGACGGGGACGTGGTGCGGACACACCTGAGCAAGGGGCTGGGCTTCAGCAAGGAAGACCGCGACACGAACATCCGGCGCATCGGCTGGGTGGCGGAGGTGCTGACGCGCAACGGCGTGTGCGTGCTGGCGTCGGCGATCTCGCCGTACCGGGAGATCCGCGACGAAGTGCGCGCGAACATCGGCAACTTCGTCGAGGTGCACGTGCACTGCTCGCTCGAGGAGCTGACGCGGCGCGACGTGAAGGGGCTGTACGAGAAGGCGCTGCGCGGCGAGATCCCGAACTTCACCGGGGTGAGCGACCCGTACGAACCGCCGCTGAACCCCGAGGTGCTCGTGGACTCGGAGAAGGAAGATCTGCACGAGAGCGTGGCGAAGGTGGTGGCGAAGCTGGAGGAGCTCGGCTTTGTTCCGGTCGCGACGACGGCGTAGTGGGGCGCTAGAGGCTGGAAGCTGGAGGGTGGAGGCTGGAGGGTGGAGGCTGGAGGTTTGAGGTTGGAGAGTAGGAGACGGGGGAATGGGTGACGGGGTGGAACAGGGGCTGATCGCGCCGCACGGCGGCAAGCTGAACCCGCGCGAGGCGGAGGGCGACGAGGCGCGCGCGCTCGAGGAGCGGGCGCGATCGCTGCCGGCGCGCGCGTTGAACTCGCGCGAGCTGTCTGACCTGGAGCTGCTGGCGAACGGCGGCTTCAGCCCGCTCGACGGGTTCATGACGCAGGCGCAGTACCGGAGCGTCGTCGACACGATGCACCTGCCGGACGGGCTGCCGTGGTCGATCCCGGTGACGCTGAGCGTGTCGAAGGAGCAGGCGAACGCGATCAAGGGCGAGCTGGCGCTGACCGACGGCGACGGCGCCGCGCTGGCCGTGATGACGGTCGAGGAGACGTTCGCGTACGACAAGGAGCACGAGGCGCAGCAGGTTTACCGGACGACGGAGGACAAGCATCCGGGCGTGGCGGCGGTGTACGCGCAGGACGACGTGCTGATCGGCGGGGCGGTGCGCGTGTTCCGCCGGCCGGCGAACCCGTCGTTCGCGGAGTACCGGCTCGACCCGGCGCAGACGCGGGCGGCGTTCGTCGAGCGTGGGTGGAAGAAGGTGGTGGGGTTCCAGACGCGCAACCCCGTGCATCGCGCGCACGAGTACATCCAGAAGTGCGCGCTGGAGATCGTCGACGGGCTGCTGCTGCACCCGCTGGTGGGCGACACGAAGAGCGACGACATCCCGGCGGACGTGCGGATGGAGTGCTATCGCGTGCTGCTGGACAGCTACTACCCGAAGGAGCGCGTGCTGCTGTCGGTGCTGCCGGCGGCGATGCGCTACGCGGGGCCGCGCGAGGCGATCTTCCACGCGATCATGCGGAAGAACTACGGCTGCTCGCACTTCATCGTCGGGCGCGATCACGCGGGAGTGGGCAGCTACTACGGGACGTACGACGCGCAGCTGATCTTCAGCGAGTTCGACGCGCAGAAGCTGGGGATCACGCCGCTGTTCTTCGAGCACACGTTCTTCTGCAAGGCGTGCGAGGGGATGGCGTCGAGCAAGACGTGCCCGCACGGGCCTGAGGAGCGGGTGTCGCTGTCGGGGACGCAGGTGCGCGAGTTCCTGTCGCAGGGGATCGAGCCGCCGCACGAGTTCTCGCGGCCGGAGGTGGCGCGCGTGCTGATCGCGGCCGAGCGGGCGAAGGCGCAGGTGTAGGGATGGAGGCGGGGCGCGTGCGCGAAGTCGCGCTACCGATCCCGAAGCAGCCCGCCGACGGCGAGCATCATCTTCACGTGCCGGCGCCAGCATGGCGCGTGGCGACGAACGCGGGGCTGCGCGCGCTGTACGTGCTGGCAGCGCTGGTGGTGTTCGTGTTCGCGCTGGAGACGCTGCGCGCGGGCGCGAACGGGCTGGAGCCCGTGCTCGACCGCTTCAACGCCGAAGGGACGGCGAACATCGTCGGGTTCGGGTGGCTTGGCTCGTACGTGGTGCTGAGCGGGTCGCCGGTGGCGGCGATCGCGCTGAGCCTGTTCTCCGAGGGCGTGCTCAGCGACACCGAGACGTTCGCGATGATCAACGGCTCGCGGATGGGGGCGTCGTTCATCGTGCTGTTCGTTGGGTTCCTGTACTGGGTGATGGGGAAGCGGAACCCCGACGGACTGTACATCGGCGTAGTGGCGATGCTGACGGCGTTCACGCTGTGGGCGCCGGTGATCCCGCTGGGGCAGCTGATCCTGCGCGAGGGGTGGCTCGACGGCGTGCGCGTGGGGAGCCCCGGCGCGCTGACGTCGATCGTCGAGGTGGCGTACGACCCGATGATCGAGCGGCTGGACGCGCGGCTGCCGCAGCTGGCGATGTTCGCGATCGGCGTGGGGGTGCTGCTGCTGAGCTTCAGCATCTTCGACCGCGTGCTGCCGAACCTCGATCAGCCGGGCGAGCGGTTCGAGCGGGCGTCGGAGTTCCTGCACCAGCGCTACCTGATGTTTGTGTTCGGGGTGCTGGTGACGCTGATGACGCTCTCGGTGTCGCTGTCGCTGACGATCCTGGTGCCGCTGACGCTGAAGGGGTACGTGCGGCGGGACAGCATCATCCCGTACGTGATGGGGGCGAACATCGCGACGTGGATCGACACGCTGTTCGCGGCGCTGCTGCTGGACGAGCCGCGGGCGTTCACGATCGTGTTCGCGCAGATGGTGACGGGCGGCGCGCTGTCGCTGTTCGTGCTGGTGTTCCTGTACGAGCCGTACAAGCGGGCGATCCTGCGGCTGTCACATGTGGCGGTGCGGGACCGGCGGGGGTTCGCGGGGTTCCTGGCGGCGGTGCTGGTGGTGCCGGCGGTGTTGCTGGTGGTGTAAAACGAGGACCGCGTCTTCCTTCTCAATCTCTGGAGCACTCCTAGCTTGGGTGGCATCAGGTGTGTCTGCCACGCGTACCAGATGGTCACAACGACGAGCACGATAGTCGCAGCACCGACGACCCCATTCCATTGACGCACTTCCTTGGGGAACGCGCTTACGCACCCCGAAGATCGCTGTCAGGCTCCAGTGATCAAGCTTTGGCTAACGAACGATCCGGGTCAACCGAAATTGTGTGCGATTTGTCTCGTCTTGACGCGCGAGACGCAAGGACCACCGAGACGTGATTGGGGCATTGAGGTTGTCGCCCATGACGCGCAGCCTAATCTGGAAATCTCCGACGCTGAATCCGTCTTGTAGGCGACCAAACACGCCAAGGCCGAAATAGGCGAACGGTGTTGCAGCCCACGCAGCGAGAGGCCCATGCGACGCCTCTCCCTCGCCATAGGCTGTGCGTGTCACGTGAGGCACGCGCAACGGATTCACTAGCACATCGATATGCTCGGTCGCGCCCGGGTAGATGTCGACGGCCGCGCCAAGCCCCTCTTGGATGAAGTGCAACCCAGCCGCGCTCCACTTCAAGGACTTGCGTTCGGCGGCCGGGGCAGATGGAGCTCGTCCTTCGTGCCATCGCTCGACGAAGAGCTCTGGTCTGCAACGGCGTGCCGTCGCTCGCCCGTTGTTGCGGACTCCAATACGCAGCCACTGAGTTATTCCCTGCGGTTGACCGTCCGCAAGCACCCAACTGGCATCGAGCTCAGGATGAAACTCCGGCTCAGTCGGATCGTAGATGAAGTCCAGTTCCGGAACGTTGACGTACTCCTGCCAGAGCAAGAGCAGCATGATAGGAGTGACACCTAGCAGCGCCGCAAAGATCTCCTCAAAATCGAACGTTGCGCTCAGCACCCCGACTATGACAAGCAGCATGAGTGCGGCGACGACGAGTGCGCGAAAACGGCCGACTCGGGTCATGGCGAGTTTCATGGCTGCTATTGTAGTTCGGGATCGAGCCCACCCCGCGGTTCGGACATGGGACGATGTAGAAGCAAGACCTCGCCGATTGTGGTCTGGCGTTCCACAGGTGTGACACGTCGGAATGTCCCAGCGACCGAGGCGTGAGTTCCTTGCGAGGGGTTGCGCCGCCGATCTACAATTGTTGATGTAATCGCTTAACTTTAGGCACTTTCCGCCGGCAGGTTCGAATGCGCATCTCGACCAAGGGAGATTACGGTGTCCGCGCCCTCATCGAGCTGTCCCACCATTATGGTGAGGGCAAGCCGATCCAGAGCGCGGAGATCGCCGCGCGGCAGCACATCCCTGAGCCCTATCTGGACCAGCTGCTGACGACGCTGCGCAAGGCGGGGTTCATCAGGAGCGTGCGGGGTCCGCAGGGCGGGCACGCGCTGCTGCAGCCGCCGGAGGAGATCCGGCTGAGCGAGGTGATCCGGACGCTGGAGGGGTCGCTGTCGCCGGTGTCGCACCTGCACGACGAGGGGTACCAGTGCCGGGCGGCGCACGAGATCTGGCACCGGGTGGAGGCCGCGACGGAGGAGATCCTGCGCGGGGTGACGATCGCCGACCTGGCGGCGCGAGAACTGGAGTATGACCGGCATGGCGGACGCTACGTCATCTAAGGCACGGGCCGTCGTGGCGGGCGGCATCGCGGACAGCGTGCTCGAGCTGGTGGGGAACACGCCGCTGGTGCGGCTCGCGCGCGTGACGCCGGCGGAGAGCGCGGAGGTCCTGGGGAAGCTGGAGTCGCTCAACCCGGCGGGAAGCGTGAAAGACCGGATCGCGCTCTCGATGATCGAGGCGGCGGAGGCGCAGGGGCTGCTGAAGCCGGGCGACACGATCGTCGAGCCGACGTCGGGGAACACGGGCATCGGGCTGGCGATGGTGGCGGCGGTGAAGGGCTACAAGCTGATCCTGACGATGCCGGAGGACATGAGTGTCGAGCGGCGGCGGCTGCTGACGCGGTTCGGGGCGCAGCTGGTGCTGACGCCGGCGATCGAGGGGATGACGGGCGCGGTGTACGCGGCGCAGGAGCTGGTGGAGAAGAACAAGTCGTACTTCATGCCGCAGCAGTTCAACAATCCGGCGAACCCGGAGGTGCACCGGAAGACGACGGCGAAGGAGATCCTGGAGCAGACGGAGGGGCGCATCGACGCGTTCGTGGCGGGCGTCGGGACGGGCGGATCGATCACGGGCGTGGGTGAAGTGCTGAAGCAGCAGCGGCCGGACATTCTGGTGGTGGCGGTGGAGCCGGCGCGCTCGCCGGTGCTGGCGGGCGGGAAGGCAGGCATCCACGGCATCCAGGGCATCGGCGCGAGCTTCGTGCCGGGGGTGCTGAACCGCGAGGTGTACGACGAGCTGGTGCAGGTGAAGGACGAAGACGCGATGGCGATGACGGCGCGGCTGACGCGCGAGGAGGGCCTGCTGGTCGGTATCTCGTCCGGGGCGAACGTGTTTGCGTCGCTCGCGGTGGCGAAGAAACTCGGCCCGGGGAAGCGCGTGGTGACGATGCTGTGCGATACCGGCGAGCGATACCTGAGTGTTAGCCTGTAAGACGGACGCGAACGGAGAGGAATCGACGGGTTATGGACCACGGACACTTTCACATCGATAGGACGACAGGGATCGCGGACGCGTCCATGCATGGAGTGCCGAACGGAGGGCGCATGCCTGTTTCGGTGTACATCCCGACGCCGTTCCGGAAGCTGACGGGCAACCGGCAGCACGTCGAGGCGAGCGGCGCGAACGTGGCGGAGGTGCTCGCCGACGTCGACCGGCAGTACCCGGGGTTCCGGCAGCTCGTGTTCGGCAGCGGCGAGACGGTGCCGGCGCACATCAACATCTACGTGAACAAGCAGGAGATCACGTCGCTGAACGGGATCGAGACGGCGCTGCAGGACGGCGACGAGGTGGCGGTGATCCCGGCGATGGCGGGTGGCTCGGGCGAGGACGAGGCGCCGAAGCGGAAGACCGTGGGGGCGCTGACGGCCGAGCAGGTGAACCGCTACTCGCGGCACATCATCATGCCGCAGGTGGGGCCGGCGGGGCAGCGCAAGATCATGGAAGCGAGCGTGCTGATCATCGGCGCGGGCGGGCTGGGGTCGCCGATCGCGGTGTACCTAGCGCTCGCTGGCATCGGGAAGATCGGCATCGTCGACTTCGACGTGGTTGACCTGTCGAATCTGCAGCGGCAGATCCTGCACCAGAACGACGACATCGGCAAGCCGAAGGCGATCTCGGCGAAGGAGACGATCAACGCATACAACCCGGACGTCGAGGTGGTGGTGCACGAAGTGCCGATCACGTCGGACAACGCGCTGGAGATCATCAAGGACTACGACTACGTGATCAACGGCGCGGACAACTTCGCGGCGCGCTATCTGGTGAACGACGCGTGCTACTTCCTGAAGAAGCCGCTCATCGACGGTTCGATCCTGCTGTTCGACGGGCAGGTGACGGTGTATTTGCCGGGGCAGGGGTGCTACCGCTGCCTCTACCCGTCGCCGCCGCCGCCGGGCATGGTACCGAGCTGCGCCGAGGCGGGCGTGCTGGGCGCGCTGTGCGGGACGGTGGGGACGATCCAGGCGACGGAAGTGTTGAAGCTGATCCTGGGCGCGGGGGAGTCGCTGCACGGGCGGCTGCTGCTGTACGACGCGCTGGCGATGGAGTTCCGGCAGGTGCGCATCCGGCGGGACCCGAACTGCGTGCTGTGCGGCGACAACCCGACGGTGACGGAGCTGATCGACTACGACGCGTGGTGCGGCGGCGCGTTCGACCACACGAACGAGGAAGAGCGGAAGGCGGCGGAGGCTGCGCGCGAGGCGCGAGAGCGGGCCGCGGCGTCGATGAACGCGTGAGCGCATCGGGCGGACGAACGAACGAGAACGAGGGCGGGGTAGAGACGATATGGCCGTAGAAGTGAAAGTGACGTCGGTGCTGCAGAAGATCACCGGCGCGAAGGTGGTGCAGGGCGAGGGGGGCACGGTGGGTGAGCTGCTGGCGGACCTCGACACGCGCTACCCGGGGTTCAAGCAGCAGATCATGCAGGATGGCAGCCTGCACCGGTTCGTGAACATCTACCTCAACGACGAGGACATCCGGTACCTGAACCAGCTCGACACGCGCGTGAAGGACGGCGACTCGATCTCGATCCTGCCTGCGCTCGCGGGCGGGTAGGTCAATCGTGCTCTACGAGAACCTGATCGAGGCCATCGGCAACACGCCGCTCGTCGAGATGCCGCGGATGAGCCCGAAGGCGTCGGTGAAGCTGTACGCGAAGCTCGAGGGGCAGAACCCGAGCGGCAGCGTGAAGGACCGCATCGCCAAGTACATGATCGAGGATGCGGAGCGGCGCGGCGTGCTGACGAAGGATCGCATCGTGCTGGAGCCGACGTCGGGGAACACGGGCATTTCGCTGGCGATGATCTGCCGGATCAAGGGGTACCGGCTGAAGTGCGTGATCCCGGAGAGCGTGAGCGCGGAGCGGACGGAGCTGCTGCGCGCGTACGGCGCTGAGATCGTGTACTCCGACGGTGCGCGCGGGACGAACGGGTCGATCGAGGTGGCGAAGCAGATCGCGGCCGAAGACCCGCAGTACTTCATGCCGTACCAGTACGGGAACGAGATGAACCCGCGCGCGCACTACGAGACGACGGGGCCGGAGATCCTACGCGACCTGCCGGAGGTGGACGTGTTCGTTGCGGGACTGGGGACGGGCGGGACGCTCACGGGCACCGGGCGCTATCTGAAGGAGCACAAGCCGAGTGTGAAGATCGTGGCGGCGGTGCCGCATCCGGGCGACCTCGTGCAGGGGCTGCGGAGCCTCGAGGAGGGGTTCATCCCGCCGGTGCTCGATGAGTCGATCCTGGACGGGAAGATCGTCATCGACTCGCGGACGTCGTTCGCGTCGTCGAAGGAGCTGACGCAGGTGGAGGGGATCTTCGCGGGGATCTCGGCGGGCGCGGTGGTGAAGACGGCGCAGCGGGTGGCGGAGCGGCTCGACGCCGGCAACATTGTGTGCCTGTTCGCGGACGGCGGGTGGAAGTACCTGTCGACGCAGCTGTGGACGACCAACTATGAGGACTTGCCGGAGGATATCGAGGACAAGATCTGGTGGTGAGTTCGTAGGTCTGGATTCCGGGTTGAGGGTTTCTTGAGGGGCGCCGGGTGGCGCCCCTGTTTTGTTGCGCGCGGGCCGCTCCTCGTCGGTTGGCCGTGAGGCCGCGGTTAACCTTTTTCGGCCGCCGGCGTTCTGCTTCGTATGAAGATGATCCGCGCGCTCATCCTGATTGGCGTGGTGGGACTGTGCGGAGCGACCGCGAGAGGAACGGACGCGCAGGACGCGGCCACGTGGGATGTCGTGCTCGAACTACCGAGCGGCGACGTGCAGGCGATCACAATTGCGTCACCGAACGTCGCCTGGGCCGCAGGCGGCGGGGCCCTCTGGTGGTCGGGCGATGCCGGCCGGCACTGGGAGGTCGGAGGCGCGTCGGAGTGGTACATGCACGACATCGAGGCGATGCCGGACGGCCTGCGTGGCTGGGCGGCGGGCACATCGGGCGCACTGTACGCGACGGCCGATGGCGGGAGGTCGTGGGAGCCGGTTGAGCTTGGCACCGAGATCCACCTGGCGGACGTGGAGGCGCTGAGCGATCAGACCATCCTTGTGTCCGGATACGGCGTCGGGTTCAGCGATGTGATCGTCGAGCCGATGCCGGCGCTATTTCGCCGCTCCACCGACGGCGGGCGGACGTGGAGCGAGATCTCACTTGGCGGGTACCGCGTGAACGATCTCGCGGCGCTCGCCGATGGCGAACACGCATGGGCCGCCGGGCAGCGCTGCATCCGGCACCCGGAGGGGTTCGGGTGCGCCTCGGTGGAGTTTGCCGTCTTCTCGACGGACGATGGTGGCGTGACGTGGCGAGCGATGGCGCAGGCGCATCGTTTCCTGGAGATGCATTTCGCTTCGATAGACGCCGGCTGGGCCGTGGAGTATGCGTGCCAGGGACCACTTGCGTATGACGAATGTCGCACGGGGATCGCCCGCACGGAGGATGGCGGTGCGACGTGGACAGGCGTCCTTGACCTTGGATCGAGCGCATCCGCCCAGGTCTGGGGGTTCGATGCGGCCACGGCGGTGGCGGCGGTGTCGGAGTGCCGCGAGCAGTGCACGACGGTGCTGCGCCGCACGAGCGACGGAGGCGAGACGTGGTCGGATGGCGGCGCGCCTACATCGGGGGTGGTGACGGACATCGCGTATGCGACGCTGCGATCGGGGCTTCGCGTACAGCAGAGTCGCGTTGAGTGGACGGACGACGGCTCGGCGTGGCATGAGGCGGTGTTTCCCGTCACGGCAGGGCCTGGTGATTTCGACTTCATCGACGCGCGTCGAGGATGGTTCGCTGCTTCGAGGCTGCTGCGGACGGAGGATGGCGGCGACACCTTTGCGCCCGTCGGGGAAGGTACGCCACCAGACACCATCGACTTCGTGTCTCCTTCCGAAGGTTGGGGGACGGATCTCGTGTGTGAGCCGGCATGCACGAACACCGTCCACATCTTGCATACGGTCGACAGCGGGCACTCCTGGCAGATCCAGAGGACGCTCTCACTTGGCAACTATCTTCAACTCGAGATGTTTAGTCCGGGCGATGGCTGGGCATTCTCCCTTAGCGACCGTTTGTTACTGAGAACAACGGACGGCGCCACCTGGGAGGACCGGCAACTGCCGACCGTGGCGCCGGCGCTGGAGCACACGAGCCTTGCGTTCACGCCCGGCGGCATCGCGTGGTTCGTGGAGCGTTCGTGCAGCGCCGGCTATGTGGATTGCCGCACGAGCGCCTGGCGCACGACGGACGGCGGGCTTACGTGGGCGGTGGCGTCGCCTCTGCCGTTGACGACGGGCTGCCCGGTTTCGGTGCATGCGTCCGACGCGCGCCACGCGGTGGTCATCGGATATGAGTGCACGGATCTCATGCGACCGCTGATGTTTCGCACGGCTGACGGAGGCAACACATGGCAGCGCGTCAGTCTATCCGGAACGGGATTCGTGCTCGGGTTGACGTTTTTCGACCGCAATCGAGCGCGCGGCGTACGCGCGCTGTGCCCCGATCCGATCGAGCACGGCGCCGCCTGCGACACCGTGTACATGCGCACCGCGGATGGCGGCGTGACGTGGGACTACGAGCGCATCGCCGATGACACTGTGCC
>Ga0209172_10004245_pt1 | contig 19790 bp, 21 predicted proteins | sample LarsenN4metaG_FD_184113 | JGI IMG/M metagenome (GOLD analysis project Ga0209172, IMG submission 184113) | Hot spring sediment bacterial and archeal communities from British Columbia, Canada, to study Microbial Dark Matter (Phase II) - Larsen... ... | reverse complement strand
GTAAGTGAAGCTAATCAACACCTGGATAAGTTAAAAATAATTTGGGTCGATTCCGGCTATTCTGGCGCCAATTTTGCGCGGGCAATATCGCAAATAAATGCGGCGGAAGTAGCGGTATTGAAACGGGAAAATAAGGAATTTAAAGTGATGCCCCGACGGTGGGTAGTGGAACGAACATTCGCTTGGATAGTGCAAAATAGACGTTTGATTGTTGACCACGAACAGTTACCAGAAATTAGTGAAGCCATGATTTATGCGGCTAGGTGCCGTTTAATGCTGAGACAGTTAGCTAGCCAAAATAAAATCGCTTAATATTTGTTTTATAAACTGTCTCTGAGCCCAATAGGCAATTCCGCCCCCTGCCATACCCACATTAGTTTGGGAAAGACTCGCTAACCCATAAAAAGCCTGTTGGACAAACCAAAAACCCAGAAAGAAAAAGGCGGGAATCCGAGCTACAGTCGTAAAAATACCGAGAGGAATTAACGTGAGGATTTCGGCGGTGGGATATCTGAGAATATAGGCACCCATCACCCCGGCGATCGCCCCTGAAGCCCCCAGGGACGGAATGGGAGATTGCAGAGAAAAATACCACTGAGCTAAAGCGGCTAAAGCCCCGCAAGCGAGATAAAAAACTAGGTATTTTAAGTGCCCCAAGCAGTCTTCCACATTGTTCCCAAAAATCCACAAAAACAGCATATTGCCGCCCAAGTGCAGCCATCCTGCATGGAGGAATTGGGAGCTAAACAGCGTCACCCACTCTGGCACCGGCGTCACCAGTAAGACTCCTTCAAAGCTGCCAGTTAGCTGTTGTGGCACCACCGCCCACAGTTGAAAAAACTGCTCTAACTGACCCTGCTGCTCCAACATCACCTCGTAAATAAATATCAAAATGTTGGCCACAATTAGCCCATATGTCACATAAGGCGTGATGCTGGTTGGGTTATCATCGCGCAGAGGAACCATTGGTTTACTGCCCCATTACAAGCCTACTTAAAAGAGCATACCATTTACTGGTTTCTGGTAGTGGTTTTCAGCAGCTAAACCAGGGAATTTTTCCGCCGTGAATTCTCATTAAATTAGATAAAAATAGGGTTTATGCCGCTTAAATATTAGATCAGATTATCCGATTTGAATCTCAATCTGCACCAGATTTTATCAAATTTGACACGGAGCCAGCTTGCCAAAGCCGCATCCCCGATCGGAGAAAAGGATCAGTGGTGGGGAGCCACACCGATACCCCCAAAGGCAAAAAAAGCACCCCCCCGAACCCGGAGGGGGTGCGATCAAGTCATAACTAGCCCGAAGAAGACGGGTGAAACACATATCGCGGTATGGGCACCGCTAGTAGGGTTTTGGTGCCCAAACCACTACCAGCCTTTTTCTGATTGTTCTAGGACATAAGCGGCCACATCTTCGATTTGGTCGGCAGTCAGACGACCACCAAAAGCAGGCATCGCGCCTTTGCCGTTAGTCACTTGCTTGACGATCGCCTCTGAAGAGTTCATGCCGAATTTCTCCAAGGCATCTTTTTTGAGAGTCTTGTTGGCCATGACGACGTTGTTACCACCCATGTGGCAAGCGGCGCAGTTGGCACTAAAAATCTTGGCGCCGTTGGCAGCATTGCCTGCCATCGCGGGACTGGTGAAGCCAAAAGCAAAGACGGCCAAGCCTAGCAAAATGGCAGATAATAGCTTTTTCAAAGTCGTTCTCCTCTACTGAACTTAGGACAAATCTCATTTTATCCCCCTAGGGGCACGACAAGATGGGATTTTTGCTCACTCCTATAAATTGGGGGATCTATTTTTATTTTGTTGCAGATAAAATACTTGCAATCTAATGAAAAAATGGGGGACCTGGGGAGAGGTGGAGAAAATCATCTGGGAGCCAGAAGGAGGTTTGGGCTTAGTGAGTCAAGGGGAATAGGTGACAAAAAAGCGCAAAGCAGGAGGATTTGACAGGAGGTGATAGTTTAATATTTGATGGGTTGTAGTTAGCCACCATCCCAGAAGACAGTGGGGAATGGGTTTGGCCTTGGGATGTTGATTGGCGAACCCCGTCAGGGGGCGGCGTTAGCCATCGCAGGTAGGTTGGTGGAGTTGGTGTTTGTGCGGGACAGTAGTGCCTCAAAGATCAGCCTTTGGGGTGGAGGACTGAGACTGTGTTAAAGTGCTATTGACACCGATCTCTGACTTAGCTAGGAGTGAAGACAGCAGTGGCAGAGCGACATTCCCAACCAGATGGCTGTGTAGCAGGAAGCTCATTCCAGTTACCCCTCGGAAAAGAGCTGTTCGATCCAGAGCGCTTGGCGGATATCTGCGATGGGGATGTCCAATTTGAGAATGAGGTGGTGCAAATGTTTCTTGAAGATGCCATTTCTCACTTTGAGGCGGCACTGCTGGCGGTGAAAGCTGGTGATTTCCAGCGCTTAGGCAGGGAAGCTCATTACCTCAAAGGTGCCAGTGCGAATATGGGGGCGCATGCACTGGAAGCGATCGCCCTCGACTTGGAGATTCAATCTGGCCAAAATAGCGGGTATTGCGAGCAGACACTCATCTCAGTTTTAGTAAATATCATAGACAAACTCAACCGGTCTCTAGCGGAAATTTTATAAAAAAATTGCTCTTATATAAAATTTTCCTAAATTTAAACTTTTTATACTTGATTATTTTCCAATTATTATTCTCAATTATGTTGCTTTGGTATGGCCAGAATTTTATTAATTGAAGATGATTTAACAACCAGACTAATTCTTAAGCAAGCCCTCCATAATGCTGGCCATGAAGTAATAATTGCAGAAAACGGCGAATCGGGATTAGAAAAAGCTCACCAACTACATCCTGATTTAATTATTTGCGATTGGATGATGCCGGTAATGGATGGTTTAGAGGTATGCCGACAGGTAAAAAACCACCCCAAACTAGCCACGATTTTTTTTATTCTCCTGACGGGGCGAGAAGAAATAGACGATCGAGTAAAAGGTCTCGACAGTGGCGCCGATGAATTTCTGCTCAAACCAATAGACATCAATGAGCTGAAAGCGCGAGTGCGAGCTGGATTACGTTCTGGGAAATTAATGCAAGACCTTTGGCGCAGTAATCAGGCTCTAGAAGAGCTGAATCAGCAGCTACTATATCGCAATCAAATGCTAGAATTAATGTCTCTCACTGACCAGCTCACTGGCTTGTTAAATCGGCGGGCTTTAGAGCAAACCTTGCCCAGCTTAATGCAGGAAATTCGCCAGCAAGATAGCAGCAGTCGCTATCGCTATTTAGGCGTTTTTATGATTGATGTAGATAAATTTAAAGCCGTCAATGATACTTACGGTCATGCTGTAGGAGATTGTGTTTTAAAAATACTGGCATCCCGCTTACTATCGCGGGCTATTCCCAATAGCTCTTTATATCGCTATGGCGGAGAAGAAATTGCCTGTTTATCACCATTCATTAATGACAAAGAAGCTTGGAAGTATGGAGAATCAATGCGCTTAGTCATCGCCAAGGAGCCTTTTGATATATCACCGGAAATGTCCCTAAATGTTACCATCAGTATTGGTGGCGTTATTTGGAGCGCTGACTATCTCCCCAGCGGCACTCCTACCACATCTACTCTGACCTACGCTCATGAATTATTGCATCAAGCTGATATTGCCCTCTACCAAGCCAAGCGGGACGGACGTAATTGCCTACGCATTACAGAATTTTATTAATTTACCTAGTCAATTTTTGTGCTAAGCTAAATAAATCCTAATAATTATAGTCATAACCAGGTATTTATATCAAAATTGGTTAATTTCCTGGATTAACCCCAGTGGCGACTGAGAAAAGTAGTGATGCTTTCAACCCCGTGGTCAACCTTAGCCAGCCCCCTAACCCACCCAGGGAAAGGGACGTAGCCAGATAAAGCCCTGGGATTCATTGGGGGGATGAGGGGGAGAGAAAAGCGCCAGTATTGTCAGTAGGAAATTCAGTTATATTATTGAGGTGTTTTATATTCCCAATAAACCACATCAGCACAGAGGGCAACGAGGGAGGGTGTCAATAGATTTAGGTGTTACCCCCTTTTTTTGAGGTAGGGGAGGCAGAGATTGGGCGGAAAGTTATGGTCAATAGCAATTTGAGGATAAACATTTTCTTATTATAGCTCAAATTTCCCCCAAAATTTACCAACTGTACCGAAAACCGCTGCCAGAGGTAGGGATAAGGCGGCAGAGGGAATAGCCGGGAGGGCTGCCATAGCATTTTGGCTAGTTTAGGTAATATTAAAAGATATATCAAGGTAAAAATTTATCAAAAACACTAGCAATAATGTTCGTTTCTTCCCTCAAGCAGGCAATTGAAGACCGACCGGTGGCAACAAAGGCTGACACCTCGATCGATAAAGTCATATCGATGATGAGTCAATCCAGAGCTAGCTGTGTCCTGGTAGTTGAGGAAAATACACAGTGGGGGGGAGAGGAAAAAGCCAGTGTCAGTCCCATCATCGGGATTTTTACAGAACGAGATGTGGTCAGACTGATAGCCTCCCACAGTTCGCTGAAAGACCTAAAAGTGGCTGAGGCGATGAGCCAGCCGGTGATTGTGTTAAGGGAATCCCCAACGGAAGAGCAAGACATCATCACCGTGTTGAATCTGCTGCGTCGGTATCGAATTCGCCACCTACCGGTTTTGAACCAGGGTGGTGACCTCGTGGGTCTAATTACGCAGCAAAGCATCCGCAGCGTGTTGCAGCCGATCGACTTTATGCGGTTGCGGCGGGTAGGAGAGGTGATGAACCGGCGGGTAATTCACGCCCCCACAAATACTTCGGTACTCCACCTGGCAAAATTGATGGCTATCTATCACGTCAGCAGCGTTGTGCTAGCAGAACCGCTGAAATCCGCTCTCGCTGAACCCTTGGAGGCGACATTTGAGTCTTGGTCAGATGATAGCTGCAAACTTAAACCGGTGACACCGGTGGGGATTGTCACCGAGAGGGATATTGTGCAGTTTCTCAATTTGGGGTTAAATCTGGAAACCCTACCAGCGGAAACCGTGATGAGTGCGCCGTTGTTTCCCATCAAACCTTGGGACTCTTTGTGGGAAGCTCACCAGCAAATGCAAAGGCTGCGGGTGCAGCGGTTGGTAGTGGCGGGCGATCGCGGCGAACTAGCGGGAATTATCACCCAAACCAGTTTGCTACAGGCTCTCGATCCGATCGAAATGTATGCCGAAATAGAAGTCTTACAACAACTGTTACAGCAATCAGAATCCGAGAGAGAAGCACTGCTGGCGCAGTTGATGGCGCGCAATAAGCTGCTCGAGTCCTTAGCCCTAACGGATCAGCTCACGGGGCTGCCCAACCGGCGGGCGATGGATCAGGCTCTCATGCAGCTTTTGCGTTCCTCCGCCGCTGAGGGGGTGTGGCTGTTCATGCTAGATGTGGATTATTTTAAGCGTGTGAACGATACTTATGGCCACCCCACGGGGGATCATCTGCTCAAAGAGATTGCCCACAGACTCGGATCTGCCACCCGCAGTGATAGCTGGCTGTACCGCTACGGCGGCGAGGAATTTGTCTGTGTCGCCACTGGTTTGTCTCAGGAAATGGCCTGGGAGTATGGGGAGTCCTTGCGGCAAGCGATCGCCGAGCTACCCTTCCAGATGTCGCCGAAACTCGCCCTGCCAATTACCATTAGCATCGGCGGCGCCACCATTTCCAACCATCAGGCTGCCGAAAAACAAGCGTTGCTGGATTTGGCCGATCGTGCCCTCTATGAAGCCAAGCGATGCGGGCGCAACTGCATCCGCCTCCTCGGAGGTGAACCACTTCATTACTAAGCCTTCCACCCTATTCTTGAAGGAGCTAGGGGGCGCCGAACCGCCCGGATCTGCGTAGCGTCCTGACCTGCAGCCGCCGAACCCCGTTAGGGGTCGGGCTTAGCCATCGCGATGGCTTCCCCAACCTACGGTTCGCGAGAAGGGGCGCCTTAGCCTTTTTCAAAAGTTTTCGAGCCCCAACCAGGAGCCTTTTGCGCGGCTCTGAGAATGAAAGCCGCAATGCTGTTCACTTGCTCATCAGGCAGCCAAGTTTCTGGCACTTCCCGGCACCAAAAATTCAACTCGCTGCCATCATAAGACATCGGCTGGCGCATATATGCCACCAAGGCGTTGATATTATCCCTCGGCGGCATAGCGCCTTTGAGGGCACTAAGGGATAGAGACACTTGGGGCGCTGGCAGGGTAGCACCACCGACGTGACAATTGAGGCAATGTTGCTGAAACAGTTGCTTACCTTCGAGGAACTGATTTGGCGAAAACAAGCCACTATTGCCCTGCTCATCTACAGTCAAGGCCACCGGTTCGGTGACTTGCAAATACCGGCGGATGTAGGGGTCGATGTCCTCAGCCTGAGCCCGGTTTCCGCTCCAACTCACCCACCACAGGCAAGCCAGACAAACAACTAACAGACAGCGATGCAAAAAACCTGTATACATGCTTCGGTGACACCTGTGCAATCTCGTAGATGTGGAGAGATGGTGTCTATGGGTAATCAGGAATCGGTAATCACCGATGGCAGCCACCTGCTGAAACTCAGCCGCTGGCAATCCTTGGGGTAACAACCCATTCCCAATTACCCATGACGCGACGATCCTTGGGTAAAGAGGATTAACGGTAGGCTTTACCGCCGCCCCATTGCTCGCCAAGTACCTTGGGTTGGATCAAGATGTAACCAGCGATCGCGTATAAATCATCATCCGTGAGATTTCTCATCTCTGGGAAAATATCTGCGCTCTTCAAGCTGGGGTGCAACTCAGCAATTTCGGTTTCCCCATCATAAGTAGTGGGTTTTTTCATGTAATCCACCAGAGCGGCAATGTTATTGCGCGGTGGTGTTGCCAGAGCCAAATCGTCTGGACCGAGTTCCACGTTGGGGTTAGTTTTCGTCACCCCGCCCACATGGCACTGAGCGCACACATCAGTAAACAGGCGCTTACCTTCCTGCACTTGCTTCAAGCTCAGCACCACCGTATCCCCCTGGGGGCTCAACGGCACAGTGCGAACATTATCATCCAATTCCACCGCCGCCGCAGTACCGACAAACAATTGCACCGCCAAGAACACAGTGGCCACAGCGAGCCATAGGTATCTTTTCAACATAGTGGGTCCTCAAAAACACGGGTTTATTTATAATTCGCCGAAAATGGCTTTGCTATATCTGAACTCTGGGCAGAAAATGCCAAACCCCGTTAGGGGTCAGCGCTAGCCAAGAATGGGTCAGCCTTTCACACCGAAAGCGCCACTGCCAGAGGATTGATCATCCCAGCGGCGCCACCAGATCCCCCACCAGTAAATCTGTGTTTGGGCAGGGTTTCCTCCCTCGTTTCCAGAAATGCCAGGGTTAAGGGCGAGTTTTGGGCTCCCGCGTCCGATCGGCGGCGAGTGCAGACAAGATTGCCTTAGCATCCTCTAGCGCCAATTTGGTTTGAGGGTTTTTATAGGTAATTGAGAGCTGCACGCACAGGCGCAGCACTTCCTCCACCGGGAGGTTGTGGTCCTGCGCTATTTCTGCAATCGATATGGAAGCAAAACCCATAATGATTTTTCCCCCGCGCCTCAGATATAGCCATTGAGAATATGAATATCATGCCACTGCATGGTCATTTTCCCAAGATACTGCTCAGTATTTTCTACTCTTGTGGTCACCGCCGCCAGCAGCACCATCGCCAGTTTCTCGCTGCTGTGGAGATTTTTCCCTCTGGGAAGAGGGAAGTAAATATTCTTGAGGGGGTATCAGTCCTCCTCAAGATATGCCAATCTTCACCATCTTTACCAAGCGATCGACTCGCCACTGATAGGTAAATTAGGTATTTTTACACATACGCTTTGTTAGTTGTCATTTGGTAAGGGCGAGAAAGCGAATCGCCCCTACTCACTTGTCCCAAGGCAATTGGTCATTTGACAAAGGACATTGGACTTAGGACAAAGGACAACCTATATTTCCTTTCTGGTAGTCACAGAGGGCTCGGTCCCGTCCAAAGAGGTGGTAAACTCTTGGCGATTCTGCCAGTGGTGAGCCAGGGTGGATGGGGGCTGATGTAAGCAGATGAGTTGAGCCAGGGTTTTTTTCAGTTGGGTGCGGGACACGATCGCGTCAACAAAGCCATGCTGAAGTAAGTCCTCAGCAGTTTGGAAATTTTCTGGCAGCTTTTCCCGAATCGTTTGCTCAATTACTCGTCTTCCCGCAAAGCCGATCGTCGCTTTCGGTTCCGCCAAAATCAGATCCCCCAACATCGCAAAACTAGCCGTCACCCCCCCAGTAGTGGGGTTCGTCAGTACAGGCACATAGAGCAGCCGTTGTGAGCGGTGGCGTTCCAAAGCCCCAGAGATTTTCGCCATTTGCATCAGACTGAGCATCCCTTCCTGCATCCTGGCACCCCCAGAAGCACAGATGACCACTACTGGTAAACGCTCCCGGGTCGCCCGTTCAATTAGGCGGGTCAGCTTTTCCCCCACCACCGAACCCATACTGCCTCCCATAAACCGGAAATCCATCACCCCTAAAGCAATGGGCAAACCGTCCAGCTTGCCAAGACCGGTTTTCACCGCGTCTGACAGTCCGGTTTTTTTCTGATATTCCCGCAGGCGATCGCCGTAGGCTTTCCGGTCCCTAAACTTCAGCGCATCCACCGGTTGCAGCCCATCATCCATCGGGATCCAAGTCCCCGCATCAATAAGCTGGTGCAGTCGCTCCCCGCTATCGACCCGCATATGATGGCCACAGTCCAAACACACCATTTGATTTGCCATCAAATCTTTGGTGTAGGTGAGGACGCTGCACTCAGGGCACTTCGTCCACAGACCTTCTGCGATGTCCCGCTCCTGCCGATCGGGGTCAATTTGCCCCGATTTCCGTCGATTTGCAAACCAATCTAATAGAGACATTTTGCTAGTAAGCTACTTAATCAACTTTTTCTTAACAAGTAATTTGTCACTTGTCATTTGTCATTTGTCATTTGTCATTTGCCCTTTGTCCTTTGTCTGCGTGACAAGGGACAAGCGGACTTGCGGACAAACATCACCCTCACCCCATTGAAGGGGCAGGAGGGAAGAGGTGGGAGTAGGTTGTGATATCTTAATCTATGGTAGTGAGGGATGCGATGGCTACGCCGACCTATCGGTTCGACTTTTCATTAAAAGCCTCTATTTATCCTGAGTATCCCCCCGTCCCCCATCCCCCCCATCTTCTTTGGGGGGTAGTACCAACTAATACCAGGCCGTCCCACCAGGAAACTCCCATGCCCAGAACACAACGCAACGACAACTTTATCGATAAGAGCTTTACCGTGATGGCAGACCTCATCCTGAAGATTCTGCCCACCAACAAGCGGGCGAAAGAAGCCTTCGCCTACTACCGCGATGGGATGTCCGCCCAATCCGATGGGGAATACGCCGAGGCCCTGGACAATTACTATGAAGCCCTGAAGCTGGAAGATGACCCATACGATCGCAGCTTCATCCTCTACAACATCGGTCTGATCCACACCAGCAACGGCGAACATGACAAAGCTCTGGAAACCTATCACGAAGCATTGGAGCTAAACTCCCTCCTCCCCCAAGCCATGAACAATATCGCCGTCATTTACCACCACCAAGGGGAAAAAGCCAAAGAAGCTGGAAAACAACAAGAAGCAGATGCCCTGTTCGACAAAGCCGCCGAATACTGGAAACAAGCGATTCGCATGGCCCCGAATAACTACATCGAAGCCCAAAACTGGCTCAAAACCACCGGTCGGTCCACAATGGACGTGTTTTTCTAAGCATTGGGCTCCCTTGCACTGACCACCCGACAATACCGCTAACCAAAATCATGCTTGACCGAGAGGAAGTGAGAAAAGTCGCTCATTTGGCCCGTCTAGAGCTGACAGACGCCGAAGAAGAGCAGTTCACCATCCAGTTGCGCAGCATTCTGGATTACTTTGACCAGCTCGCCGAACTGGATACCACCAATGTCAAGCCCACCACCCGGGCGATCGAAGTCAGCAATGTGGCTCGTAGCGATGCCCTGCAGCCCTTTGGCGATCGGGACACCATCCTCAGTGGCGCCCCCGACCAAGATGGCGACTTCTTCAAAGTACCCAAAATTCTCAACGAAGATTAATTTCACTTGTCCCTTGTCCCTTGTCCCTTGTCCCTTGTCCCTTGTCCCTTCTCACTTGTCCCTTGTATGAATAGCTAAATGAATATGCAGTTTTCACGTTTATGGCCAACCCAAGGACAAAAGAATCCCTACCCAAGGACAAAAGAATCCCTACCCAAGGACAAAGGACAAAGGACAAATGACCAATGACTAATGACACCTTAAAATTAGGCATAAATTTATTAGCAAAACCGCAGCCATCCGGTGCCTGGGATGTGGTAGATATCCAAGCATCTGGTTTATTGCGAATCATCGGCTGGACTACCGCTAATATCCAGGATATCTCTGCCCCCACAGTCAATGTCAATGGCCAATTAGCCCCTTTAATTAATCGCTTCAAAACTTATCGCCCTGACGTACAAGCTCACATCGCAGGAGCTAGCGCATTTTCCGGCTTGGTGCTGGAATACTTACTCCCTTGGTCAGAGAATCCAGTTAACAGTATTGTCATTACCACCGCCGCAAATGACATTATATTTGCTGGTTCGGGAGAAATTCAAAGTCAACGCCCAGCTTACGAATCACTATTAACCACTGACCAGGTATTACACCGGGAAAATATCTATGGTGTGGGGCCGCCAATGCTGACCACAGCCCCCGTGGTGCTGGAACTGACGAAAAATTTGCCCGCTCCCATTTTAGATTTCGGTTGTGGTAGCGGCGTCCTGGTAAAAGAGCTGAGAGAAATGGGATTGGAGGCTTATGGCATTGAAATAGACCGCCCGATGATTCACCAGTATTTGCTGGAAGCTGCCCAACCTTATGTAACGATTTATGACGGCAGTTTCCCTTTACCATTTCCCGATCGAGCTTTTGCCAGTGTCGTCAGCACAGAAGTCATAGAACACGTGCCAGACTATGAAGCAGCAGTAGCGGAACTGGCGCGAGTAGCCCAGAGTCAGGCAATCTTTACCGTGCCAAATATTAATGCAATTCCCATTTGCTATCAACACGGGGTTGTACCCTGGCATTTACTGGAAGCCACACATTTTAACTTTTTCACCCAAAAAAGTTTGGCCAAGCTGCTCGGTAAGTATTTTGCCGAGGTGGAGTTTGCCCAAGTGTACCCCGTGATGGTCAACGGCACGGAGTTTTATACTTCTCTGGTGGCAATTTGCCAGAAGTAACCCATTGGTCATTGGTCATTGGTCATTGGTCATTGGTCAAAAGTCCCTTGTGACTTGTCACTTGGGATGGGCTGACATACATTAATCTAGAGCTGTGATGAGAAATATTGATGACGATTTGTCACTTGTCCCTTGTCACTTGTCCCTTGTTCGTCATTCATTTGTGTGTCAATATTCAAAGGAAAAATGACAAAAGACAAGTGAAAAAAGACAAGTGACAAATGAATAATGACAAATTCAAAGGATAGATATGACTGAGAATAATCCGAATTTGCGGCAAAAATTGGCGGCACTATTGGAGCGATCGCCCGGTTTGGGGAGTCGTCTGGCCCAGGCGGCGATCGAACTCAAAGAAGCCGGAGTACCACCAGCGGAACTACTCATCGAGCAGCTAACGGCTTACCGCCAGGAATTTGCCAGCTTGCGCGCTGAAGCGATCGCCGCCGCCAAAGCTGTATCTAGCGAACAACTACCCCCCCAAGTTACTTCCCTCAAAGACATCGAAAGACTACTCGCCATCGCCGCCACCCCAAAAGTCGGCGGCGTCCGCGAGGGCGCATTAGAAGTATTAGACCTGGTACTATCTATTATTCACACCGACCAGCCAGACTTTCCCCACCTCCAGTCCGTGCAAGCTCAAGCCTTGACCTTGCGCCAGCAAATAGCCCAAGCACCCCCAGACGCTTTACCCCCAGAAGCCGAAGCACTGCACAGCCGACGCCATACCCTCTGCGCCCTTTTGGCTCTGGTGGACCCACCAGCCGATTTGAATGATGAAAAATGGGGCGTCCTCGTGGAAGTTGTCACCCGCGCCTACAATAAAGCCATCACAGTGGCAGCCGCTCGAGGCAAACTGGTTTATAAAAAATCCCCTGCCCCCCCAGCGCCCTCTACCCCGCCGGTGAAAGAGGCCCAAAGGGCGATGAGCGACTTTCCCGAGGTGATGGTCATCGGCGCCCAAACCGCCAAGCCATCGCCATCATCGGTGTTGAAGCCGCCAAGCGCCCCCACCCAACCGGAGGAAGATGTAATTATCATTCCTGGTTCTGAGGAAGTGAGAGGGACTCAGAGTGATGGGGAAAGATTGATTTTTGGTGCCGTACCCCTAGCCCGGAGCGGTGGGGAAGAGAAACCCGCCCTGGGATTAAAAGTTTTGGTTTCTGTGGAACGCTTCGGCGATCGGGTCTTCAAAGGTGGTGAATTTGCTGGCACCAAAGGCAAAGCTCTGCGCGTGGAAGGCTTTAGCCTCAACCTGGAGCCACCCGTCCCCGGTTTAGGGCTGCGATACATGGCTTGTCTTGAAGGTATCGGCGATACCCCGTGGGTGATGGATGGCGAATTTATCGGCTCCCGAGGCAGCGGTAAGCGTCTAGAAGGATTTGCCGTGGAGCTGACCGGTAATTTGGCCGCCAATTACGATGTTTTCTACACCGCTCACATCCAGAATATTGGTGACACTCCCACTTGCAGTAACGGCAAGTTCTGCGGCACTCGCAGCGGCTTAAGAGTAGAAGCCATGCGGGTTTGGATTCAACAAAAGTAGTCATTTGTCAAAAGTCCTTTGTCATTTGTCCAAGAGTCCCTTGTCCCCTAGAAACCGGGTTTCTAATCGAGATTTTTTGTACCTTAACGCAGATTATCCGCAGAAACCCGGTTTCTTCTCCAAGCGGACTTGTGGACAAATCACAAAAATTATGTCCTGGTAGAAAGACTGGCCAAGAGGCACAAGAGGAGGGCTTCGGTCCACTCGACGACAGCGCCGTAGGTGTCGCCCGTGTGACCACCTAATTTGTGGTTGAACCAGGCACCGGTGAGAATGGCGATCGCGCTGCCACCAGTAGCCATCCCGGCGGCGAAAATCCACCGGTGCGGCGCCAGGAATAATTGCCACAAGCTCAGCAGCAGCAAGATCATCAATCCCGGTAACAAGTCTGAAGGGCGGATCGATTCTTTGTGGATGGCGCCTTTACCTTGGGCGCGGAGATAGGGATAACGAGCGATCGCCACTAACTGTCCCCATCGGCCCCAACCGCCAACCGCCATCAAAACGATGAACCGGTCCGCTTCCAAATCCGTCAGTGCCGCAGTTTTTAAGAGGATGAGGCACACCGCTGCCATCGCCCCAAAAGCACCGGTGACACTATCGGCCATCACCTGGAGGCGTCTTTGGGGGTCTGGCACAGCCAAACCATCGGCGGTATCCATTGCCCCATCCAGATGTAGTCCGCCAGTAATACCGATAGCACCCACCACCACTAAAGCACTGCGGGTGAGTGGAGGCACATCGAGAAACCACAAACCGGCATCAACTAGCCCCAGAATGGCACCAATACCAAGACCCACCAAAGGCGCGAAACGGGCGATCCCTCGAAAATCCAATGTCCAAGACAGGGGCACTGGCAAACAGGTGTAAAAGGCGATCGCCGCCGCAATGCCAGAAAGAAGTTGCCGCAAAACTTGAATCAGTTGTAAATATGCCGACATATCTATGTAATTGATAATTGATAATTGATAATTGATAATTGATAATTGATAATGAAGATGGGGAGACGGGGAGACTCGGAGACGGGGAGACGGGGAGATGGTCCGTAGAGACACGGCATGCCGTGTCCCTACAAGGTGGGAGACGGGGGGACGGGGAGGATGCTCTTAAGTATCAAACCAGACTTGTAAATAATTGATGACGATCGGGAATTTTTGCCACGGATTTTTAACCAGCAGTCGCCCACATATCTGTTACTATTGATCGTATTGGTATCTGTGCCAAAAATTGCCAACAATTATCTCCGGCACGCCCTCACCGAGCCCCAGGGACACGTCAATGCCGTTTCCCTGTTGGCTCGAAGCTGTAGCCAAGAGCGGCTCCGCTCAAGGGATGGCCGCTAACGCGGCTGGGTAAGCAGAACAAGCTCCCACAGGCGCGCCGCTGGCGATATGCTTAATATCGCTCCAATATTGACGGTTTCGGCTGCCATAAATTAAGTATTTATCCCCATTCAGGCAGGGGTAGATAGCATTACTTGCCCTTTGGCCGCTGCGATTTTTCAGCAATTTTGCGGATACCGCCATTGGATTGCCTGTGCCATCATAGGAAATGATCCCAAGGGCTATTGTGATAGCAAAAGACAAAGTAGTTGGGACATATTGGTAGTGGGCGCGGACTCATCCGCTACATACGCAACGGACGAGTGCGCACTGACGGACGTAATTGCCGAAATCTTTACGATTTTGTCCTCAATAGTCTGCTTTTGCTATACCTCTAACTTTGGCCTTAATCTTGATAGAGATTTATCATCTCTGCTCACTCCCTCACCCACCTCTCCAACTGGGGGTGCCCCACTTGCCGGGAGGGTTCATTAGTAAATTAAAGGCAGTTTTTCCATGATTCACGATCGCTCGAACACCCGAATACCGGCTCCGTGCATCATCGATACCGGCATCGTTGTCAATAAGCGCGATATGTTCCAGATCCTCAAAGATTTAGGCCGCGTCCGCTACCTACATTGGCAAGATGGCCAACTGCACGCGGAAGGAGAGGGATACATCATGGAGGTTTTTGCCGACCCAGAGCGCTCTACCTTGATTGCTAATCATACTATTTATCTCAATGTTTACAGTTTTGATTACCTCGAGATGAGAAAGTCTCGGGCGTCTGAATCCTGCTTTGATTTAATTCAAGATGAGCGCAAGGTCAGGCTAATTCCTTTGTCAAATCCCCTCCAAGAGCAACCGCCGCGCAGCAAATTCGATGCCGCAGCTATCGAAGCCGTAGTCGCCGAAGTTCTCTCCGCCAAGTTAGATGCAGACATCGATTTAGATGATGGTATGATGCCTTTTTGAATGGTCAAAAGTCATTTGTCATTAGTGATTGGTCATTTGTCATATGACTAATGACCAATGACTTTTGACCAAAAAACAACTACTCATACAGTAATTTTGACTGGCGTATTTAAATTTGATTGTTTGGCCAAGAGCAGCCAAACTCTAGCCAGAGCGGGCACCTTCACCACTCCTCATGGTGTGGTAGAAACCCCATGCTTCATGCCGGTGGGCACTTTGGCTACGGTAAAAAGCCTGACATCACAGCAGCTCAAGGATACGGGTGCCCAGATGATTCTGGGCAACACCTATCACCTGCACCTGCAACCAGGAGAAAATATCGTTGCCAAGGCGGGGGGCCTGCACCTGTTTATGGCATGGCATGGCCCGATGTTGACCGATTCTGGTGGCTTCCAAGTTTTTAGCTTGAGCCAACTCCGCACCATCAGTGAAGACGGGGTGACATTCCGCTCCACCAGAGATGGACGGATGATCCACATGACCCCAGAGCTATCAATCCGGATTCAGAACGAGTTAGGGGCGGATGTGATTATGGCATTTGATGAATGTCCGCCTTATCCGGCAACTCGGGCAGAAGTGGAACTGGCAACGGCACGCACTTATCGCTGGTTAAAGCGCTGTATGGAAGCGCACTCCAGTGATAAACAAGCCTTGTTTGGCATCGTCCAAGGTGGCGTGTATCCGGATTTGCGGGCAGAAGCCGCCGCGATGCTGGCGGATCTGGATTTACCGGGGTACGCGATCGGCGGCGTGAGCGTGGGGGAACCCGCCGAGCTGATTTCTCAGATTGTGCAGGTGACGGCTCCGGTACTACCAGAGAACAAACCCCGGTACTTGATGGGGGTGGGGACTTATCGGGAGATGGTGCAGGCGATCGCCTTGGGGGTGGATTTATTTGACTGCGTAATTCCCACCCGCTGGGCCCGCCACGGTGCCGTGATGGTACGCGGTGAGCGGTGGAATATTAAAAATGCCCAGTTTCGGGAAGATTTCACCCCCCTAGATGACACTTGTCCTTGTTACACCTGTCAGAATTTTTCTCGCGCTTATTTAAATCACTTATGGCGGGCAAGGGAAATCCTCAGCCACACTTTACTATCGATTCACAACGTCACGGAGTTGGTCCGGTTCACCAGCCGCATCCGGGAAGCGATTCTATGCGATCGTTTTACCGATGAGTTTGGCCATTGGTTGACAGCCCCCCTGCACCCAGGTCTGTGAGCGAAGCCTGTCCTGAGCGGAGCCGAAGGGTCGCACCCCTGCCCCCCTGCCCCCTTGCGGCAAGTAAAAGCGGGGGTGAGGGACTCGGAGACCACCTCTCACAAGGAGCATTTTTGGCCATAAGTTGTTTGCGGGGTTGGGGGATCAACTGATGTTAAAATGTGTTTCAATTATGAGAACTTTGTTGAAGAGGTAAAAAAATACATGGAAGCAGCAATGCTGTTGGCAAAACTGCCCGAGGCTTACTCAATTTTCGATCCCTTAGTGGACGTTTTGCCACTCATCCCCGTCTTTTTCCTTCTGCTGGCTTTCGTCTGGCAGGCAGCGATCGGCTTCAAATAAATCCCCCAAGGCAGGGGGGACGGGGAGACGGGGAGACGGGGAGACGGGGAGACGGGGAGACGGGGTGGGAGGAGAGGGAGGAGAGGGAGGAGAGGGAGGAGAGGGAGGAAGATTGCTTCCCACACTCCCCACACTCCCCACACTCCCCACACTCCCCACACTCCCCACACTCCCCACACTCCCCACACTCCCCACACTCCCCCCGTCCCCTCGTCCCCATCCCCCCATCCCCTTGTAGGGGCAATTGATCAATTGCCCCTATTATGAGCCCAAGCGGTCTGGGATAGTAAAGAAAAAGGTAGAACCCTTTCCCGGCTCGGACTTGACCCAGATCCGTCCCCCGTGACCCTCCACAATCTTCTGGCAAATGGCCAAGCCAATGCCAGTACCGGGGTACTCGGAATGTCTGTGTAGGCGCTGAAACACTACAAAGATGCGCTGGAAGTAATCCGACTTAATACCAATACCGTTATCTGTAATTGAGAAAACCCAATCCCTGGGGGATGAATTTTGGCTCAAAGATGGGGGAGTGGGGCTAGCAACCGAGCTATCTGGGGTGCGATTTCCTTGGTAGATGTATTCCCTAGAGCTGCAAACAGCGGAGATGTGAATCCTGGGAGGCTCTTGGCTGCAGTATTTGATGGCATTGTCGAGTAAGTTCTGAAACACCTGCCCGAGATTCACTGGGTCCGCCATCACTGTAGGGAGGGGGTCGGAAGTAATGGTGACATGGCTTTCCGCGATCGCATGTTCCATTCGTCCCAAGACTGCCTTTAAGAGGACTTCGCAATTAGTCGGTTCCCACTCCTGAGTTGCCCTTCCCACCCGGGAATATGCCAGCAAGTCTTCAATTAACTGCTGCATCCGCACCGTGCCATCCAAAATATGGGCGATGTACTTGTCTGCGGCTTCATCAAGTTGGGAGCGGTATCGCATGGCCAGCATCTGCGCCCAAGAGGATATAGTAGATAGAGGCTGTTGTAGGTCGTGAGAGGCTACGTAGGCGAATTCCTCCAACTCCGCATTAGAACGCTGCAAATCTTCCTGGGCTCTCTGACGCTCAAAGATTTCCTGCTTCAAACGGTCGTTCGCTTGTGCTAGTTCGGCGTTGGCTTGGCGTAAGGCTTCCGATACCTGCTTGCGCTCGATCGCGTACCGCACGGAACGCACCAGCAATTCCGCATTAACCAGCCGCTTCACCAAATAATCTTGAGCGCCAAGGCGCACCGCCTCCACCGCGAGGCGATCGTCATTCATATTCGTTAGCACCACCACCGGTAAGCTGGGATATTGGGTGATGACACTAGAGAGAGACTCCAACCCCTGGCTGTCAGGCAGGGTTAGGTCCAACAAAACGATATCAAAGCACTGTTGCGCTAGTATTTGCAGAGCTTCCTCTAATCGCTTCACATGCTCAAGAGTAAACCGAGCTGCATTGGCTTCGGTTAATATCTCACCCAAGAGTATTGCTTCAGCGGAGTTATCCTCGACCAACAAAATTTTTACTGATTTATGCGGCATTGCAGTTTACCTAGTTTATGTCACGGGATGGGCATAAACCCGCCCTTACCTGCCGGCTGTCCTTTCTTATCGCTCCCCATCTTTCGATTATACACTTGCTAATCAAGCTGCCAGACTTCCATAACATCACCGCCAACTGCTCTCACCGCCAACTGCTGAATATACAGGGTTTTTCAGGTTGGGAAGGTAGAGATTTAGTCCCAAATCATTCTCGACGAGAGTGGAAGTCCCCTACCTCTTCGTGTTTAACGGACAGGGAGGTAAAGCAGTACCTCATCAACCTGCAATATGCGGTATTTCTCAAATCTTAATCTTTTGCCTTTCTCTGTGTTGTTCTGACTCCACCGCTCGCCGCAGTCGAGCTGCTACAACTATCCCCTGCACCAGAAAACCCCTGTAATTGTACTCAAATCTCCTGGGATTCCCTCGCCAGTGCTGCAGATAAGGACAACGATCGCCTAGAGACTACGACAACAGCAATTGCACAGCCAGCAAATTGAATTATGGCGATTGCCTACCTGTGATTTCCTGTGGGGCACCACCCATGTCAATACCAGGGCTAATTTGATTTCCCGCTTCACCTGGTTTTGGTAGTACCATCAGTGATTTATCTCTGGTATTTATAGGAGCAGACCAGGCGCTTAGCGCCCTCCTGATGCGGGCACAATGTTAAAACCCCGGACTATCTCGTAATGTTTGGTGCAGATATTCCGGCTGATTAGAAAAATTCCTCTCAGCCAAATACTGAAACCTTGCCCTTCGCGGCATTCTGTCCCACCCAAGCAAAGCTGGTGCCAGATATATATCGGTGCGGTTGTATTTAGACCAGCCTAAACTTTCATGGTAACACCTGCCTTATAAATACTTAACCAATTTAAACTTATTGTCAGGTTTTACTGACAATAAATTATTTTTTTATGAAAAATTTTAGTGAAATTAAGCTAATCAATGATATAATGTTATCTTAAAATGGGCGAAAATCACAATAATATATAGCTATACACAGCAAAACTCTGCGATCACTTACAATAAAACTAGCTCTAGCAGGGGGAATCGTTTTTGGAAAAACAGCAATCCAGAAGATCGCAGGCATTTTAGTATCAAAATATACAGAAACAACTGTTATAGTTTAGATAATTAGTGTGGGCGGACTCCGCATTATCCTAAGAGCAGGTGGCAAGTCTGCCTGCAAGGACAAGATGCCGAATTGAATCTAGCCGGATTCAATTTGGCAAAAGTATTAAAACCAACTAAATATTTTGGTGATTGCGATGAATAAAATCGACGAAAATATTTCATGGAAAAATTTAATTTCCCAGAATAATGGCGAAATTCAAATATTGTCTTTAGCCAACAATTTGAGCTGGAAATTATGGGGAATAATTACAAGTCGTTTAGTCGTTGCCATCGGCGCGATCGTGATTGTGGGATGGCAGAAATGTTGAATGTCGATACAAAACTTTACATAAAAAATTACACTTATGTCTTTGATGCCTAAATTATTCAAAAAACGTCATCTCCTCAAACCAATGAACATAACTAATTTTTTGACACATACAA
>Ga0209172_10004242_pt1 | contig 19806 bp, 10 predicted proteins | sample LarsenN4metaG_FD_184113 | JGI IMG/M metagenome (GOLD analysis project Ga0209172, IMG submission 184113) | Hot spring sediment bacterial and archeal communities from British Columbia, Canada, to study Microbial Dark Matter (Phase II) - Larsen... ... | reverse complement strand
GAAATCAACATTGTGCTGGAACGTGGCGAGACTTTGATTGCGCTGGCCGAAGAACAAGGCTTCTCATTTTGGCGGGCGTGTGGTCTCATCCAAAAGGGCAGCGCCTTATTTGAACTGGGACGACAGCAAGAAGGTATCGCGCTCGTCAACAAAGGCATGACCGCCTTGCATGCTTCGGGCGCGATGATCGGCCACGCCGGCGGTCTCGCGCAGCGGGCTTTAGCCTATGGAAAAATCGGGCGCGTCGAAGAAGGCCTGCAAATGGCGGATGAAGCGATCGCGGTCATCAAGAATGGTGTGGAGCGTCAGCTTGAAGCTGAAAATTATCGCATCAAAGGCGAGCTTTTGCTGATGCAGAGGCCACCCGACGAGCAACAAGCTGAAGCTTGTTTTACCCACGCCCTCGAGGTGGCGCGACGGCAACAGGCCAAATCGTGGGAACTGCGTGTGGCGATGAGCTTGAGCCGCTTTTGGATGAAACAAGGCAAGCACGCCGAAGCTCGCGCCTTGTTGGCGGAAGTTTACAATTGGTTCGCGGAAGGATTTGAGACGGCGGATTTGCGGGAGGCGAAGGCGCTGTTGGAGGCGTTAATTCTTCGGCTTCTTCAAGAGCCAGGTCGCCCGTGAAAATTACTCAGCGGAACTTTACTCTCCGGGATGAGGCGCTTCTTCCAGCGGCCAGGAGAAGATTTGCTCAACTTTAATGCTGAATCCCGGCAAAAGCTCCGGGCAGGTGAGGGTATCTGATTCCCACCGCCACTCTGTGGGGGTCATGATCATTACCCGCTTTTCGGAAGGAAAAACCAGCCATACGACTCGACTGCCCTTCTCCAAGTATAACCTTCCTTTTGCAAACACTGCCAAGGCCTTGTCATCATCCGACGCGATCTCGATCGCCAGATCCGGCGCGCGCGTTGCGTGCTTTTCCATGCCGCGCAAATTTTCATTCAGAAAAACCGCGATATCCGGCGTGCGCAAATTATGTTTGCTTTCAGGCCAGAGGCGCAAATTAAGCTCGGGCAACGCCTTGCCGATGGGATTCTTTTTAAGATAAACGTAGAGCTCCCCATATAAAATGCCTTGGCAACTCGAATGTTTGGGATCGGCCATTTTGAACACCATCCTTCCGTCGATAAGCTCGAATGAATGCCCTTGCGCCAACGCTTCCGCTTCTTCAATGGTCAAATCAGTCCGTTCCTCCGGGCGCAAATCTTCTTCAGGCGCCGGCCCCTCGCGATAATAAGTCCGCGCGGATGGTGTGGCATCGGCAGTGAGCGCTTCTTGTTCCATGACAGTTGCCATGATAGTCCGCCTTGTTAAATGAGACAATGATTCTTAAGATTGATTTTTTGCCAGCACGAAATTAAAGTATCAAAAACAGCTTAGAAACGCAAGCGAAAGTTTCCAAGAATGAGACGAGAGTCAAGAGGCTTTGCGTGCCGGCGAGGAGAAGATTTTCTCGACCTCGATACTAAACCCAGGCAAAATCTCCGGGCAAGTCAACGTGTCCGATTCCCACCGCCACTCCGCCGGCGTTATAATCGTCACTCTTTTTTCGGTGGGAAAAAAGACCCACACCACTCGGCTGCCTTTTTCCAAATACAATCTTGCCTTTGCAAACACCGCCGAGGCCGTGTCGTCGTCGGAGACAATTTCAATTGCCAGATCCGGGCCGCGGGTGGCATATCTTTCCTCTTCGTGCAGATTTTCATTCAGGAAGACGGCGATATCCGGCACGCGAAAATTATGTTTGCTCTCCGGCCAGAGGCGCAGACTGAATTCAGGGAATGCCTCGCCTATGGGATTTTGCTCAAAATAATCAGAAAGCTTGACAATCAGAGTTCTCTGGCTTCTGGAATGTTTGCGGTCTGCCATTTTGTAAACCATCCTTCCATCAATAAGCTCAAAGGGCTCCCCGTTCGCCAACGCTTCCGCCTCTTCGATGGTCAGGTTGGTTCGTTCCTTCGGGCGCAAGTCCCGTTCCGGGAGCAGGTCGGTGGGATAATTTTTCTTTGCCGGCGGCGAGTAATCAGCAACAAGGACTTCAGGTTCCATTACGGTAGCCATAATATTTTGTCTCTATAAAAGGTTCAAAAGTTATGCGATTGGGAAAAATCAAAAATTGAAGTCTTAAACGCTAAATCAAATTATCAAATCCGGCCTAAAAACGCAAGAGAAAGTTTCACCACGAGGCACAAAGTTCACCAAGAAAAGCCAAAAAAACTTTGTGCGCTTTGCGGTGAGTTTGGTTCCGGGTTATGGTTAAATGGTTCAACGGCGATTTTTTCAAGGCCTTAAATGGAAAAAGGGCTCAACGGTGTCTGCTATGAAAGAAGTTCCGTCGAGCCCCGCTGTTTGCGTTATTGACCGGTCACTTGAACTTCTGGTAAGTTAAAGTGCAAAAACTTGCATGTATGCAGCAATCTTTTGCACGAAAAATGAATAAAAGACTAATGATCAGGATGGCTAGTCGTGATCGTTGCGCTGCGGTTCGTTGCTTGGGGTATCAAAAAGCGCTGCGAAGGCACAAGAATGATGTTAGAATCTCCTTCCCGAATTTTATAAACCTGCTCCATCGCCACCTCTTTGAAGATTTGCGTCTTGCCCGTCGCCGGCCAGGTGATTTCAATCGTCCGAACCGCCGTCGCTTGCCCCAAACCGATTTCCTGCTGCAAGCTCGACGAGCCGAAGCTGCCGCCGGTGCCCGCCGTGACATAAATATCACGCAGGCCGTTGGCTGTCTTCACCGTCACTTTGATTCGCGCGCCGATGGCGGAACGATTACTTGCAACGCCTTCGAGCTTCAGCGTAATCCAATGATTGCCATGGCCGGGATTTTCAAACAGCGCGCTGCGGAATCCATCGCCGGGCAGCGCCCCGCCGATTTCCATGAAAATATCCTGATCGCCGTCATTGTCAAGATCGCCGAACGCCACACCGTGGCCTTTTTGCAAATGGCCGAAGCCACCGGAGGTGGTGACCTCCTGAAAATATTTCCCCTCGAAATTGCGAAACATGCGATTCGGCATCAGCGAGCGCAAATCCGGATCGCCGGTGCCGGCATAAAAATCGAGAAAGCCGTCGTTATCGAGATCGCCGAAGTTGCAACCCATCGTCAACAAAACTTTGAAGACGCGCGCTTCTTTGGTGACATCGGAAAAAGTGCCGTCGCGGTTGTTGCGATACAAGCGCGGCCGCTCGGCATCAGCCGGCTCGCCGAGATAATCCGCCGCCACCGAGCCAAAAGCCGCATAATATCCCGAAACAAAAATATCCAGCCAGCCGTCGTTGTCAAAATCAAAAAACCAGCACGGAAAACTTTGCAGCGGCTCGGCCACGCCCGCCTCCGCCGTCACATCTTTGAAAGACCATTCGCCGGCGGCATTCCGGCCTTCGTTGCGATACAAAACATTCATCTCGCGCAAGCGCGAAACATACAAATCCAACAAGCCGTCGTTATTATAATCGCCCCAGGCGGCGCTTTTCACAAAACCGCCAGTGGTGACGCCCAGTTTTGCGGCAACATTGGTAAAGGTGCCGGCCTGACCGGCCAAGCCGCCATTGTTGTGATAAAGCTCGCAGGGATTTTTGTTTTCTTCCGTCGATTCGTTGCCAATAAAAAGATCGAGCCAGCCGTCATTGTTGTAATCGCCCCAGGCCGACGTCGGCGTCGGATGAAAACTCAGCAATCCGGCCTCTTCGGTCACGTCGTCAAACGTCCAGTTGCCGTTGTTGCGCAAAAGCGAATTGGGATGCCTGCCGTTTTGCGCCAGCCAGGCGCCGCGCATCACGAAAATATCGGGATAACCGTCGTTGTTGTAATCCGCGTGATTCATGTTCAAGCCGCCGGTGATGCCATCCAAACCTGAGGTTTTCGTCATCTCCGTAAACGTGCCGTCGCCGTTATTTCGGAAACAGCGAATCTGATCGCGCAGACTCCACGATGAAACCATGATATCAAGATCATCGTCGCCGTCCAAATCTTCCATCACGCTGCCGCCGGAAAGGCCCATCACGTCCAACCCCAGCCGCGGCGCGACATCGTAAAAGCGTTTGATGTCGTAGTCGGATTCAAAAACCTTCGGTGGAATCAGCAGTTTCTCCGGCACTTTTTCGGGATACTCGCCGAGCGTCATATAAGCAATATTCACCAACCAGCGGTAATTTAAATCAGATGGATAAATCTCGAGCAGTTTTGAATACTCTTGAATCGCCGCGCGTGAGCCGCGTTGATTGGTGTGCACGCCCGAGCCTTGAATCGGCAGCAAACACGAATCGGTGGCGTGTTGCGCGACGCAATTGTCCTGCTCGCCGAGGCGCAAATAGCCGAGCGCCAAATATTCGCGAACATCCATTTCAAAACGCGCCGGCGCCATGTGACTATTGGGCCCGGTGGTGGCTTGTTCCAGCGCGTTCTTCAATTCAGCAATGGCCTCTTCGGTTTGGCCGTTGTGCAACAAGTCCATGCCCAGGTAAAACTGGTTGATCATCTTGTCGCGGACGGTGGTCGGTTGCTGGCGGCGCCAATATTTCACGCGCTCGGCGCTGGCGAAGGGATTGGTTTTGGGGTCGGTGTTTTCGGCGAGCTTTTTCAAGCGCACGGCCATGCGCCGCGTGCCGGCGCGCGGGTCGGATTGGCGCGTGCAAGAGAGCGCGGCAAAAGCTGCCATTGTCGCAACGAATGAAATACAAATGAATCGCATTGGCTCATTTGTTAAAGTCCTAGCCATAAACGGATGGAGTTTTCAAGCGGGACAAGCTGGTCCGGCGAAAACAAACCCAGTTTCCTCATGAATTTTGCTTTTGGAATAGTGACGATACTTTGCGCATCAAATACGCCGGAACGCAAAAAGCGAGCTTTGATGGCGACCTCGAATCGTGAGCTTCGCGGGGTGGTTGTGTGAGGGATCACCGTTAGTAATGCGCGCTCTTCATCTTGAAATGGAATGCTCAACACCAGACATGGTCTTACCTTGGCCGCCAATCCGAGATCGACCAGCCATACTTCGCCTCGATTTGGATTTACCATTCTTCGCTTCCCTTCGATCAAGTTCCAGGAAAATCTCCTCGGCATTCAAAACCAAACCTTCATCGGACAAATTAGGAAGATTAAACTTGAGGCTGCGCCGAATGATCTCGGCTGCCAGTTCCAGCTTTTCAAGATTTGGCAATAATTCATACGATTGAAGAATATTTTGAACTGTTGCAGTCATTGTAAAACTCCTAACGTTATTCTTATTATACCATCAAGCACTCTTAAATATAAAAGAAACTTCAAAAGAAGCAACTACTAATTTCAAAGTTATTTCGACTCTAGTCTGCGAAATTTCTCCGCCGTCACTTTTCGCGTATTATAGGTTTTAAGATAACGCTGATGCGCTTCGTCACGTGGATACGCTTGCTCCGGCCCATACGGATAACTCGTCATCGCATGAAACGGCAGCGGCTCGACGATTTGGCCGTGAGCGGTGTTGAGATCGCCGTCTTTGATCCAACCGTCGCTGTAGATCAGATAGTCGCGCTTCCAGTCGTTTGGCAGCACAGGCAATTTCGTCGCGTCAAATGTGATGGTCACTTCATCGCCGGCATTCATGATGATATATTTGTCATCCGGTTCCAACAGCAGCGGCAAAACGTCACCATAACGGGTGTAGTTGCCGATCAAATCGCGCCACTTCGGTTCTTTGGAGACCTTGTTGTAATCAAACCAATGCGGACCATAGCGCCCGCCTTTGCGATAGAGCCGCGAAAAGCCGCGATAGTGAAGATCGGCGGTCGCCGGTTGCAGCGTGGTCAGTCGAACTGAATTTTTTGAGGCACTGGTTTCGAAGGAACTTGTCATTCCGGCTCCAAAGCCCTTAAGGTGCCGCAAAGAAAAAACTTTGCATAATCTTTGCGTCTCTGCGTCTTTGCGTGCGCTTTTGTTTTTTGGGGGTTGCGGCTCGTCCGCATTGGGAATTGCTGAGAAGAAAATATGATCCCAATAAATCTCCATATTCGTGCGAATCCGCAGGCGATGATCGTTTGTCAAAAACTTGCCGGTGAGATCGACAACCATGACTTTGTCTTTGCCCATCGGAAAGCTGATATTCTCGATCACGGTTTGCCACTCGCCTCGGCGATTCATCACTTGCAAAAAGGGAGAGACGACTTTCAGTCGTCCCGATTGCGCTATGGCGACGTTGATGCTCGCGTCGCTCGGGAAAAGCCAGCCGTTGAGAAATAAAACAACGCTGTCGGAATCGGCAAAATCTCCCAAGTCGAGGATGAGATCGTGCAGCTCGGTGATGCCTTGAAATTTGGCCGGCTTAAGATTCGAAACGTAAACATCGTCTTTGGCGCGAATGGCCGCAAGCAAATCATTTCCCTGCTCATCGCACGCCGATTTCGGCAAACGCTTTTGAGCCACTTGATAGATATGAAGCGGCGGAAACGGCGGCGGCACGAAGCGCTCGTCGACGTAGATTTCGACCGAGTCGGGATGATCGACCGCGAGCAACTTGACCTGATCGAAATACGCCGTTTCCCACAGCTCTTCGGTGATTTGCAGAATGAATTTTCCATCTCGAGCTTGCAGCGAGTCGCCGGGAATTTTGAGATACTCTTGCGAAGCGTTGGGAAAAGCATAGGCGGTTTCGCCGCCCATGATGCCGAGCGGCATGCCCAACGCGCTTCGCCACATCATGTCCTTGACAAAAGTGTACTCGCGGCCATTCCAGGTATAAAGGAAAGCGCACGAGCCTTTCAGTGTTTGCTGCTCGACCAAATCCTGATCGCTGCCGGGATAGAAGAGGTTTTGCGGCGTGCCGTTGGGCCAGAGAATGCGCACGACGTCGGCTTTCAAGCGGTCGCCGAGGCCAAAGTGAATCGCCGGCTCGGTCACGACACGCATTTGATAATGCTCGCCGGCCCTGATTTCAACTTTGGCGCCGATGCCGAAATAATTATTTTTGCCGCTGCCGGTGCGGAGGCCGACAAGCTGAATTTTCAAAAAGTGATTCGCGTCGCCGCCGTCGTTGCGTAGCAGCCGCACGCCGCCGTCAAGCCCGGCGAGAAAAATATCCAGATCGCCATCTTCGTTATAATCCGCCACGGCAATGCGTCGAGCCGCCAAAACGCCGGCGGGTAAAAGCGACGAGACGTCCTTGTATTTGCCGGTTCCGTCATTATGAAAGAGCAAAACGCCGCGGCCGGTTTTTGCCAGCGGCGCGCCGGCAACGAGGAGATCGAGATAGCCGTCGTTATCGAAATCAAAAAACTCGGCATCCAAGCCGGCGACTTTTTTAAGCGTTTGCAGCATTGCCGGCGAGCGCCGGTCTTTTTCAAACGTGCCGTCGCCCTTGTTGCGATACAAAAAATAATCGTCGCCGTCAAGCGAGGTCACGAACAAATCCACATAGCCATCGTTGTTATAATCGCCCGCCGCCGCCGCAGCGGAATTGCCTTGGCTGGTTAGCCCGCTCGCTGCGGTCGTGTCTTGAAAATACCCCTGCCGCAAGTTGGTATAAAGAATGTTGCTTATGCTTTCATTGATCACAAAAAGGTCGATGTCCGCGTCATCATCAAAATCACCGAAGGCCGCTTCGCCACTTTTCGTGAACGCGCCGGCAAGCCCCATTTTCTCGGCGAGCTCAGTGAACGTTCCATCGCCATTATTGCGATAAACTCGATTATAGCCGGCGTTGGCGAGAAATAAGTCCAAATCGCCGTCGAGATCCAAATCGACAAAACGCGCGGCCAGGCCAGGCTCGGCATCGCCCACGCCGGCGGCTGCCGTTACGTCCTGAAATTTGCCTTCCCCAAGATTGCGATACAAAATATTCGGGCCGTCATTCACGATGTACAAATCAAGCTGGCCGTCGTTGTCATAATCGGCAAAAATCGCCGCGGTTTCTTTGGTATGATGCTTGATGCCGGCAGCAGCCGAGGTTTCAATCAATTCACCGAAATCATTTCTAAAAAGAAAGTGCGCGCTCGCGGGTTGGTCCGGCGCGCGATTGGCGACATACAAATCCTGATCGCCGTCGCCGTCATAATCACCCACGGCGAGAATGGCGCCAAATTCTGCTATCGGGTCAGCCGGACGAGGCGATTTCGGCACAACGTCGAGACCGGCGACCGCAGTGGCGTCGGTGAAATGAATGGCGGCCAGCACGGCTTGCCGGCTTTGCGGCTGGGCTGAAATTTTCTGGCTGAAGGTCATCACCGGAAAGCCGATGAGCGCGCCGCCCGGACCTTTTAGCTCCAAAACGCCGGCCTGATAAAGCGAGGTCAATTTCAACAAATTGTGAAAGATAATCGTCGGCGTGAGCGCTTCATTGGTTTTGCCGGCGCGCATCAGCGCCAGCGCCTTGTCGTAAAATTCCGCCGGGTCTTTCGGCAGTTCGGGAACCTGCTTGATGAGCTCTTCCATTCGCGCCGCCGCGGCATCGGCCTTGCCGTTGCGCAATAACGTTTCGATAAGCTGCAACCGCGTGACGATATTGGCGGGTTTCAACTCGACGACTTTATTCAGATATTCTTCGCCGCGCCGGCGGGCTACGCCCGTAGGGGCTTCGTCGCGATCGCGTTTGAGATAAAGCTCGGCGAGATTATAAAGCGTCTTGACATGAGCCGGCGCCTTTTTGAGCGAATTTTCCAGCTCCCGAATCGCCTCGTCCTCGCGATTCGTCAACTCATAAATTTTCGCCGCGATCAGGCGAATTTCAGGATCGGCGGGATCGAGCTTGACGGCTTGCTTGATCTGCTGCTCGGCTTTGGCAAAATCGTCTCGGCGCAAGTAAACCAAGCCCAGGTTCGCATATCCCAGCGCCTCTTTCGGCGCCAGTTGAGTCAGCTTGAGAAATTCCGCTTCGGCCTCGCTCAGCTTGTTTTCTTCCAAATACGCCAGGCCCAGCGTCCGGGCGCTGATCATTTCGGTGAGCTGGCGTTTGTCTTCAGCTTGACGCTTTTCGCAGCGCGTGAAGAGCAAAAGCGAGCAGCTTGATATCAAGACAATAACGAATCGCTTCATGTTGAATTTGATCAGACAAAAGGGTACAGGTTCTGTTTGCTGGGATCGCAAAGTCCGGCAAGGTTGTACGGCGCTATGTCGGCAGCGACTTGCCGGCGATAAGCTATAAGCGCGTCCGTTGCGAGAGACTGATTTTTTGACAAGTGCAGAAGTTTTTGATAGCCCTGCGAAACCGCGGCGCGAAAAGGCGCGTGATGGGAAAAAAGAAATTCATCTTGGGGCGAAGCGTTGCCTTGGCGGCGCCGGGTTTCGCTGTAAATGGCGCCGGCAAAATAGTACATGGTGAAAACGGCGAGCAGCGCAAAATGATCGAACGCGCGATAACAGCCGTGGACGAGCTGATCGACGAAATCGATCTCGCGCTGCAGCGTGGCTTCGTATTCAGGCCACTGTTCGTAAAACGACGGGCGTTCCCAGTGCCGTTCGAAAATCCGCGCCAGACGCTCGATGCCCAACAACGTATGCGCAATGCCCGAGCTCAGCAGCGGATCGATGAAATAAGCGCTATGCGGCAACATGGCCCAATCTGCGCCGGCGACTTGTTTGGCGCGGCGCTGCAAACGCTCGGTGCGAATCAAAGGCCGCACCGCACGCGCTGCGGAAAATTGACGCGCAATGGCAGGATAACTTGCAAGAGCATTTTTCCAAATCGCCTCGGGTGGCGGCGAATTCCGACAAGCTTGCTTGGCTTCGTTGAACACAAAACCCGCGCTCGCCAGGCCGTTGTTGAATCTTAACACCCACATCCAGCCGTGATCGAGAACATGATGCAGCGCGGCGTCATCACAATGAAAAGGATGATCCGCCGGCTTGCCGCCCGACTGGGCAAACAAATTTTCCCAAAACTCGACGCCGGCAAAATGCGAATAAACCGCCCACGAATTGGTTCGCAAGCCCCACGGACGGCAATCGATGCCAAGCTCGCGAGCAACGACCGAAGCCGGGCCGGAGGCATCCACGAGAAAGCGCGCCTTCACTTCGATTTCCTGCTCGGCGCGAACGCCGCGCAGCAACCAACCGCGATCACGAGTTATGGCGGTTATCTGCGTTTGGTCAAAATATGGAATCGCGGCGGCCTGCGCTTCTTGCGCCAAAAAATGATCGAACTGCTCGCGAAACCAGTGTGTGTCGCCGACTGCATCGGCCGGACTCGCCGCCACCAGCAATTCGTTGGCATGATCGATTTGCGGCGCAAATTCCTGGCGAAGATGATGCCGGAAAAAACTGAATCCTCGCTTCAAGCCGCAAGCCAGCTCGGGATAGGTCTGCTGCCAACTGCCATATTTGCTCAACGGCGTGAGACGAGGCAAATCATAGGTTCGGCATAATTTCTCAAAAGATAAATTTGCCAGGGGTGTGGAGGATTCGCCAATGGCAAATCTTGGGTGCCGGCCTTGTTCGAGCAGAACCGGTTTTCGATGCAGTTGATGAAGCACGAGGGCCAACAAACTGCCGGCGAAGCCGGCGCCGATAATGGCAATTTCAGCATTGACTCGAATCATGGCGTTTTTTGGCCGTCGCAACGAATCGGCGGCGCTAAAGTCTGCGTCAGATTCATGCGGCGCATTCGCCGAATTCGTTTCGCTTTGCATTCATCACAACAAGAGAATTTTTCGATATCCCACAGATCGGCGAAAACGCGCCCGCCCTGCAATTGAATGCCGTATTCCAGCACTTCCTCCAGCGATTCAATTCTTGGCGAGGCGAACAGTCCCAACTCCTGCAACCGTTCGAGCGCGCCGTTGCCGCGGCGCGTGGGAATGATCACGCAGCACTCGACGCCGGCGGCGAAAGCAAAATCGAGCGAACGTTTTGCCCACACGATGCCTTCCTTTTCATCGAGAAAGGGAGGACGCAGCAGAATGAACGCGCGAACCTGTATTTCATTTTGGGTGAGATAGCGTACGGCGCGCTTAAAATCTGCCAACGTCATGCGCTTGTTCAATCGTTGCAGCACCTCGGGATGGACCGTCTCCAATCCCATCGCCACCTGCAATCGCGGCTGCAGCAAATCGCGAAACGCCAGGCAGCGCGCATCGACGAGACAAGGATGGTTTTCGACGAGGACGGTCTTGAAGCGATCGAGCAGCCGGGCGATCTTGGGAAAATCCGGCGGCGGAATCGCTTGAACGTCAAACCAATTGCCGCTGTTGTAAAGCTTGAGATGTTGCGCCGAGGTTAAGCGATCCAAGGCCCATTGAATCTGCGCGGGAATCGCGCCAGCCGGCACGCGGCGATCCGTCGTGTTTTTCCACAGATCGCACATCAAACAACGGAACGGGCATTCGCGATTGGCCAAAAATATCGTTGCCACCTCTTCAATCCGGCCGTCTGCCGTTCTTTCCTTCTCCATCAAATAAGCATAAGGTTGCCAGGGGCTAACCGGGTTTTTCTGCGGCCGTTGCGTTAAAATCCAGCGATCATCCATTCGAAAAGAGATCGCCTCATCCTTCAAAGAGCGCATGGAAAGCTCGGCGGTATTCGCTAGGCTGTGACGGAAAGCGCCGATCAAAAACCGAACGTGAAACGGCGCCGTGCTGAAACCGGCGTTTGGAAAAAACCGGCATGTTCAACCCGGTGATGGCTTTCACGCCGCGCGACACAATCTCGCCTTTAAGCTGATACAGCTTTTCATGATTCCAGCCGGTCAAAACGATGAACGGAATGGCTTCGGCAATTTCGATGACGTTGGGAAGCGTATACGGGCTGAATCCTTCAAAACCCGACATCGTTGCCGGCGCGTACGTGCGCGTGTAACTGCGGCTCAGTCCGCCGGAATAGGTCAAGGAATGTTTGATCGAATCGACGCCCCAGCCTTCCTGATAAAGCATGCGATTGTTGAGAACGCTTCGGATCGTCAGCTCGGGATTCTCTTCGAGAGGATAATCTTTTAAATTTTCGTCGCCGCCATCGCCGTCGATGAGGTAACGCCACTCCGGATAACGCCGGCGAATGCCGCGACACAAGGCCAGACCCATCGTCGCCGCTTGAATATCGAGGGGTTTGTAATCTTCCACGACGCGAATCGTTTCTTGCCAATTGAGTTCTTCCGGCGAAACTTCAATCGGCTCCAAAAACAGCGAAAGCTCAAGCTGCTTGAGAAATTGGCGCGCTTGCGCCAGATCATCACCTTCGCCCTCAACGACGAGGGTGAAAGATTTAAGTCGTGCCGGATTGAGGCCGAGTTGCAGCATCGCATGATAGGTCAACAAGAAAACCGAACCGCTGTCGATTCCCCCTGAGAAGCACACGCCGATTGGCCCCTCGGTGGCGCGCTGCTGCAGCCATTTGACGATTTCATCATACAGGGCTTGCATGTAAAGCGTGCCGATATCCGCAAGGTCGGGCGACAAGGCATTGCGCGGCGGCGCAAAAAATCGCTGATAAGTCGGATTCGGATCGGGACAGCCGACCAGCGCGATCTCGGTCACATAATGCGCCGGCGCCATGCGCGTGTAAGAAGGATGAAACTGACCATCCAATCCTGCGCTTTTCAAAAAATTCAGGATCGCGTCAATACGATCCGAAGCGATCAGGCAAGGCCCGTCATCACGCTTGGCGATGAAATATCGCAGCGGGCGACCGATGGAACGCGCGAGGCGAACGGTTTTGCCATTTACGGCAACCAAAGCAAATTGGCCGTCGATGCGGCGCACGGCATTGGGGTCGCCGCCCGCCAGCAGGGCTTTCGCCTCATCATCGGTCATGTTATAAATAATATTTTTCGAGGAATCGGTTAAGTCAACCACGCGTTCGAGGTGTTGCATATTCGGCATGATCGTATTCCTTATTTACAAGATCACTGGTTTGAGATTCGGCGCGTTCTCTTTAATTTGATAAACGTGATTGGCAGCGGCAGCATCAAGTTTTGTGACTTTGCCACTGGTGGGCCAACGGATGGCGATACTGTCGGCTTGCGTGTGAGCGCCTAAACCAAAGACGAGGGGGTTGGTTTCCGATTGCGATAAATACGACGAGGCCGTTCGCACCATTTTTCTCTGCACGAGATCGCCGGCCCAAACTGTGACGCTCGCCCCGATCGCGTCGAGATTCGGCGCCTTGCCCAACAAGTGAATTTTGATCCACTTCGCATTTGTATCCGAAAAGTCATTTCGTAGTAATTTAGGCGAGCCGCCATTGGTGGTGATCAGCACATCCTGATCGCCGTCGTTGTCGATGTCTGCTACAGCAACGCCGCGACCGACAATCGGCCTGGCGAAAACTTCGCCGGCTTGATCACTGAGGTCAACAAATTGGCCACGGCCGTTGTTGCGAAAGAGCTGCGGTTTTTGCGCAAAAGTAATGTCTTGTTGCACCGTATTGATTTCCGGCTCGATATGGCCGTTCGCGGCGATCAAATCCGGATAACCATCAAGATCGAAATCAGCAAACAGCAGTCCAAAGGTCAACATCAAAAGCGTCGGTTTGGTCAAACGCGCCGCACCGGCGAGGTCTTGAAAAAGCTCGTTATTGATTTGCGTGTATAAAGAAAGCGGTTCACGGGCGAAATTTCCAATCGCAATCGAAAGCTTGCCCTTATTGGCAAGATCGGCGACGTCAACACCCATGCCGGCGCGCGCGCGGCCCACTTCGTCATAAGCCACACCGGCTTGCAAGGCAACATTTGTGAATGTGCCATCGCCGTCATTGAGATAAAGAAAATTCGGCTGCGTGTCATTGGCGACAACGATATCCGGCCAGCCGTCGTCGTTGAAATCGGCGATGGAAACTCCCAGAGCTTTTCCATCCGGATTCAATATGCCGGCTGACTCGGTGATGTCCTTAAAACGTTTGCCATCAACATTGCGATAAAGCCGGCACGTTTCACCCTGATATTGCTCCGGCGTTGCATAAGATTTATTCTTGCCGTCGAGCGTCGTGAACAAATCCGTCTCCGGCGTCCACTTGACGTAATTGCACACAAGAAGATCGAGCCGTCCATCGCGGTCAACATCGACCCAAGCCGCGCTGGTTGACCAAGCCGAGGGATCATTCGCATGAGGACTATTGCCAGTCACGCCAGCCTCGTTGGTGACATCGGTAAAGCGTCCGCCGTCGTTGCGCAGGAGTTTATTATTGCCAACCGCGGTGAGATAAATATCCGGATCGCCATCGCTGTCGTAATCGCCGAAAGCGCAGCCCATGCCGTAGATCGTAAAATTCAGGCGGGCGTCAGAAGTAACATCCTTGAAACGACCATTGCCAAGATTGCTATACAAATGCGGCGTTGGTGGCGCGTCGTTTTTAGCATGGCCCGGCCAATACGAGCCATTCACTAAAAAAATATCCGGACGATGATCATTGTCGTAATCGAGAAACCCGCCGCCGCTGCCCATCGTCTCCGGCATCCATTTCTTGCCGAAGGCGCCGGTCTCGTGAGTGAAATTGATGCCTGCCGCAGCGGTGATGTCAACAAATCGAATTGGGGATGGTGTCGCTGTGGTTTCCGGAAGGACGTAGCTGGCTTTGACGTAAGCCGGCGGTGTCGATTCCGCGGCCGGCTTGTTCTTGCTGCAAAATGATAAACAACATGCAAAGACAATAAAAAACAGAAAAAGCGCGCTCCCTTGCTTCATCAATTTGATCCATTCAAAAGTTGTTTGAGTTCATGCCAGTTGTTGATTTCCACTATATTACTTCTATATTACTTCATTGCCACCTCATTTCCCGCTCGCGTTGATGACATGCTTTTCAAAACCAGCTTGTGCGTGCGAATCGGCTGCGCCATCAAATTGGCGCCGGCGTCTTTGGCGCGATAGGCGCGCGTGATTTCCTGCGCCGATTCGTCGATTTGATAAAGCTCATAAGCCTTGGCAGCGATCTCAGCTTCTTGCTGGCGTCCCAAAGCGCGATAGCATAACATTTGATGATAATGCGCGATGCGATCTTCCGGATCGATTTTCAAAGCTTGCGCAAAAGCTGCGAGTGACTTTTGGTATTGCTGGTCGAGATAATAGGTTCGTCCCAAGTTTCGCCACGTGGCGCGATCATCGGGAAATTGCTCCAGCACGCGTTGATAAGCCAAGATCGCTTCGGCGTAGCGCCCGTCTTCTTGCAGCACGAGTCCCCACCCCCACGCGACGCGCGCCTCACCGGCAGAGATCCTTTCACATTGGCGCAAATATTTGTAGGCGTTATCGATGTTGCCATCGCGCAGCGCGGTCTTGGCGAGATTCAACGGGCCTTCAATCGATTTGGGCTGCAACGCCGCGACTTGCGCAAAAGCATGAGCGGCGTGACGGGTGTCGCCTTCTAACAGCGAGGCAATGCCATAATCATTAAAGCGCATCCACTCGGCCGGATCGTCGGCGACTTCACGTAGAGTGAGTTTAGTTCCAGCCGCAGCGATTTCCAACTTCACACTGTCAGCAGCGATCTCAGTAATCGGCAGATCCGGCGTTTTAGCAAACTGTTTGAAGCCGTCCGGATTATTGGCAAAAGCGAACTCGGTGTAATGCCGATCAAATTTGCGCCACAATAAACGCGCGCGCATCGAAAGCGTTTTTCCGGCTAATTCCGGCGGCACAGTGAATTCGTAATGTGCGACATCCGCCGTGCCGGGGCCAATCACATTGGCATAGACGGTGACATGAATATCCTGCGCGTTGCGTTTGTGAATGGGATTGCCGTCCTTGTCGAGAATGAGCGCTTTGTAGACATGCGCCATCGGATCGAGATGGCCATCGCTGCCGACAAAACCGCTGATAGCCAGCACGTTGCCGCTATCATCGCGCAAGCTAAATTCCAACCAGCCTTCGTTGGAATCATTCGTGCCGCCGGGGAAAGTATGGCCGACGCCTTTGTTGCGCACCACAACATCGACCGTCGCTTTCTCGCCGGCAATCAGCGCCGGCATGGCGTGATTAATGGCCAGCACCGGTTCTTTCATGCTCTCGGTTTTCACGGCAAAAATATCGACGCGCAATTTTTCGTCGCGCAAAAAGGCCTCGATTTTTTTGAGACTTTCTTGATCACCGCGAACAAAAGGCAATGCGGTGTTGACTGCCAGGAACCGGTGCGATCTGACCAAACCGTTTTTGGCCGCGATATCGCCTCGTGTGGCAGGCTCCGGCGGCATGTGGCAATCCTGGCAGACGCGCTTCTGGGGCGGCAAATAAAAGGTGCGCGAGGCGTTGAGCGCCACGCCGCTGTCGTGCCAATTGTCATACTCATTTTGTCCGCGTAGCCAGCGGTAGTTATTGACCGGCACGTTGAGAGCGACTTTGTGGCAGGTTCCACAAAACTCGCTGGTTCGAAAAAACGGCTTCAACATCTGGTGCTTGTGCACCGTGGGCTTGGCTTTGATCGCCGCATCGTGCAGATAAGCGCCCACGCTGCCGGTTCTGGAGGTGGCAAACAAATACGGATCTTCTTGCTCGTCGGCAATGTTGTAGTTGCCGTTGCCGGTTTGATTATAAATTTGATCGATGGCATGGCAGGCGAGGCAGGTGAGGCCGGCTTGCGCTTCCGGCGTGTTGCGATCGATTTCCGCGTCCATCTTTCCGGCCAACATCAGCGCGGGATCATGGCAACCGCTGCACCATTTGCTCTTCACCATCCCGAGGCGCTCCGGCGCCGCCGTTTCGGGATAATATTTCACATGCTGCTCCACCCAAATATTGGGCGTGGTCGCGTTTTTGCGCATATCATTGACGGTCGCTTCATAAAAAGGATTATTGAATGACGAGAAGCGATGCGCCGAGGTCGCCCATTGCGCCACAATATCTTGATGGCAACGATTGCAAGTTTCCGCGCCAATCGGCGTCTCTTTGACAAAACCCAGCTTGTCGAGATCGTCTTTGAGTTTTTCCGGCGCCCCCAAATCGCCGCGCGTAATAATTCGTGAAGGCAAATAACCACCCGAGCTCGTTGTTGCTGCCGAGGGAAAAAAGGGGCTTCCCGGAGGAACGAATCCCATTGGAATAAATTTGCTCGTGACAAATTTTTCGAGATCACGGTTTTTAGCGCCGGGGCCTTGATGGAGTCCCTTTTCCAGAGCGGTTTGCGCTTCCTGGGTGCGCACGATGCCGCGATGCGTGAAACTATGAGCGATGGCGAGAATTAAAACCAAACTGGCAACGGCAATTAAAAATCGTTTTAATGACGCCCGTTGAGGTTGAACAAAACTCACGGCGCGATGGAAGAAATATCCGAGCGGAATGAGCGCCGCACAAATGACATGCGCCCACCACGCCCATTTATTATTGCGGCTCGCCGCCGCCGTCAAAATGAACATGCCGGTCACCACCAAAACCAGACCGGTGATGACGAAACTGATTCCGGAGACGACGCTGGATTGATGATGCCGCCTCCAAACTTTGAACAAATGCATCACGGCAAAAATCAACATGAGCGAAACCAACAGCAATCCCACGCCGGTGTGCGTCAACACCATGGCTTGGAATAATTGCGGCAACGAAATATCACTCGCCGCAAAGAACCGCCAGCCCAAGGCATCGGCGAGTCGATTGAGCAAAAGATAAAGGGTGTTCGCCAGCATGAAGGCGGCCAACACTAAAGCGGCAATCAGCAAGCCTTTTAATTTCGCGGGTAATAATGAAAGCAAACGGCGTTGAGGACGTAAACTCACATTGAACTTCATTTCTCCTCCTCTGCGAGATGCAGTCGGTAACGATATCGTTCAGTTATGAGGAGAGAAAGACGTCATTCCGAAGGAATCTTTTTTGTATTAAGGAAATGTCTTGAATTTCAAAAAGATTCTTACAGCATGACAATCACTTCCCTCAGTGACTGAGCGACGACATTCAAGCCTCAAAAATGAATCGTAATCTCACGCTTACCATCTGGAACGCGCGTTTCACTCGTATGGCCGTCGGGCCAGCGAACCCAAATTCCTTTCACGCCGTCGCGAACCCCGAACACCTGAATCACGGAATCCTGCGACCAATATCCGGAGCCTAGATGAACTTCTCGCGCCGGGCCGTATCCATTCGGATAAATTAAGCGAATTACCGTGCCAATAGCAAGTGGATTTTCTTTCGCGCCGACCAAGCGAAGGTGCAATCCAGGTTTTGCGCCAATATTGTGATAAAGTTTCGTCGCGGCGCTGTTTTGCGTCACCACCAAGTCGATGCGGCCATCGCGATCATAATCGCTCAATGCGGCGCCGCGCTGCTCGCCGTAAATTTTGATGCCGGATTCTTGCCCGAGTACAGGCTGTAATTTGCCGCCTACGGCCGTATGGCTGCCATCGCCGCGCAGCCAGAGACCGCGACCGGCATCGTCGCGCGGCGTTTCGATTTGGCTCGCAAAAAAATTCTGGCTGAGAAAAATATCGTCGTGACCGTCGCCGTCGAAATCAGCGACGCCGGCATAAAACGCCGGGGCTAATTGCGCCTCCGCCGGCAAAGCCACCGCTTCGAAACGGCCGTCGCGATTGAAAAAGATGGTGTGGGCCAGCGTGTTCGCCTGTAATTTTTTGCTTTTCTCCAGATCCGCGCCGAATAGCTCTTGCAGGCTCATCGCGCCAAACTGTTTGTGCGTTCGACCGCGCAGGCGAACAAAAGGCATGGCTTGGGACAACGCGTACAAACCCCGCTCCGGCACCAATTTGTTGGTTAGGGGATCAATGTATGCTTCAACAACATCGAGCGTTCCATTGCGATCAAAATCATCATAATAAATCGCCGGCGGTTTGGCGTAAGCGTGATATTTGTTGTTCAAGCCCCAATTGGTGGCGATGATATCGAGCTTGCCGTCTTCGTCGAGATCGCCGGTGGTGACGCCGTTCCACCAGCCCGTGGATTCGGCCAATCCCATTTCAGTCGTCACATTGGAAAAATTTCCCTTGTGATTTCGCAAAATCGTGAGTGGCCCCCATTCCACCGCGAGAATCAAGTCGGGATCGGCGTCGCCGTCGATATCGCTGAACACCGCGCCGGAAACCATGCCGATATTTTGCAGTGGCGCCGCGTTCGTCGCGTCCAATTTAAAATCGCCGTTATCGTGTAATGCCTCAGAACGTAGCGCAGTCATCTTGACTGCAGGCAGGATGCCTGCGCTACCCGACTGTGGCTGAGCGATTGCGTTGTCGTTGCGATACAAATATGATGAAGCCGGCTCCGGATAACGTCCGGGAATGCTGCGGCCGCCGATGAACAAATCGAGATCACCGTCGCCGTCATAATCGGCCATGGCCAGCGGGCCAAGGCTCGAGGTGCCGCTCTCTAATTTGGTCGCGCGTCCATTTTTCAAATCATAATTGAGCACAAAAGAATTGGCCGCCTGCCCATTTTCGAGGTTTGTACAGCCAACGAGCAAGCCCGATTTATTCCAGCCCAGAATCGCGGTTTGATCCTGCAACATCGTCCGCATTAAAATCGGATCGGAGAATTTCTGAAAGCCGCCCTTGCCGTTATTGCGATACAAATCAAGCTGCCCGCCTTTGCCGCCGGCAATGAATAAATCATCATCGCCGTCATCATCAAAATCGAACCAGGAAACCCCGGGGCCCAATTGGCTCAAACGCCGCGGCAGCAGCGGTTGGCGTTGAAAGTCGTCGTAAGAATCTTCGTGGTGTTGATGCCGAATCAGTTGGCTCACGTCCTCGAAGTACGGCGGCGGTATTGGCAGGTTGGAAGAGATCGCGTGATTTGTAGCTGTCGCACTGTTCTCGTCGATTTCATAAATTCGATTCGGCTTTACACCATGAATGATGCTCCACTTGCCGTTGCGCCAAGTGACTTCAATCGTCAAATTATTCTTGCCGGCTGCGAAAACATACATCGGGTCGGAGCCGGAAACATAATACCCGCCGCACAGCACTTCTTTCG
>Ga0209172_10004240_pt1 | contig 19813 bp, 13 predicted proteins | sample LarsenN4metaG_FD_184113 | JGI IMG/M metagenome (GOLD analysis project Ga0209172, IMG submission 184113) | Hot spring sediment bacterial and archeal communities from British Columbia, Canada, to study Microbial Dark Matter (Phase II) - Larsen... ... | reverse complement strand
CAAACTGCTCTTGAATCTATTTTCCCTCATATAGTTGTGTATCTTCTTTTACTTGATATTGAACGCCTTGCTCATCTTGCACTTAGTTGTGGTTTTGACATTCATATTTCCAGGTGCAAGAAATGAGGTAACATTCTGAGACGACGTGTAGCTTCAAAGCCATCCATCCTACTCATCACTAAGTCCATGAAAATCACATCTGGCTGAAATTCACAGGCTTTATTGACAGCGTCTAAACCATCTGTTGCTTCTAGGACTGTAAAGCCCAAAGGTTGGAGTAAATTAACTAAAATCGAGCGGTTTTCTAATTTATCATCTACCACCAAGATTTTGCGTCTAGAACCGATAAACGCAACAATATCTCCTTTTTCAGTGCTGTCGGTGTAAGTGGGGTAGACAACTTCAGGTAAATCTAAGTCTAGCCAAAACACACTACCTTGTCCTAAATTACTCTTAACATTTAGTTCACTCCCCATCAGTTGAACTAATTGGCGGCTAATAGCCAATCCTAAACCTGTTCCTTCAGTTTTGAGGCTATCTTGACCGACTTGTTTAAAGGGAAGAAAAATGTCTTCTAATTGCTCTGGTGCAATGCCAATACCTGTATCTTCCACATAAAATCTAATTTTGGACTGAGAATACTCGGTAGTAATGATTCCTGTTTTTAGTTCCCAATTTTCATGAATGGGTATATATCCTACTTGGAAATTTACATAACCTTTTGGCGTAAATTTAATAGCATTACTCAGTAAATTAATTAACACTTGCCGCAATCTGCGTTCATCTGCGTAGACTACCTTCGGTAAGGGAGAAATTGCTTGATATGATAAGGGAATACCTTTTTGTTCGGCACGAATACGACATATTTGTACAATCGTGTCTAGAAATTGTGAAAAATGAAATTCTTCTGGGTAAAGTTCCATTTTTCGAGCTTCTATTTTAGAAATATCTAAGATATCATTAATTAGTGTTAATAAGTGTTCACCACATTGATAAATAACATCAACCCCGTTTTTTTGTTGAGAATTTAAATTTTTATCTTTCTGTAAAATTTGTGTGTAGCCTAAAATGCCATTTAGTGGGGTACGCAGTTCGTGGCTCATGTTCGCGATAAATTCACTTTTGGCACGGTTAGCAGATGCGGCGATCTCTTCGGCTTTTTGACGTTCCTGAATTTCTTTTCGCAAGAGTAAATTTTTATCTTGTAACTCTAAAGTTCGCTGTGCGACTTTGATTTCTAGTGTGCGATTGTATTCTTCTAAATCATTATAAAGACGGGCATTCTCTAGAGCGATCGCTGCTTGAGAAGATAAAAGCTGCAATACTTCGACTCGCTCTGATGTAAATGCTCCTGAAATCAAATTGTTTTCTAAATACAGGATGCCTATGAGTTTACCTTGATTAACTATTGGTGTACATAAAAGAGATTGAGGATGGTTTTGAATAATGTATATATCTGTTGTAAAAATCCCATGATCACTGGCATCATTAAGAACTATACTTTCTTGAGTGCGGTGGACGTAGTTAATTACTGATATGGGTAATTCCTGACTTGATAAGATAGGAATAGATTGTTGGATATTAATTTCATCATTGGCAAAACTGCCGGCGGCTTCTATATATAAGTAACCAGCTTGATCTAGGAGTAAAAATCCTCTTTCTGCCCCAGCATTTTCTAGAACAATTTGCATTAACTTAGTCAGCAATTTTTCTAAGACAATTTCGCCGGATAGTGCTTGTGAAGCTTTAATGACAGTGGCTAAATCGATAGCACCACCAATATCTGTAGTGAGAGAATTTGCTAGACTCGATATTTTTTGTGTTGATATCTGAGATAAAAATTGTGAATATTTTAATTCTAAATCTTGAATTTTTGCTGTTGCACCCCAGTGCAGATATCCATAATAAGCATCATTTAAATAGGTTTTTGCTATTTTGTCCTTACCACACTCAAAGTAAAATTTTGCTGCTAGTTCATTTGCCAATGCTGCTTCTTGGATATATCCTTGGGCGTGAGATGTAGCGATCGCACGATCATAGCTTTCCATTGCTTGCCAATTTTGACCTAAAACACGAGATGTTTCAGCGGCGACAAGTTCATACTTGTGCTGAAAATTCATCGGCGCATGGTCTGCCCATTTCCGCATTTTGGCTTGATTCTGCTCAACTTTGGTCAGTAGATATTTCTGTTCTAGGGGTGGTGCTGTGGGGTAAATGGCTAGTTGAACTAAAGAATCATAAAAATAGAATTGCGGTACATTTAACCAACCTGTGACTCCATCTAAATATTCTGCGGCTTTGATAGTATATTCTTTAGCTTGTTTTAGTTCGCCAAATAAATAAGATAAAATTAACTTATTGAGAAATACATAATACACTATTGTGCGTTCATTGGATTGTATATGCAGGGGTAATAATTGTTCTTCATTGTAAGCTGTGCCAATTAATCTACAAGGGTGTTCAGCTACCCCAATTAAATTCAAAACTGCCTGATGAAATACTTGATGCCATTTTAGAGCAGTCTCTTGATGAATTTGGGCGATCGCTTGGCTATATGTAGCCATTTCTCGTTCTAAAATCTTTAATTCTGCACCACTCCAAAATAAATATTGACACTTACTACTAGCCGCATATCCAGTGTGTACCAAATCTCCAAATTCCAACCCACTAGAGTAAGCATCTTCTAGAAGTGGCAAAGTTTCTCTGACATGATTTTTCCAATGAATGATGAATGTAGCTACTTTAAATAACACCTGACTTTTGACTTCAACCGTATCTAAATTTTCCAAGAGAGCCAAAGCCAATTTTCCAAATTTATCGGCTGCTTCAATATCTTGTAATAAGCCACTAAAGACAACTCCATAATCAGCAAACCCACTGGCGGAAAAAGGAGTTTTACCATATTGAATAGATAAATTAACTTCCTGACAGGCCATCAGGATAAATAGTGCAGGTGCAGATTGATAAGCAGCGGGGACTAAGCTGGCTATAAGTCGTAAAGCTGCTAGTTTATTTACGTCTGATATTGATGGTAAATTAACTAAATCTTCGATACCTTTATCTATCAAATTGACTGCTGTTGTGTTAATAGCTTGTTGAATCTCTAAAGGAGTTGGTGATTCTAGTAGTTTTATTCCTAGAATTTCTAGAACTTGTAAACCTAATTTCACAGCTTCTTGAAGTTTTCTTTGTACCTCACAACTTTTGATTCGCAACTCATAGACCTTCACTTTCTCTAATTGGGTTTTAGCTTGTTGTAATACTACTTCAGCCAACTCTTCCATTTGTTCAAAATCACCAATCAGAAATGCGACTTCTGCGGCTTCTTGATGTATGGCTAATGTCAATTGATATTGCTGCTCCCAGCTAGTAGTTGTTAATAAGCTTAGACCCTGATTGAGATAGCGAATTGCAGATTCATACGCTGTGGCTGCTTTGGCTTTTTGTCCAGCTAGGAGATTCAGTTTGACTAGCGCGATTTTTTCCGATTCTATAGTCAGTAATTCTGTACCATAATTTAGGTGATTAATTAATGTAAAAATATTTTCGTAGCGTTCTTCAGCAGTAATGTTTTGGAGGAGCGATCGCCCAATTTTCAGATGAAGTGACTGTTGTTGAGAATCTGGGATGAGAGAATAGGATGCTTGCTGTACGCGGTCGTGTAAAAACCTGTATGTGATTTGCGGTTTTTCTGATTGCTCATTAACTATCACAGGTATTTTATTAGCTTCATTTACTGGTAAAACTAAACCAGATTGTAAGGCTTCCCACAAATCAGCCGCCGTTTCTGACAAGGATTTTTCATTAACAATACTTAAAAAGTCTAAAGTAAACCTATCTCCAATACAAGCAGCTAGCTTTAAAATATTTTGTGTCGTTGGTGAGAGTTTTTGTATCTGATTGACCATCAATTCAACAACATTATCTGTAATATCAATACTTCGTATTTGTGTGATGTCCCATTGCCAACAACCATCAATAAAATTAAATTTTAATAGTCTTTCTTGTTTTAAAGATTTAAGGATTTGGGTAACAAAAAATGGGTTGCCTTGAGTTTTATGAAATAGTAACTCAGCTAGTGGCTGTGACTGGCTTAAATCAGTGTAGAGTGTATCACTAATTAATTGATTAACATCATATAGCTGCAATGGATGGAGGATAATATGATTAACATTTATATTAGATTGTTGAATTTCTGCTAAAGCTAACATTAATGGATGACTGGCGTTGACCTCGTTATCACGATATGCTCCTAAAATGAAGAGATAATTGCTTTGAAAATCATTACTCAGTAATTGAATTAGTTTTAATGAGGCTGTATCCGCCCATTGCAAGTCATCCAAAAAAATTACTAGTGGATGTTCTGGTTGACAAAATACATGAATAAATTGTTGAAACACGCGCTTAAATCTATTCTGGGCTTCATGCAACCCTAGCTGTGTAACTTCTGGCTGAGTACCAATAATTCTTTCAACTGCGGGAATAACATCAATAATTAATTGACCGTTCACACCAACAGCATCTAAAATTTTGGTCTTCCATGTAGCTATATTTTGGGAGTTTTCAGTTAATAATTGCTGGATTAATTCTTGAAAAGCTTCAATCAAAAAAGCATAAGGAATATTACGCTTAAATTGATCAAATTTACATGCAATAAAATAGCATTTACCGTTAGCAATAAGTTTATGAAATTCATTTACTAAAGAAGATTTACCAATACCAGAGTAACCACTAATTAACATTACCTCAGTCGCACCAAATCTCACTCGCTCAAATGCTTGCAACAAACTAAAAACTTCTGCCTCTCGTCCATAAAGTTGTTTTGGAATTAGTAGTTGGCTATGTAAATCTAGTTGACCAATAGTAAAATTCTCAATTTCACCAACTGTTTGTATACTATTGAGGCATTTTTCTAAATCAAATTTTAAACCTAAGGCATTTTGATACCTATCCTCAGCATTTTTGGCTAGTAATTTCATGATGATCTCGGAAATTACTGGAGAAACTTCTGCATTAATTGCTGTTGGCGGTAAGGGAATTTTAGCAATGTGAGAATGGACTATTTCTAAAGGATCATCAAGAGGAAATGGTAGTTGTCCTGTGAGTATTTCATAAAAAGTTACGCCCAAAGAATAAAAGTCAGTACGATAATCAATTACACGGCTCATGCGACCAGTTTGTTCTGGAGAGACATACGCGAGTGTCTCAGTTGACAAATTAGAATGATCAATTGAAAAATTTTGTTTAGACCGACAGGAAGAAATGTTAAAGCCAAGAATTTTAATTTGATGTGTTTGAGGGTTAATTAAGATATTTTTTGATTGAATATCTTTATGAACAATATTATTTTGGTGTAATTTCTCTAAAGTTTCAGTTAATTGCAGAGCTATCTTTAAAAAAATGAATATATCAAAATTTTGGGCATTTAAAAACTGTTTTAAAGGTTGGCAACCAAAATCAGCAAAAACTATGGCTAAATTATTTTGATAATTTTCCAATGCAATAGGTTGTAAAATACCTTCTATATTTAATGTTTGTAGTAATTTATATTCATCTTTTAGTTGAGCAATTTGTTCTACTGTAGGATACTCAGTTTTTATTGTTTTAATAATTACTGATCTCTGCTCTGCATCTTTTAAAGCTCGATAAGTAAAGATATTTGCACTTTCGTAAAGAATTTCAATAATTTGATAACCAACAATTGAGATACCCATCATTTTTGATAATCATTTAAGCTGTTGATAAATAAGCGGATATTAATAATTGTAGTTGGGCTAAAGCAGGATGAAGAAAAGAGGGTTTTAGTTATCTTGACCTTGATTTATATAGTTAAGTCTCTTTGTGTCTTCCTACTTATATAGACAAGTGAGATATAACTCATCAATCGTCAACATTTATTGATTTTATTATCTATATTATGACTAATTATTAATAAATGTTTTGACTATTAACTAAAATTTTGTGCTGAAAGCAAAAATGTAACTAAAATTAAAAGTCTTCGCAGTATTTACTTTGAACTACAATATTTTTTTGTAGTAAACAAATAGTTTTCCTTCTAGCAACCCACTACTTAACAGCAAATATTCGTATAACTTAAAGCAACTATAATGTGCTTAAATAAATCCTGTCAAATCTAGAAAAATCAGTACATTAATTGACATTGATGACACAAGTAGATACATTAACAGCTACAAAATACGGTTTATCATTGCATACCACTACGCCTCAATTGGGTTTAGCAATTAGTAATTTTGCTGGAAATACTCGCTTTCAAATTTGGGATTTAGGACGTGACTTATCTAGTTATGTACATCAATATCTAATCGAATTCATTAAACCACAAGCCTGGACAGACTTAGCATTTATTGCAGTGGCAAAAGGGCCTGGAGGTTTTACAGGAACTCGCATTGGGGTTGTGCTGGCACGGACTTTGGGACAACAATTAAATATTCCTGTGTGGGGAATTTCTACATTGGCAGCAGTAGCTTGGTCTTATGCTAGCAAAAATCAGGAGACTTCCGCGATCGCAATCGAAATGCCCGCGCAACGGGGACAGGTTTTTGGGGCGATTTATCAACCTTCTCCCCATACTCCTGGTTTAATCACTTTATTGCCAGACACTGTATTTACCCCAGAAGCATGGCAAGAAACTCTAGCTAACTGGAAAACAGACTTTCAGTTAATAGCCGCGACCTCTGGTCTAGCAGCAACAGTGACTAGTATTTTAGAACTAGCTTATTTTGATTGGCAGTTAGGGCAGCGTCCCCATTGGTCGGAGGCTTTGCCGTACTATGGTCAGCATCCGGTAGTTTAGGTTAGGGACTTCCAACTAAAAAAATATAAAATCGATTTGGTAAGCAGGGGAGGCAGGGGAAGCAGGGGAGGAAGAATACAATGATCATCTTTGCTCTGACCCATTCAATAATTTATTTTCTGGAAGTCCCTAAAGAGCCGACGGAAAAGTCTCTGGGGCTTCACCCATTTCCCAGTAAACACTTCGGTCTAGGGGTTCGACTCCTTTGGTATCATCAATGTGAATTACGGCATCAAATTGAGCGGGAAGACAAGCATAAAAGTAGTGACTAATACGCTCGGTTTCGGGTTGGTAAATGACACCAATTGCTCTTTCTAATCTTGATTCTCGAAGACTGGCGATCGCTGGATTGTCATCTTGCAGTAGCATCAAAAATTGTGGTAATCCTGTTTGATGAAATAGGGCTTCGTAACTGTCTGGTAAAGCGGAGCGAACTTGTTTGAGTTCCGTTGTTCCCCCCCAATCAGAAGCGGCTGTGACTGTACCTGTGTAGGTGCTAAACCCGATTAGCACTGCTTCTTTACCATAGCGATCGCGGACTAATTGCCCTAAATTCACCTCACCCAGTTTGCCCATATCAGTGGCTCTTGCGTCTCCTAAGTGGGAATTGTGTTCCCAAACAACAACTTTAGTTGGTGTTCCCCGTCGATCTAAATGGTCAATTAGCCGTTCTAGCATTTCTGCCATGTGGCGATCGCGAATATTCCAAGACGAAACTCGCCCACTAAACATCATGCGATAGTAAACTTCGGCATTTTTGACTAAACGCGCGTTCTGCTCGGCAGAGAAAAACTCATTTGCTGCTTGGGGATAAGTTTGACTGCTATACTCAGCAGATCGTTGTTGTAATTCCAGTAATTGACTGATTACTTCTTGTTCACAGGATTTAGTTAATCCAAAACTGGTTGTGTACCCATATTGCTGGCTGTCCTCGCCAAAATGATCAAAACAAGAGTATCGATAACGTGCGCGTTGAGCTGCTTGGGGATCTACTTGATCTAGGTAGTTAATCACGGCTTCCATAGAAGCATACATGCTGTACAGGTCTAACCCATAGAAGCCGACTTTGATGGCATTATTTGGTAAATAATCGTTATATTCACGCAACCAGTTGACAAAATTCAAAACATCTATATTCCGCCACATCCAAGTAGGGAAGCGTCGGAAGCCGTCAAGTGCTTCTGCTGGTGTAGGATCTGCACTTGTGCCTTGGACATAACGATTGACACGATAAGCATCAGGCCAATCTGCTTCTACTGCTACAGCTGTAAAACCCTTTTCTTGAATTAATCGTTTAGTAATCTCAGCGCGTTGTTGATAAAATTCATGAGTACCGTGGGAAGCTTCACCAATTAAGACAAAACGAGCATCACCAATCAAGTTAATCAATGGATCGTAGTCTACGGCCGTACCTGTTATTTGGTGTGCAGATTCACGCAATGTCTCAACCACGTTAGTTATAGTTGCGTTCACCATAGGATTTACAAAGAAGTACTGCTTTTTTCAACCTTGTATCTTCTTTCAGCCAAGAATGATCTAGTTTTGTGCATCTTGTGATCTATTCTTGGCTGTTTAAACTCAGCGTAAAAATTTTCCTATCATCTTCCATCTGGCAAATGACACATGATACTTAATGTATTACTCTATCGATGGCATGAACTGGTACAGAGGACAATGATAAATATAAGTTGACATTACGTAGCTTCGATTGAATTCATTGTCAGGAGTTACAAGAAGTCTGGCAGAAAAACTGCTCTGAGATGATTGAGTTTGTTGATGTGAAGCGACAAGAATTGAGCAATTAGCTGAGGACTCATAAAGTCCAAAGGTGAGCTAGTGTGCAAAACAGGGGGTTTCCCCCATGTAGCTTGCTTTCCCGGAGGCGAACCCAAAGAGCATTTACTTTTTCTAGGGATTGGGGATTGGATTAAAATTATTTTTGTGTATAAAATCTATCATACATTGGTATCTAACATCCTTAGATGTGCTGCTTTTGTCCACGGTATAAGCACTCTTCGACATCATGCTTTAACAATCCTCGAATTACTAATTCGGGGATTTTTGCTTGGGGTGTATCGTCAATAGTTTGCTATCGAGTCGCCATTAATTTTTTTACTTTATTAATTCAGTGTTTTCTTATGGTTTTTTCAGACTTTCGCTGCTATTACTGTCATCACAGCTACGAAATTTTATTAATTTTCTTTACTTTTTATTACGAATGGTTAATACTACTTGTAAGTCTTCACAAATAGAGCTGTAAACGCCTGTTGAGCGTTGAGCTTGAGACTTCATAAACTCATAGCCGAGGTAAACCTATGCCTTTTACCATTGATTCAGCCCGTGGTATTTTCCCCGAAACCCTTACTGCTGATTTAGTCCCAGCCACTATTGCGCGTTTCGGTCAACTTAGTGCGGAAGATCAGCTAGCTCTCATTTGGTTTGCTTACCTAGAAATGGGTAAAACGATTACCATTGCTGCACCAGGATCTGCAAATATGGTGTTTGCGGAAGGAACATTGAATCAACTCAAGCAAATGTCCTTTCGGGAACAAACTCAGGTGATGTGTGACCTAGCAAACCGTTCTGATACGCCTATTTGTCGTACCTATGGAACGTGGTCTGCCAACATCAAACTTGGTTTTTGGTATCAATTGGGACAGTGGATGGAGCAAGGTATTGTAGCTCCGATTCCAGAAGGCTATCGGCTATCGGCCAATGCAGCAGCAGTCCTGGATGCAATTCGGAATCTAGAGCCTGGCCAGCAAATTACCGTTCTGCGTAATTCTGTGCTGGATATGGGTTTTGACCCTAATAAGTTGGGTAGCTATACCAAGGTAAGTGAAACTGTTGCACCTCCGAAAGAAATAGCTCAACGGATTCCAGTCACTATTGAAGGGGTTGATAATCCAACTATCCTCAGTTACATGGATAACTTAAACGCTAATGACTTTGATGCGTTGATAGAACTATTTACTCCTGATGGTGCATTGCAACCTCCCTTTCAAAAACCGATCGCAGGTAAGGATGCAGTCTATCGGTTCTTGCGAGAAGATTGTCAAAACCTCAAGTTGATGCCAGAGCGTGGTGTTTCTGAACCCGCAGAGGATGGTTACACTCAAATTAAAGTCACAGGTAAAGTACAAACTCCTTGGTTCGGTGCTGGTGTGGGAATGAACATGGCATGGAGATTTTTACTTACTCCCGATAATAAAATCTTTTTCGTGGCGATCGACTTACTGGCATCTCCAAAAGAGTTGCTGAATTTGGTTCGCTAGTACCAGAGTCAGAGTCGTTCTGCTTTGATACTGACGCAGCAACAACAGATTTAGTAACCGGGGTGATAGGGTGAGAAATTTTAACTGAGGGCAAAATCCTACACCCCTACTACTCTTTAATCTGTGGACTGATCAAGTAAAATATTTACAATCAGGGCATGGTGTTGCTTTGCCCTGGCTCTTTCATATCAAATTTGTAATTAATAAAAGTAAAGCGACTCTTGCCAAAAAAGAGTACCTTGAGATGATGTCATGAAGGTAAACGAAGTTAGTTGGTCTGATTTAGAACAAGAAGTTGCTCAAACCGCCTTTCAAAAAGCATACGAGCGAGAAGTCAACGCTCTGATTAACGAGGTTCGTGACAACGCGAATAAGGTTTGCAAGTTAGAAGATATCTGGAGTTTGCACAACTATCTCAGTGCCAGAAGACACGAGATTGATGGCAAGTATGATTACAACTATTCAGTTCTTGTATTTGTATTTGCAACTCTGGTGAAACAGGGATGGTTGCATTTGGATGAATTGAATGGACTGGATAAGGAGAAGATTGCGAAGATTGGCTCTCTTTCCAGGATGTAGCACCAGTCAACCTCTTTGGGTAATTCAAAATTCCAGACTTTTGGAATTCAAAAAAGATTATCTTCTGACTGGGCTTCTATTTGCGCGATCGCTATTTTTACTCAATAAGAGCAGGAAAAAGCACATTTTTCCTGCTTTCATCGCTGAGACTTTCCTAACTTGTGACGGTGGCGATCGCTTTTTCCACAGCTTGCAAGGCAGCATTGACTTCTGCCTCACTGACAATTAACGGTGGAACAAACCGCACCACCTTTGGCCCGGCTGGAACAAGCAATAAACCCTCATTGATAGCAGCTTTGACAACTTCAGCCGCCGTTAGCTGGATGTCTGCTGACAATTCCATACCATTAATTAAACCCCAACCCCGCACTTCAGTAACGAGACGGGGATATTTAGCGGCGATCGCTCTTAATCCAGCCCGTAACTGTTCGCCTCTAGCTTGCACATTCTGCAAAATATTTTCTTTCTCTAAGGTTTGGCAAACAGTTAACGCCACACCACAGACAAAGGGATTACCCCCAAAGGTGCTGGCGTGTTCCCCTGGTTGGAAAACATCACAGAATTTCTTACTCATCATTGCACCAATAGGGATGCCACCACCCAACCCTTTGGCACTGGTAAAGATATCTGGTTCAACCCCAAGGTGTTCATAACCCCAGAGTTTACCACTGCGTCCCATACCGACTTGTACTTCGTCGAAAATCAACAAAATACCGATTTCATCACAAAGTCGCCGCAGTTTTTGGAAGTATTCTACATCTCCCGGACGCACACCACCTTCCCCTTGCAAGGGTTCGATGAGAATAGCTGCGACACGATAATCCCCTTCGTCTAACTCAGTCACGGCAGTTTCAACAGCACTGATATCGTTGTAGGGGACGTAATGAAATCCAGGGACTAAGGGATCAAAGTATTTTTGATACTTTGGTTGTCCTGTGGCGGTAATGGTTGCCAAAGTCCGGCCGTGGAAGCTGGCGTTGGCTGTGATGATAATAGGCTTTTCAATGTCTAGAACTGTATGGGCATATTTACGCGCCAACTTAATTGCAGCTTCGTTGGCTTCTGCACCAGAGTTGCAAAAAAATACGCGATCGGCGCAGGAATGTTCAATAATCCATTTGGCTAATTCCCCTTGTTCGGGGATGTAGTACAAATTAGAAACATGGTGCAGCTTTTGAATTTGGCGTGTCACTGCTTCTACCATTGCCGGATGGGCGTGTCCTAGGGTGCAAGTAGCAATGCCTGCGACAAAATCTAGATATTCTTTTCCCTGGGTATCCCAAACTCGGCATCCCGCACCCCGTTCTAGGGCAATGGGAAACCGGGCATAAGTAGACATAACAGCTGAGTCAAAGCTGTCTGTACTAAAGGGGTTAGATGCAACAACTCCTGACTCTGGGGGGTTTGTGCCTTGCTCAAGTAGAGTTTGTAGGCTCACTACCTCTCCTCCTAAAAGTTTTTGATTGTATACTTACTTACTAGTTTCCTAGAAAATCATCAAAATTGCTTTGGATTTACGACATCTCATACTTTCACTTGGGTCTAACATTATATATCCTCAAAGCATTGGCAGTGGTGAAATATAACTTTGTATTCAACTCTTGAGCAAAAGTACCAACGGATTCAACAGGAGTTAATGGCCGGGGCAATCGCTCTCGGTGGTGTGTTTTTGACTGGCACTTTGTGGTACAAGTTCGTAGAGGACTGGTCATGGGAAGATGCGGTTTACATGACTGTCATTACTCTAGCGACTGTAGGATTTGGTGAAACACGCCCCTTGGGTAGCCGCGGCCGGTTGTTTACCATTGCCTTGATTTTGTTGGGTGTAGTCAATATCGGTTACATTGTCAACAGATTTACAGAAGCGGTCATTCAAGGTTACTTTCAACAGGGAATTCGACTACGACAACAGAGGCGGTTAATGGAATCTCTTTCAGGACATTACATCATCTGTGGATTTAGTCGGACTGGGCGGCAAATCGCTAAGGAATTTCGCGCTGAAGGTGTACAGTTTGTGGTGATTGATTCCGAACCGGAATCTGTAGAAAGGGCGCAAAATGAAGGTTATACAGCATTTCAAGGGGATGCCACCCTAGATGATACATTATTCAAAGTAGGGATTGAGCGAGCTATTTGTTTGGTGGCGGCTCTGCCTTCCGATGCGGAAAATTTATATACTGTCTTATCTGCCAAGACTTTAAATCCGGGAATTCGGGCGATCGCACGGGCAAGTACAGAAGAAGCGTTACAAAAGCTACAGCGTGGTGGCGCAGATGCAGTAATTTCACCGTATATTACTGGCGGCAAGCGGATGGCCGCAGCTGCCCTCAGACCACAAGTTTTAGACTTTGTGGATGGGATTCTAACAGGTGCAGACCGCCAACTCTATATGGAAGAATTTTTACTAGATCCAGCTTTTTGCCCTTTCGTGGGTCAAAACTTACAAAAAGCCAAACTGCGATCGCAAACTGGAGCATTAGTTCTAGCTATTCGCCGTCTCAATGGTACTCTCATTGGTGGCCCTACTGGCGATACAATCTTAATGCCAGGAGATACACTGATTTGTATGGGTACAGCTGAACAATTGCGAAGTCTCAACCAAGTCCTCGGCCCAATTAATTCCCAGCATTTGCGTAAACCTAAAAGTATTTGAAGAAAGGCAGAGGGCAGGAGGCAGAAGGCAGAAGGGAATTCTGACTCCTGCCCTCTAGCTTGAAAGAGTAGGGGTAGCAGTAGGGCTGATTCTTTGTAGCCAGAGAAAATTTAGGAATCCAATACTTTTGTTCCTTGATTATTTTGTTTCGCTAAGTAGGCTACGCAGAAATTAGGAGTCTGATTTTTCTCTGTAGAACATGAATTAGCCCTAGGGGTAGCAGGGGGAGACAGACATCTTTCATTTTTGATTGTGAAACTTGCTTGATCGGGACTGCCTTTTGGCTTCTCAAATGTCCCCTGTGATACTAGCTACCTGACAAATCACCATAATGTGTGTGAGGTATTTGTTAGTAGTATATTGGACAATTTTTAATCCTGCTTGTTCAATCTCTTGCATAAGTTCAGGGATTTCATGCTTATGATGTCGCCAAATAGTAATCTCATCAGCTTCAAATAGATTCACATTTTTATCTATTCCCTGATACTGGAAATTGATAGTATAATTCTGCCGAAATTTCATATTAGCAACTACACTATCTGTTTCTAAATCGTATTTTCTGATTAGTTCACAATCCTCATATCTAATTCCTATATTGCTTTTAATCCACTCATAGATTTTGCCAGCATGATAATCACACCCGCCTCTAGCTTTTCCATCCCATGTGGAGTTAGAACCAATTTCGTTGGTAAATATCAATAAGTCATTCTCACCCATGCTATCTTTAAAGTTTTTGAAGACTCTGATTCTGTTTTGATGGTTGCCAATGGTCACTCCTAAATGTAGAAATATATTGGCTGGATCTTCAGTTTGATGGTGCAACAAAGTTTGAGGTATAGAATTATTTTCGATATCAATTGCTTGACTGATAAACTCAATGGACGGAAACCATTTTTGAAAATTCTTTTTAGATACTTTTAATAATTCTGCACTTACGTCTAATGCGACATATTTATTAATTTTGTTTAATTTACGCAATTGAGAAACAAATTTTTTTACTGGATAAGAATTCCCTGCCCCTACATCGACAATATTGATTTTTCCGCTACTCTGGTAATAACTATTAATATAAGCAAAATTTTTATTTAATAGTTCAATTTCTACATTGGATGCTCGATACCATTTAGGAATAATATATTTTAGGTAAAAATCATCCCAAATTCTCGCACCTCTACCTTTATAAGAATACTTTAAGGGCATTTCTCTTCGGACTTCTAAGGCATGAATGATTTCTAAAACTTCGGCTTCCGAAAAAAGAGAGTAAAATTCAGAACTTGGCTTAGTTGTACAACTACTAGAACTGGATATATCTGAAGAAAAGTGCGAAGTATTATGAAAATTTTGAGCCATTGTTCTGGTTTTATACTGAAAAATTACGTAGCAGCAATTGGTGACAATAATGCAACAGACATAATTAGTATAGGCGCAAGGCTTTGCGCCCATACAGACTTTTGATGTGTCACCAAGGCTTTTTCAATTGGTATAAAAGTAAGTATACAGATTTAAGACATACGGTAGCATTCTCAATTATCTTCTAACTAAAAAGCACAGATTTCAGTAGTCTGTCTTGACAGATATGTTCTCAATATGCAGTCTGCTTATACCATTTCACGAAAAACCTGATACAGATGTAAACCCTGAACGTTTTGCTGCATCTCAGTTTTTTAATTGCGTTAGCGAAGCGGGACGTTCGCGCAGCGTCTCGAAGAGAAGTCCATTGCGAATTGTGAATTGGTATTAGAAGCAGTCGTTATAAAAAATACATGTTTTCATTGATTCATCAATGAAAATTAACTTTCACTACTGGCATTCAGTGAAGCAGATAGTTAATAGCTGTAAATTCTGTTCTGAAAATCTTCTGATTAGCAAGTGTCTACCGCTATATTTATACCGTCACATTATTATTGACTGTTCACTAATACCTCTTGTTCAATTTCCTCCCACCCGTGCATTAGTGCGATACTTTTGATTGCTAATTCCAAAATTATAGGTGGTGCAGTCGAGATAAAAATGCTGGGGTAAACTGCTGTTCCCCAAATGGGATGAACTAGGATACAGCATTTATTTTTCAAGACTGGGTAGTGAAGTAAAGCTTTGACAACTGCTGTGTCATTGTGTGGTATTTCCCCTGGACGGGACAATAGGGGATAGCCAGTACGAGGATCTATGAGGTCTGCTAAATAACCGCGATGGGCTTCGCCCGGACATAGGCGATCGCGCAAATTAAAAGCTAAATCGCAGCCAAATCTCATGAACTTTTCTCGCAAAAGCTCTTTTTCTTGTTCGATTTCTGGGGTAATCTTCACTAAAGGATATCGCGATCGCTGTAAGACAATCACCACCCAAAACTGGGGTTGATGTTGCCAATCGGGGAATATGCGATCGCGGTTGACACGGATATACTCACTAGGAGTATGAATGGAAATTTGCACAGCTTGTCCCATTTTGCCAACCAAGCTAATGGGACTGCTTTGCATGGCAGGGTAAACTTGAGGATAGTTCACAACATTGATTGGATTTTTGCAAATTTTTAATTGATTCTTTAGGATCGATGATAACTCTTAATAATTCCAAAAAATCAACATAAGATCAGGAAAATTTATTTTCCTTTCCAATCATTACCAATCAATTGTGAAATTTTAATCTGGTTTTTATATTTTATTAACCTAAGGTGATATTGATAGGACGTTAAAGTAAAGTAACAAAACACTCATGCACAATCAAGAATAATTGATTAATTAGCTTTCTCATGATGGGAGATGGTAGCTTGTCACTTTATTTTCCCTTGCCTAATTTAGTTTTAGAGCATTAACTGGGACTTCATCCCAAGAATCAACAGTGCGCAATCGTGCTACCCAACCAGCTGCTTTTTGCATATCGGTCAAATTTCCCTCAAAAGACTTATGGCAATCTTGAGCCTGAGACTCATCACAGCAGGCAATACACGCATGAATCATCCCAGAGGGGTCAATTTGCTCATTTACCCAGATGGTCATGGACTGTTCTCCACAAAATAATTTACTGTTTTAATATACTAATTAAGGCTGAAAAACTAAATTCTTTCTTGTCAAAATTTATCTTTCCGTTCATAACGACGGCGGTACAGTAATTCTAATTGGCCGCCATATTCTTGAATCCAGGCAATTTGACGCTGATAGAGTCCGCGAAAGCTATTAGCAAAGAACAGTGTAAATATTGCCACAATTAATCCTGAAGCTGTAGACACTAAGGCTTCACTAATACCAGCTGTGACACCTGCGGTTTTTGCCCCACCCACATCGCCAATATCTAGAGAAGCAAAGGAAGTAATTAACCCTAAAACTGTCCCCAGCAAACCTAAAAGCGGTGCGAGACCGATGATTGTATCAAAAATATTTTGGAAGCGTTTCAGTACTGGGATCTCAGCTTGCGCTTCACTTTCTAAAGCCAACCGAAATTCTTCTGGTGTTGGTTCTTCTAATTCTAAAGCAGCCAAAAAAATCCGGGCGATGGGTAAGTCTGTATTTTTCTGTAACAAATCTAAAGCACTGACAATATTATCCAGACGATAAAGTTTAAGGACATCTTGAACTACACGATTTTGCTTATCAGTAATTGTGAACCAAAATTTAACGCGTTCAATAATCAAGGCTGCTGCTAATACGGAAAATGCTAGCAGTGGCCACATAACTACGCCACCAGCAGTAAATAAATTCTGAAAAACTGCCATCTACTGTTACCCAATTCATGAATGCAAACCCAGGTTAGCAGATTCCTGACATCGATCAGCATTTCATTAGATTTGAGAGACGTTACGCCGGAAAGTCTATAAGTAAAGGATTTCCAGAAACTCAATTCTTGGTCAAAGTACAGATGATCACTATATATTTTCCTACCCTGCTCAAGAAAGCTCACCAAAGTGATAGGATATTTTTTAGTTGGAAGTCCCTAAATCTTTTCCCTTCTGCCTCCTACCTCCCGACTTGTGCCTTGTAACCTTTGGTAGTGTTTATAGCTGATCAAACAAACTAAAAAATCTGACAATGTAATCAGCATTAGAAAATTGATCTGGCATGACCTGATTTACAGGTTGTAAAAACATTTCATCTATTGCTTCTCCTGCTTGAACTTTTTGTGCAAGTTCCCCCTTCTGTCCTCGAACAAGATATGAAGAATACGTACTTCTGATATTTTGATCGTTTGGATTTAGTTTGTACGCCTCGTACCATAGCTTACCAGCTTCATCATCATAATCTGCTGCATATAGCAATATGGCATAATTGTGCATAATATCTACTACCGAATCGGCATCTATCTTTTCTCTTTTCAGTAATAAACGACGATACATTTCCATTGCTTCCTTTCTTGCTTCTGGAGGCTTATATAATGAGGATAAAGTATCAGCTAATACACGAATTCTTTGATAAACATAAGTAAATGAATTAGCAAACTCCGGTTGTAAAGTTTTTTCAGTTATCGTCAGTAGCAAATCATATCTTTCCAATCGAGATGCCAGCAACATAGCGTACTGCCAAGCTTTATCGTTGTCTGGATTAGTAGCTAATGGCTTCAGAATTTCTTGAATTTGCTCATCTGAGATAGTCATCTCCTTACCTACCAAGCGATTCATTTGAACTTTTAAGTTCAGTACATCTTGGGGTTTGAATTCGGAGAAATCAGTTTCAAGACGCTGTAAAAGCTCAAATGCAGTTTCATACTGGGACTTTAATTCTGCATCTGCAATAAAGCTAATGTAGCCGCGCATATTGTTCGGGTGATTGGGTTTTAATTTTAGTGCTAGTTGAAATAGTACATCTGCAAAAGGAATAAAGCCAAATCGCTCGGCTTTGAATGCTAAATTACCAACTTCATCCGCTCGGTGACTGGGTATAACATCTAAGTTATTCTCCACTAATTGAGCCGCTTCTAAAGCATATTGCATTGCTGCATTCACATGTGGCTGCTCCCGTTCCGCAGCAATGCGGTGGGAGTCGTAAAGACGCATAAATTCTTGATCAATATCAAGGTTTACAGTTCGCAGTAGGCTTTCATCTACCAAACTAGGTATGCGAGATGCAGCATCCTTTTGGCCTATTTCTTCACTGGAAATATTTAACAACCAAAAAGGAGGTTCTGCTAAATAACGAACTAATTCTCGATCCAAAAATTCTGGAAATGAGGTGTCTCGGTAATACCCTTTGACACGTTTAATAAGAAAATCTAGCTTTTCATCATCGAAATCCTGACGATAAGCAGCTTCCTGAACATAAGCTCTACAGGCTGATTCTAAATCCTCCCATGCTTTCTGAAAAATTGGTCTAGAGGGGATAGATTGCACAGAAGGTATGAAGAATTTAGTATAAAATTCACGCCAACTATATTGCAGCACTCGTTCTTTAATAACCTTTTTAGGATCTTGTCCAGAGCTAATCTGAGCTTTAATATCAGGGCGAATTGTGTTGAGACATCTTTTAACTGCACGAGGAGTTTTATATCGTAAGCCTTTCTCTAGGTAAGTTACATTATTTGATATTGCCAGAGAGACTTCATCATTATAATTTCTTAATAGAGCTTGTACATATTTTTTCAGGCGTTCATTATCAAGAGATGGCACAGTAACCGTATGCTGTACATATTTCTCTAGTGCATAATCTGGATCAGCAATCACTTTCTCAGGCGCACTTTCTTTAATTGCTTTTAGCAATACATTTTGATTGATCGCAAGAATAAAAAATAGATTTTGAACTTTTCCCCATTGCTGAGTTATGCTCAGTATTTCTGTGACTATCTGCAAAGGACATCGATCCAAATCATCGATCATCACAACTAATATACCTGATACACCTTCTCCAAATGGTTGAATTTTCCCCTTTCCTTGCAATTCCTTTGATAGTAAATCAGGAAAATCCACTAATCTTGATAAATAAGTGGCTAGTGATTGTAAATCGCTATTAAGTTTTGTACTGCGCGGATCAGGAGAAGTTGTTTCATAAGATTCTAATGCCTTACTTCGCACTCCATCCGCTAAAGCTGTTAATACTTGCATAGCTAGAGTTGTACGAACATCTACATCAAGATTGACATAGGAAGATGCAATATATTCGCAGAATTTCATTTTACTTATAGGGCCTTCTCGAAATTCCTGCTCTAATTTTTCCGCTCTATCCCTAATCATGCTTTGAAAACTACTTTTTCCTGCACCCCAATCTCCATGTATGGCAAAAGTTATAGAGTCAGATGCAGAATTTCTAACTTCAGACTTTGGATTAATAGGCTCGATTAGTCTTTGTGCAATGTCTTCAATTTGCTGTCCAACAATATCATCTTTGTCATTCCACAAAATATTGTCATCACTCTGTCTAACTGGGCGATCAGGGAAAAATAACCTCATTTCTTGCACCTGGAAATATGAATGTCAAAACCACAACTAAGTGCAAGATGAGCAAGGCGTTCAATATCAAGTAAAAGAAGATACACAACTATATGAGGGAAAATAGATTCAAGAGCAGTTTG
>Ga0209172_10004238_pt1 | contig 19822 bp, 17 predicted proteins | sample LarsenN4metaG_FD_184113 | JGI IMG/M metagenome (GOLD analysis project Ga0209172, IMG submission 184113) | Hot spring sediment bacterial and archeal communities from British Columbia, Canada, to study Microbial Dark Matter (Phase II) - Larsen... ... | reverse complement strand
ATCCGGCACGACGCTACCGTCAGGCGCCAACGCGAAGCGAATCAGCATCGCGTCCGGCAGACTCTCGTGACTGACGATGCAGCGCCGCTCGCGTGCGCGGCGCTGACCCTCAACCGCGATCTGGGAAGACGCTGGCGATCTCGTCATCGGCGCCTCCCTCTGCTTCGGCGTGCTCTTCCTCGGGCGGCGCTTCGATCCAGCCGGCGGCGATGCGCGCATTGAGAATGAGCGCGTCGGCCTGCTCCTGGGTCAGCTGGAATTGCTCCAGCACGCCGGGCTCGCGCACGCGCTCGCCGTTCTTGGTCTCGAACCAGCCGCGCAAATCGTCGCCGGTGAAGCCCGCGAAATCCTCGAGCGACTTCACGCCCTTCTCGCCGAGCGCCACCAGCATCTGGCCTGTGAGACCCGGCACTTGCGCCAGTTCGTCGCTGACGCCGAGGCCCTTGCGCTTCTCCTCAAGTTCAGCGGCCTGCTTATCGAGAAACTCGCGCGCGCGCGCCTGCAATTCGTCCGCGATCTCGTCGTTGAGTCCTTCGATCGAGGCGAGCTCGATCTGATCGACATAGGCGATCTCCTCAATCGACTCGAAGCCTTCCGACGCCAGCAGCTGCGCGAACATTTCGTCCACTTCGAGCGCCTTGATGAAGAGCTCGCTGCGGGCGGCGAATTCCTTCTGCCGGCGCTCGGACTCCTCCGCCTCGGTGAGGATGTCGATCGACCAGCCCGTGAGCTGCGAGGCGAGCCGGACGTTCTGACCGCGCCGGCCGATCGCGAGCGACAACTGCGATTCGGCGACGACCACTTCGACGCGCGCCTCTTCCGGATCGAGCACGACCTTGGAGACTTCCGCCGGCTGCAGCGCGTTGACGATGAAGGTGGCGGGATCGGGCGACCACGGGATGATGTCGATCTTCTCGCCCTGCAGTTCGCCAACGACCGCCTGCACCCGCGCGCCGCGCATGCCGACGCAGGCGCCGACGGGGTCGATCGAGCTGTCGTGGCTAATGACCGCAATCTTGGCGCGCGAACCCGGATCGCGGGCCGCCGCCTTGATCTCGATCACGCCTTCATAGACTTCCGGCACCTCCTGCGCGAACAGGCGCGCCATGAATTCCGGCTTGGCGCGCGAGAGGAAAATCTGCGGGCCCTTGCTCTCACGGCGCACGTCATAAATATACGCGCGCGTGCGGTCGCCGACGCGCAGGTTCTCGCGCGGAATGCTCTCCGATTTGCGGATCACGCCCTCGGCCCGGCCGAGATCGACGATCACGTTGTAGAACTCGACCCGCTTGACGACGCCGTTGACGATCTCGCCGACGCGATCCTTGTATTCGTTGTATTGCCGCTCGCGCTCGGCTTCGCGCACTTCGTGATTGATCACTTGCTTCGCGGTCTGCGCCGCCACGCGACCGAACTCGATCGGCGGCAGCGGCTCGACATATTCCTTGCCGACGAAGGCGTCCGCATCGGTTTTCTTCGCTACATCGAGCATGATGTCGGTCGATGGATTGAAGGGCCGTGTCTCGGGATCGAGCATCGACTCGTCGACCACCGTCATCACGCGCGTAAGCTCCATCTCGCCCGTGCGCGGATCGATCTGCGCGCGAATGTCGTGCTCGGCGCCGTAACGCGAGCGCGCGGCCTTCTGCAGCGCGTGCTCCATCGCCTGGATCACGATCTCTTTCTCGATCGACTTCTCGCGCGCGACCGCGTCGGCGATCTGCAGGATTTCCAGCCGGTTTGCCGAAATGCCGGTGCTCATGTTCTCAGTCCTTCTTCTCCCCCTCCCCGCGAGGGGAGGGGGTTGGGGGGTGGGGTGATGCGCCGTCGTTCATCGTTTCAGCGATGTCCGAGCGCCCTTCGCTTTTCTCGGAGGGCGGCGCGTCACCCCGCCCCCTGCCCCCTCCCCTCGCGGGGAGGGGGTTCTGTGCATCGCCCGCTTCTGCCTCGCGGGCCCGTCGCAAATCTTCTTCGATCAGCTTGTCGGTCAGCACGAGGCGCGCGTCCGACAGCTGCGCGAACTTCAGCCGCGCTTCTCCGCCTTCGGCCGCCAGCACGATCTCATCGCCTTCGACAGCTTCGATCCGGCCCTTCCAGCGACGGCGCCCATCGATCATGGCCGCGGTTTCGAGTTTGGCCTCATGGCCGAGGAAGCGTTGAAAATCCTCCAGGCTCATCAGCGGACGATCTATGCCGGGCGAGGAAATCTCCAAGTCGTATTCGCCCTGGATCGGGTCCTCGAGATCGAACACCGGTGAGAGCGCGCGCGAGAGCCGCCCGCAATCGTCGACGCTCATCTGCCCGTCGGAAAGCCGCTCGGCCATGATCTGCAGGCGCTTCCTGCGGTTGCCGGAAACCCGCACGCGCACGATGCGGAAGCCGAGGTTTTTCGCCGTCGGCTCGGTCAGCGCGATCACGCGCTCCTCGACGGGATTGGTGGCTCTCATCGGATCGCGCCTTGCTCGCGCCCCTCCCCCCAACGGGGGGAGGGTAGGGAGGGGGGGCGAACGACCGAGCGCAATCCAAGCCGCCCACGCGTCTCATGCACTACCGCCGTCAGTTCTAGTTCTGCACGCCCCCTCCCCCTACCCCCGCCCCAACAGGCGGGGGAGCGAGATGTCGACGCGCGAATGGGCGCAAACTGCAAACGCACTCCCGAACCAAACAAAAAGCGGCGGCCCCGGGGCCGCCGCTCATACCTCCATCGGAGGCATCAGCGATGTACTGGCGTGGATATAGCGGGTCCGAACCCCGCCGCCAAGCCCCCCTCGGAGTCCGCTTCTGGCCCTTTCCAGCCGGAGCCGTTCAAGTGCGCGCTTGCGCCTTCTGAAACTGTGATTGGAGAATGATCGTGCCCGGCTCGATCTCCTCCGCCGTCAGACTTTCAGAGCCCCTTGCCGCTAGCTCGACGAGAGCCGCCCACACCGCGTCCGCATCTGAGCGCCCTCCCAATCGAACCAAAGCACCGTAGTTGTCGCTCACCATTATTCGCGCAAGATCGCCCACCGTTTGCATATCACGCCCGAAGGAGAGTGGATCGAGTCTGATGAGCGCCACGCCGGAGGCGATGAATCCTGCGGCGAGCGAAAGGATCAGCCAGCCATTGATTTTTGCGATGAGAAGAATTGGTGCGCCTACCAGCACGGCGACGATCAGCAGCGCGCCGATGCCGCTCATATTGGTGCCAGACAGCGGCGCGAGGCGAAGGTCACAGTGTTCTTGCGCCTCGGCGAAAAGCGATCTCGGCGATCCGGCCCTGAGACCACTCAATGGCGTTTCCGGCCGGATGTCATTCCTTCCTGTGACGGCCTGGAGCGCACGGCGCGCGCGATAGAATGCCATCGAAGTGCGACACTTTTCGCCACCCGCGCCTTCCAGTTTTGAGGCGACGATCTGGTGAAGGTCGCCCATCGTTGCGACGGTGCTGGCCTCCTGGTCCGAGATTTTCACGTCGAGAGCGCGCTCAATCGCGATCAGGAGTTCGACCGAATCCAGTTCATCGTCCAGGCCAAGGGTATTGGGCTCACTCATGTCGCCCAAATTAGCGAGCGCCAGCCAAAAGATCGAGGCGAGAAACTGGTCAGCGAATGACCGTTCCCGGCGAAAAAGCGGACTCTCCTCTATCCCCGCATTCGTTGCTCAAACGCCACGCCCGCCCAGCATCGCGCGAAAATCTATCCTACACCGCTGCCGCGCCCTTAAGCTCCCTGCATCGCTCCGCTGGAGGGCAGTTGGCCAATGTTCACCCGATGCGACGAGCGATGTGATCGAGCGTGAACCCCGCCTGTATCGCGGCCCCACAGACTAACGTGGGACGACGAGCGAAGCCGCGATACTGGCGGGGAGAAGCCCGCCGAACATGAAAAGGCGGGAGAACGCACCGGGGACTCGCGCTGAACATGCCAACCCGCACGCCATCGGCCGAGCCGCCTCCGAGAGTGAAAAACCTCCCGCGACGGCGCCGATGAAAAACGATCACGGGACGCGGATGAGCCGCGTCGATACGCATCGCGCAAGCGATGCATTGCTAGGCGCGACCCATCCGCGTCCCGCCCTCTTGTCCGCCGAAGCCTTGGCGAAGGCGGATCGGTTTTCGATCTCAGGATCAACAAGGATGAGGCATGTCCAAAATCCGCTTCCCGGCCGGAAGCCCCGCGAAGGCGGGGCTGAGAGCCGGGACCCGGAGCAAAAAAAAAACATGCGCACCGTCCGAGGTTGACGATTTCTGGGTCCCGGATCGCAGCCCGGCTCAACGCAGCGTCCTGGAAGCGGAGGACGCGCAAAAAGAAGACGCCCCGGTTCTTCACCGGGGCGCTTTGTGTTTCACTGTTCGAGCCCTTACCGCGCGAGGCGGGCGATGCGCTCCAACTCGGCTTCGACGCGGGACTCCACGATCGCGGGCAGGTTCTTGTCGAGCCACTCCTTGAGCATGGGTTTCAAGAGCTCGCGCACAACCCCTTCAACGGTTTGGCCGGGGGTGTCGGAGATACGCAACGTGCCGGCCAGACGCGCCAGCGCCCCAGCGGCGGCCGAAGCGCTCGGCGGCGACAGAATGGTATCGGCAGGCGGTGTGATAACGGGCGCGGCTGTTGGCATCCTAGTCTCAATGGTTTGCGTGGGCGCGGCCGACGGAGTCGGCGTGACGACTTCCTCGGCGACCGCCTGTTCGACTGCTTCGAAAACGATGTCATCCTCGACCGTCGTCACGTTCGACGCAGGGGTCGGCTCGTCGGTCTGCGTCAGATCCAGCACGGGCGCAGCGGTCGGCGCCTGCTCTTCTTCGGAAATGATCCGGCGAATGGACGCCAAGATCTCTTCCATGGAAGGTTCGGCTTGCTGGTCTTGAAGCGCCATGTCGAGCCTCTCGCGCGAGTCGTTTTCGACTCGAAGGTTAAGTTCGGCGGCGATTCCCGTCCACTGCGCGCCTGTGCGTCAGCGGCGCGCTGGAATCGCTGCGCTGTGCGCATGCTCGGCACTTTGCGATAAGGGAGAGTTAACACGCCTCTCGCGCACGCATCCGTTGCAGCACTGGAATATTGCCGGGTCAGAACGTGAATCCGCGAGGCCGGGTCAGTCCGGGCGCGACGCTAGGAAAGGCGTCGAATTCAACTCGAAATGCGATAGCGTCTTCCCCGCGCGTGTAAATCCGCGCCTTGCCCACCGGACCTTCGCGCACGATGACGCCGAGCCGGCCGCCGGGTGCAAGTTGCGAAAGCCACGCATCTGGAACGATCTCCGCCGCGCCGTTGAGCATGATGATGTCGTACGGCGCCTCGTCGGGCCAGCCATCCGTCACAGCCGTCGAAACCGTCTTCACATTCGCAATGCCGCACGATTCAAGCGCCGCTCGCGCTGCGAACGAGAGGTCGGGGTCGGGATCGAGCGTAATGACGCTCTTGCAGCACGCGGCCAATACCGCTGCGCCGTAGCCGGTGGCGCCGGCCAGTTCCAATCCCCGTTCGTACGATTGCGGGTCCAGCGCCTGCACAAGCTTTGCAAGATCGCGTGGCCGCATCAGTCGCCTGCCGAGCGCGACGTCCAATTCCAGGTCTGCATAGGCCAGCGCGCGTTTCTGCGCTGGTGCGAAGCGCTCGCGGGGCAGCGTTCGCATAGCATGCAGGATGCGAAGGTCCGTCACGTCACTCGTGCGAACCTGGCTTTCCACCATAATGTCGCGGCTCCGCGCCAAATCCATATGCAGCTCCCGAAGGCGCCACCGGTTAAGCCGCATTCGCGCTGCCGGCAACCCAGCCGCATTGACGCGGGGCCGCCTTGACCGCATCCGGCCCACGCGCCTAGGACTGCGCGCCCGGCGCGCTTACATTTGTTCGCCGGCCGAGGCCTCGTGGCGGAGTGGTGACGCAGCGGACTGCAAATCCGTGCACCCCGGTTCGATTCCGGGCGAGGCCTCCACTTTCCAAACGCGTCCACAGATCTAATTTCATGCGCGACGGGCGTGCAGGAACTGCGTCGTGCGCGTCTCGTTCGATTTGACTGGCGGGGGGTCTCTCGACTGAGGAGGACTCTCAATGGCGGATCGCTATCCGGAAGATTATGGGCGCGACGGTTCTCGCGGGCGCTTTTCGCGCAGCGAACGCTGGGGCGAGGACGACGATTGGCGGCGCGGCAGCCGCCAAGGCGGGCGCTTCGGTTCTCAGAATGAGGATGACGACGATCGCCGTGGTTATGGCGCTTATGGCGGCGGCTACGGCCAGAGCATGAGCGGCAATTACGCCGGCGGGTACGACCGCTCGCGCGAATGGGATGAAGATGTCGGCCGCGGCGGCGGTTACGGCGGCTCATACGGACAAGGCGGCATGCGCGGCCAAAGCTATGGCGGCGGCGGATACCGCGACCGCGATGAGTGGGACCGCTCTTACGGCCTGCAGGGGTCAAGCTACGGCCAGCAAGGCCAGAGCATGGGCTACGGCCAATACGGACAGGGCGGCGGCGGCTCGCAATATCGCCAGGGCTTTGGCGGCCAGTATGGCCAAGGCGGGCAAGGCTTTGGAGGCTATGGCGGCTCGCGCACCGAGTACGGCCAGACCGGCGCCGGCAACTGGAGCCAAGGCTCGCACGGCGGCTACTCATCCCAAGGCAATTGGGGCCAGGGCGGCGGGATGAGCGGTAATTTCGGCCAAGGCTACGGCCAGGGCCAAGGGATGCGCGGCAGCCAGCAAGGCTATGGCGGCGGCTACGGCTCGGACGAGGGCTATGGCCAGGGCCAATTCAGCGGCTACAGCCAAGGCTTCGGCCAAAACCAAGGCTTTGGCGGCCAGAGCTTCAGCCAGGGCGGCGGCTTCGGCTCGGAGCAAAGCGGCAGCTACCTCACGCGGGGCGGCCGGACCCAATGGGGCCGTCATGGCGGGCGCGGACCTAAGAACTACACGCGCTCGGACGATCGCATTCGCGAGGACATCAACGACCGTCTGACCGACGATCCGGAAGTCGACGCCTCCGAAATCGAGGTGAAGGTCTCGGGCTGCGAAGTCACCCTAACAGGCACGGTCGACAGCCGCGAAGCCAAGCGGCGCGCCGAGGACATTGCCGAATCCGTCTCCGGCGTGAAGCATGTGCAGAATAATCTGCGCGTTCAGAGCCAGGACCAGCGCGCCGGCAACGACGACGAATCCATGCGGACCACCGGCGGAAAAAAGAACAAGACCGGCGGAGATTACGAACAACGCATTCAATAGCGGGTAATTTCAACGGGTTGGAAACGGAGTTGAAGATCGCTTAGCCAGTTAACCTCCGGTTTACTTGTTTACGCGATCTTCACCTTGTCTTCCCTTGGAGACACCCCACCATACCCAACGCCTTCGAGGGCCCCGAAAGGGGCCCTCGTTTTCCATTGACCGCCTGAAGCCGGGTCTTTCCCGCTGGCGCCGAACTTGATAGAGACCCCGCCTGCTCGGCCCTCGGGCCGCCAGTGTTCCTCGGTAGCTCAGTGGTAGAGCAACCGGCTGTTAACCGGTTGGTCGTAGGTTCGAATCCTACCCGAGGAGCCATTTTCCTTTTCTCGTTTTCTGGTTGGTTGGACTCGCCCCGCTGGCTTTCGCCCGCGGGGTTTCGTTTTTCTTTGGGCCGCATGTCACTCTGAGCGGAACGCCAACAGCCAGTCACTCGGAACAGAACCGGAAGCGACGCCGCCAATGACGATCCGCAGGACGAAGAGCGTGGCCACGACGACGGCGTTCACGAATGGGATGTTTTTCAGCCCAATCGAGCAGAGCGTCCCAATCGCCAGGAAGAAAAGCATCAACGGCAGCACGCCGATCTGCCCCGCGATTGCAAGACCCGCAATTGCAAGCAGGACCGCCGCGCCCATCCCCAGAATGAGCGACAGCTCGCCGGCGGCGAAGGGGCGATGGCGCTTGCGTGGATCCCGGCGGTCAGAGTCGATGTTGGAAGCGTCGCTGAGGAGATAAGCAGAAGACGCAGTGAGCGAGAGCGCCAGGAACGCCAGGGCGGCCCCGATCCAGGCGCGCTGATCTGCCCAGTCGCCGGCGGCAACAAGCGGCGCGAACGCCAGCAGGTTCTTCCACCATCGCTGCGGACGAATGGCGCGAAGGAGGCCGCGCAAGCCGTTGCCCAATCGCGGGAATTGACGCTCGATCTGGAACTCGCGTCCCGCACGCCGGCAAAGACCCGCCGACGCATTCACCACCACGGCCTGGCTGGCCGCCCGCCACACCGCAAGGTCCGCGCTCTCATTTCCGGCGTAGCAAAAGCCCTCCGGATACGCCTCGACCAGCCGCAGCGCCTTGCGCCGTGATTTCAGGTTTTCCGAACCGTTCGAGGCGAACACGGCGTCGAAAATGCCAAGATGGTCCGCTATCGCGCGCGCCGCCCGCATGTCGCTCGCGGTCGCCAGCGCCAACGCGCGCCCAGCGGCGCGCTGTTCGCGCAGCCAGGCGAGCACGCGTTCATCATAAGGCAGCAGCGCCGGATCGCAGGCTGCGCGCTCCGCGAGCTTGGCCTTGGCGTAGGCGCGGCCGCGCAACAGCCAGACCAGGATTAATGGCGCCTGGAGTGGATTGGCGAAGGCGAAGCGCAGGATGGATTCGGCGAACACATCAGACCGGATGAGCGTGCCATCCAGGTCGACCACCAGGGGCGGCGGCTGTTCGGCTTGCTTCTGCTCAGCCACACTCATCGACATCCAAGTCCCGACGGAATGAAACAGCGTATGGGAGAACGCAATCGCTCTCGCCGTCCGCGCCTGTCTTTCCCGCTTGGCGCGAAGGGCCTATCTCTTCAATACCGCGCCCGCGGCGTTGCGGCCGGCCGCGCCGCTGACCCCGCCCCCGCCGTGCACGCCATTGCCGCAGAGGTAGAGGTTGTCGATCGGCGTCTTGTGCGTCGACCAGCCGGGCATCGGGCGCATGAAGAACATCTGGTCGAGCAAAAGCTGGCCGTGATTGAGATCGCCTTCGGTGAGGCCGAAGATTTTCTCGATATCGAGCGGGGTTAGCGACCGCGTCTCGCGGATCGAAGGTTTGATCTGTGGCGCGACCTCGGCCGCGGTGTCGATCGCGATGCGTTCGAGCACCGCGCGCTCCTGGCTCCATTCACTGTCGCGCAATTTGTACGGCGCGAACTGGAAGTGGATGGAGACGACCGGGCCGTTCGTCGTGATTTCGAGATACGGCGCTTGCGACATTCGCCCGTACTTCGCCGCATCGTAAGCGCGCTCGACGTAGCGGATTGATGGGGCGATTACGAGCGTGCCTCTCGGCAAGCCATGATTGCCGTCGGTCAGCAGGTGCACCTTCGCCACCGACCCGCGCATCTTGATGGACTGCGTGTGCCACACGAACTCCGGCGGCAGCTCCGGCGCGCCGACGAGGTCAAGCAAAGTGTGGCGCGGATCGGCGCCCGAGATGACGGAAGGCGCAGCGATCTCTTCGCCGCTGGCGAGCTGGACTCCGCTAACACGATGATCGTCTTGCAGAATGGTTTTCACATCGGCCGAGTTTCGCACCTGCCCGCCGCGCGATTTCAGGGCACTCACCAGTGCATCGGCGATACGGCCCACGCCGCCTTCGACGCGCGCCTGCCCCGGCCCGCCGCGGTTCAGCCAATTGTGCATCAGCGTGTAACCACTGCCCGCCGACATCGGCCCAAGCGTGGCGCCGTGCACAGCAATCGCGCCGATAGCGCCGCGGACGGCGTCGGACTCGAACCACTCCTCGGCCAGCTCCAGCGCCGACATGGGCAGCGCGCGGATGATACGAAACATGGTGCGAGCGCCAAGACCGCGCAGCTTCATGCCCAGTTGGGCGAGCGGCAGGCCCTCGCTCAGCGAGACACGCGGCAGGCGCGGCATGGGCGTTCGGTAGGCGGCGTCCAGGAAGCCGGTGGCTTCCCGCATAAAGGCGACGAAGTCGGGCCAGCGTTCGGCATCTTTCCCGGAAAACGCTCGGATCGAGTCCAGGGTCTGGCCGTCGGAGTCGCCGGTGAGCCGTAGCTGACGTCCATCCGGCAGCATCGAAACGAGGGGATCGAACGCAACCCGAGGCAGTCCGTGTCGGACGAGATCGAGATCGCGCACAATGTCCGGGCGCAGCTGCCCGCCAGGGTGGAGCGCATCGACGCGGAAGTTCTCGCCGAGCGTCTCGGTTGAGGCTTGGCCTCCGACGATTTCGCGCCGCTCGAGCACCAGCACCTTCTTGCCCGCCTTCGCGAGATAGTTCGCCGCCACGAGGCCATTGAGGCCAGCGCCGATGATGATCACGTCAGTCATCAGCGCCAGTCCTTCAGCACTTCCTGCGCGGCGAGCTTGCCGGCGGCGCCCATGACGCCGCCGCCCGGATGTGCGCCGGATGCACCGAAATAATAGCCCGGCAGCGGCGTGCGGAAGTCCGCCCATTGCGGCGCAGGACGCAGAAAGAAGAGCTGATGCAGTAGAAGCTCGCCGTGGAAGATGTTGCCCCCCGTGATGCCTGCGATGCGCTCGATGTCCTTGGGCGTAATCACCTGCTTGCCGACGATGATCTTGCGGATGGTCGGCGCGTAGCGCTCGATCGTGTCGATCACGGTTTCGCCGAACGCCTCGCGCTTGGCGTCGTCCCAGCCGCCTTCGATGTCATAGGGCGCGTATTGCACAAAGCAGGACATGACGTGATGGCCTGGCGGCGCCATGTCGCGGTCGATCATCGAGGGGATGATCATGTCGATGTAAGGGTTGGTGGAGAACTGGCCGTACTTGGCCTCGTCGTAGGCGCGCTCGATGTACTCGATGGACGGGCTGATCGAGATGGCGCCTTTGTGCAGTGGGCTCTCACCTGGGAGACACGTGAATTGAGGTAAGCCGGAAAGCGCGATGTTCACCTTGCCCGAGGAGCCGCGCACGCGGAAGTTCTTGATCTGCTCGACGAACTCATCGGGGAAATGCTTGCGTTCCACAAACGAGAGGAAGCTCCGCTTCGGATCGGCCGCCGACATGACGACTTTAGCGTGAATCTCGTCGCCGTTGCTGAGCGCAACGCCGGCAGCGCGACCGCCTTTGACGATCACCTTCTCGACCGCGGCGTTCGTGCGGATTTCGGCGCCCAACGCGCGCGCCGAGGACGCGATCGCAGCGGTGACGCCGCCGGTGCCGTTCTTGGCGAAACCCCAGGCGCGGAAGGCGCCGTCAATCTCGCCCATGTAGTGATGAAGCAGCACGTAGGCCGTGCCCGGCGAATGCGGCCCGAGAAATGTTCCGATGACGCCGCTCGCCGCTTTAGTGCCCTTGAGCGGGTCGAATTCGAACCACTCGCTTAACAGATCGGCCGAAGATTGGGTGATCAGTTTGGCGATCCGGTAAAGCTCCTTTTCGCTGAGACTCGCGGCGTACTGGCCGAACTTCAACAAACCCAGCACGTCGCGCACTGACATCGACGAAGGATCGGGCGGCACGAGCGACAGCATGGGCTTGATAGCTTTGGCTGCACGCGCCATCACGCGGCTGTACTCATCGGCGGCTTCCGCGTCCTTCGGCGAATGGCGATAGACTTCGCGGCGCGTCGGCTCAGGATCTGGCCATGCGGCGAGATAATCGCCGTTGTCCATCGGGGTGACGGTTGACGGAAGCGGCAAGATTTTCAGGCCGTGGCGGGGGAGTTTCAGGTCGCGGATGATTTCGGGACGGAGCAAGCTCACCACATACGAGAACTCGGTGAATCGATAGCCGGGGAAGATTTCCTCCGTCACCGCCGCGCCGCCGACGACTTCGCGCCGTTCGAGAACAACGACTTTCTTTCCCGCTCGAGCAAGATAGGCAGCAGCGATGAGACCATTATGGCCCGCACCGATCACGATCGCGTCGTAGTGATTGGCGGGCATTCTACTTCTTCTTCCAAACAGGATCGTAGAACGGGAGCTTCACGACTTTCGCGGGCGTCTGTTTGCGGTGATGTTCGACCGTGATCTCGATTGTGAGCTGCGTTCCCGGCTCGTAGTGCGGCCTCTGCACGTGCGCGAGCGCGATGTATTTCTTAAGCACGGGCGACCATGTGCTCGTCGAGGCGTAGCCGATCTGTTTGCCGTCGGCCATTACCGGCAAACTTCCGCGCACGGCCATGTGCGGAATCTGTGGCGGCAAACCGACTTCGCCGAATAACCGCTCGAGCCCCTCCCAGGCGATGTCGAGACCGACGAGCTTCCACGCGGAGCCTTCGCGCTTTTCGCGCTCAAGGGCTCGGCGACCAACGAAGTAGCCTTTCTTGTCGAGGTTCACCGCCCAATCCAAACCCATTTCGAGCGGCGAGGATTTCTGGCCCTCGATCCAGGCGTGGGTTGAAGCGGTGTAGTCGACATCGACCATGAATAACCCCGCTTCGACGCGGGCCATGTCCATGGCGAGAATGCCGCATGGGGTGATGCCGTAATCTTCGCCCGCCTCCATGAGCGCATCCCACACCGGCAGCGCATGCTCGGTCTCGATCCAGATTTCGTAACCGAGATCGCCCGTATAACCCGTGCGCGAAATGCTCACCAGCGTGTCGCCGATGGCGTTGTCCATAACGCGAAAATATTTCAACGTATCGAGCGGGTCGCGGCAGATGCGGTTGAGGATCGTACGCGATTTCGGGCCTTGCAGGCTGAGCGCAGCTATCCGATCGGTCACTTCCGTGACCTTCGCGTCCATGCCAACAGCGTTCATAGCCAGCCAACGGAGCGAGGGTTCGGCGCTGGTCATGCGGAAAAGTTGCGGGCCAAGCCGCGCAATGGTGCCGTCATCGAGCAGCTTGCCCTCTTCGTCGCACCAGCCGGTATAGGAGACGACGCCGACTTTCATGTTGAGCACGTCGCGCGGCGTCACCTTATGCAGCAGACGCGCCGCGTCCGGCCCTTCAATCATGTACTTCATCAGCGGCGTGACATCGATCAGCGCCGCGCGGTCGCGGATGGCCCAGTATTCGTGATCGAGCGACAGATCGTAGGAGCCGACGACCCGATAGCCGGCCCAGCGGCGCCAATTCTGCGCAACGCTGAGCGCCGACGTGCGCTCGTGGAAGGGCGTGTGTTTGAGCTGAAGCGTCTCAAGCATGGCCGCCTTGAGACACGTTTCGCGGGCGCCGATCAAGCGTGGCGACGAGGTTTAACCGGGAGTGAAAGATCTTTTTCGATGAACTGGACGCGCCTGCGCCGAATCGCGGCATCGTCCCCTCAATGCCCGACGTTCAGCTCGGCCTCAATCTTGGCGCCGCCACTGTAATGGTGGCGCTCACCACGCTCATCCATTTCTTTGGCCTCATTCTGCTGACGCGCGTCATGAGCGGCGCGCATCGGCGCCTCCGGACGCACGAGGGCCGCTGGCGTCAGGCCAGCATGATCCTGCTGGTCGTCTTCGGCATTTTCGCCCTGCACACCGCGCAAATTTGGGCCTACGCCGCGGTCTTCAGAGTGCTGGGCGAGTTCACGACTTTCGAACAGGCCCTTTATTTTTCGACGACGAGCTTTTCAACGCTTGGCTATGGCGACCTTACGCTCTCAGCCCAATGGCGCCTGCTGGGCGCAATCGAAGGAGCGAACGGACTGATTTTGATCGCCTGGTCGACAGCCTTCCTTATGGGCGTGACCACTCGTCTGCGTCTGCTGGAGCACGATTGGCTCGAGCGGGAAGGCTGAACGCTGTTCAGTCCCGGCCGCGTGCGTGTGCCGCATCGGCTGCATTGACGATCTCGCGGATATACGTCGCCACGTGATCGGCGAAAGCGCGCACATGCGGGTGCCCCCTCACCTCCTCACGCACGATCAGCCACATTTCGCTGCTGAGCTCCGGCGGCGGGGGAAAACACCTTACGAGGTCTGGCTCGGCGTCGCCGACGATGGTTGGCAATGCGCCGAGTCCAAGGCCTCCCTTCAGGTTTGAGACGAGATTGGTGAGGCTATTGCTGCGACACCGGATTGGCGCGCCGGCCGCGGCTTCGGCGAGCCAGCGCGAGCCTTCCAGCTGCGCCATGCGCCCTTCCATACCTACGACGTCGAAGTTTGGAATTTCGTCGCGGTTCTTCGGCACGCCGTGCTCGGCGGCGTAGGCGCGCGAGCAATACACTGTCCAGTGCGAATCCGGCAATCGCCGCGCGACCACGCCCGCGCCCTGCGGGCTCGAACTGGCGCGCAGCGCCACGTCCGCCTGGCCGCGCGCCAAGTCCACCCGCTCGTCGGTAACCAATAATTCAACCGTCACATCCGGGTGCAGTTCGCGAAAGCTGCGCAGGCATGGCGCGATCAGTCTGGCGGCGAGGCTTTCACTCGTCGTCAGGCGGATCGAGCCGGACAAGGACCGACGATGCGCGTCGACCGCACTCATCAAGTCCTGCATGTTTTGCTCTATCGCCTCGGCGCTGCGCAGAACGCGCTCGCCCACTGGCGTCAGCTTCTGGCCCGTTCGGCGGCGCTCGAAGAGGGGAACGCCGAACGTCGCTTCGAGCGCCTCCAATCTGCGCAGCACAGTGGTTTGATTGACCCCGAGCTGTTGCGCGGCCCGCAGCGCTGAGCCGGCCCGGGCAACCGCCAGAACGTATCGCAGATCGCCCCAATCCACGCGTTTGATACTGCATTGATGCAGCACCTAAGTGCAAGCCCGCGCATTCCGTCGCGAGAACTGCAGGTCTATCTGCCAGCCGCATTGCTCCTGAAGAGGGTTGGCCATGGCTTTGAAACGTACACTTTGCGGGCTGGTGTCGGCTCTGGCGCTTGCGGCGTGCGGGGCCGCTGAGTCTGTCGCGTACCGGCCTGGACCCGGCGAGCCTACCTTGGCCGAGGTCCGCGCCGCCACGGAGCGGTATCGTGATGTGAACGCCGCCATCGCTGACGGCTACGTGCGCGATCCGATGAACCTCTGCGACACGGCCGACATGATGGGCCGGCCGGCTGAACTCGGCGCCATGGGCATTCACTTCTTCCGCCCGGACTTATTGGGCGTCGGTGGCCCGCCCAATCCCCGGGTCGACGGCACGGGCGCCCACACGGATTTCCTGCAGCCCGCCATTCTCATTTACGAGCCCCAGGCCGACGGCTCGCTCGAACTTGTCGCGGTCGAGAACCTCGTGTTCCTGCGCGCCTGGCAAGCCGCGGGCAACGTCAATCCGCCGAGTTTCCACGGCCTCTCCTACGACACCATGGCCGACAACGCGAACACGCCGATCGACGAAGCGCACATGTTCGAACCGCACTACGACCGCCACGTCTGGCTCTATCGCGAGAATCCCAACGGCGTGTTCGCGCAATTCAATCCGAACGTGACCTGCGAGCATCATCGCGGCGGGGAGCACGGCCACGACGCAACGCACTAGCTACTCGGCAGCGACGGTCTCGGGCTCTTCCGCCTGGCGCTTCCATAAACTGGCGTAGAGACCATCGCGTGCAATCAGCGCAGCGTGCGTGCCGCGTTCGACCACGCGGCCTTGGTCCAGAACGATAATCTGATCCGCGCCCGCAATCGTCGAGAGGCGATGGGCGACGACCAGCGTGGTACGCCCGCGGGAGGCTTCCTCCAATGCGCTCTGCACTTCCGCTTCGGTGGCGCTGTCGAGCGAGGACGTCGCCTCGTCAAGAATGAGAATGGCCGGATCCTTCAGCACGACGCGCGCGATGCCGACGCGCTGCTTTTCGCCGCCGCTGAGTTTCAGGCCGCGCTCACCCACACGCGTGTCCCAGCCCTGCGGCAGGCTTTCGATGAAATGCAACAGCTGCGCGCGCCGCGCGGCTTCTTCGAGTTCGCGCTGCGTTGCTTCCGGCCTGCCATAGGCGATGTTGTAGCGAATGGTGTCGTTGAACAGCACGACGTCCTGCGGCACGAGGCCCAGTGCGCTACGCAAGCTCTCCTGCGTGACGTCCCGCAAGTCCTGTCCATCGATCAGCACGCGCCCCGAGAGCGGATCGTAGAAGCGGAAGAGCAGCTTGAGGATGGTGGATTTGCCAGCGCCTGACGGGCCGACAATGGCCGTGGTCTGGCCCGCAGGCGCAGTGAAGGAAATCGCGTCGAGGCCGGCGTCCCTGCCCTCATGCGCGAAGGACACGCGGTCGAACACCACTTCCCCGCGCGGCGCCCGAAGGGCAACCGCGCCCGACGCATCGGCGACGTCGGGCTTTTCATCCAGCATGGCGAACATCTTCTCCATGTCGATGGAGGTTTGTTTGATCTCGCGATAGGCAAAGCCGAGGATGTTCAGCGGCGCATAGAGGTTGGTCATGATGAGGATGACCGCCGTGATGTCGCCCGGCCCCATGCCGTCGCGCGCCACCATGAAACCCGCCGCCAGCACCATGCCGAGCAGGCCCACCGTCATGATGAGGCCCTGCAGCACGTTCAGCAGGACAAGCGATGAATTGGACCGCACCGCCGCCCTGGCGTAGGAGGCGAGCGCCCTGTCGTAGCGCTCGCTTTCGCGCGCCTCGGCGGCGAAACTCTTTACGGTCTCGAAATTGATGAGCGAATCGACGGCGCGCCCCGCCGCCTCGGTGTCCGCCTCATTCATCTCGCGGCGATGTTTCAGCCGCCATTCGGTGACGCCGAACGTCATCCAGGCATAGATGACGACGGTGAGCGCGGCGATCGCTGAAAAACTCCACCCATACTTGAAGCCCAGCACGCCGGCGGCCAGCACGAGTTCGATCAGAGTGGGTGCGATGTTGAAGGCGAGGAAGCGCAGCAGGAAGTCGATCGCGCGCACGCCGCGCTCGATGGTGCGATAGACCGCGCCCGTGCGCTTGGATTGATGAAAGCGCACGGAGAGGGCGTGGACATGGCGGAAGACGCGCGTGCCGGCGCGGCGCTGGGCTTCTTCGCTGATCGGCTGGAAGATCGCGTCGCGCAGCTGCGGGCCCGCCGTGGAAGCAAAACGCAGCGCCGCCCAGAAACCGGCAAGGCCAACGAACGCGGGCAGTGCGCCATGGGCGTCGCCAGCAGCCAGGCGGTTGATGCCGTCGGCGAGCACCAGCGGGGAGAACACCGCCAGCACCTTGCCAAGCAGCGTCAGTACGAATGAAGCCGCCAGGCGCAGCCGATAGCCCGGCCCTTTAAGGCCGCCAATCAAGGACGTGAGCCGGCCGATCGTACGCAGCACGGGCGGCGAGGCGTCTGCGGCTGGTTCCGCTTTCGACACTGTCCTGCCCTCGCCGCGCGCCATTTGGAACGTTCCTTGAAGGGACGACTTAAGCAGGCGGGTTTTCTCCCGCAATGCCGCCAGTCTAGCTTAAGGTTGATGCCCTTGGCTGATTCCAGCACGCCCCGCCGCGCGATCAAATCGGTTTGCGTCTATTGCGGTTCGTCGAACACGACGAAGCCCGAATATTTGGATCTTGCCCGCCGCTTCGGCGCTGCGCTCGCCGCGCGCCGCCTGCGCATGGTTTACGGCGGCGGCGCGGTTGGGCTCATGGGCCGCTGTGCGAAAGCGGCCCACGAGGCGGGCGGCGACGTGCTGGGCGTGATGCCCCGCTTCCTTGAGCGGCGCGAAATCACCTACGAGGCCGTGCCTCATCGCATGGTCGACACCATGCACGAGCGCAAGCATGTGATGTTCGAGGAAAGCGACGCGTTCGTCGTGCTGCCCGGCGGCATCGGCACGCTGGAGGAAGCCGTCGAGACGCTGTCCTGGGCCCGGCTCGGATTGCATTCCAAGCCGATGGTGTTCCTCTCGGAGGACGATTTCTGGGCGCCTTTCTTTGCGCTCATGGAGCACACCATCGCCGCGAACCTGACGCCCGCCAGCTTCCGCGACACGGTTGCGAACGTCCACGCGATCGAGGACTGCTTCGCCGCGCTTCAGGCGCGCGTAAGCGTCTGACGCCTTAGGTTTCGCCGCGCAGGAAGCCGAGCGCGCGAGAGGGGCACTTGGCGATCTGCTTTTCGATCTCCTCGGCGCTGGCCCTGGCAGGATCGATCCAGGGCGTGCGCTTGGAATCGAACACGGCCGGCAGGCCCTTAACGCAGCGGCCAGCGTGTGTGCAGACATTTGGATCGTAGGTCACAACGAAGCCATCGCCCTCGTAGCGGTGAGCGCTCATGTTCGCCTCCCTTGCGGCGCGCGAACCTAGCACAACCGCGCGCGAGCGCACTCGAATTGCCCGCGGGCGGCGCAGCGACTAGGCTTGCCGCATGGCACACCGCAATCCGCGCACCCTGCTGGCTACGCACGAAGTCACCAATCAGCCGCCGCCGCTGGAGGATGTGAATCTCTACGCGACCGACGAGATTCTGCGGAGCGCGTGCGCGTGGTCTGGCGCTGACAAGTACGCCGAACGGCTGACGGCGTTCGGCGCGCGCGTGGGGAGCGCGGAGGCGCAAGGCTGGGCCGTGCAAGCCAACCGAACGCAGCCGATCTTCCACCCCTATGACCGATACGGCCGGCGTATCGACGAAGTGGAGTTTCATCCCGCCTACCATGAGCTGATGCGCATTGGCCTGGAGGCCGGCGTCTCAGGCGCGGCGTGGAACGTGAAGGAGCACGGGCATGCGCTGCATGCGGCGCTGCTGTTCCTGATGGGGCAAGCCGACTATGGCGTCTGCTGCCCGATGTCGATGACGTATGCGGTCGTGCCAGCGCTGCGGGTTGAGCCGAGCATCGCAGCCGAGTGGGCGCCGCGTGTGACGGCCGAGGCTTACGATCCGCGTTTCGTTCCCGCGAAAGAGAAGCGCGCGGCGACGATGGGCATGGCGATGACGGAGAAGCAAGGCGGCTCCGACATCCGCGCCAACACCACGCGCGCAAAGTGCCAGAGCGACGGCTCCTATCTGCTGACGGGCCACAAATGGTTCTGCTCGGCGCCGATGTCGGACGCGTTCCTCACGCTGGCGTACACCGATGCCGGGGTCACCTGCTTCCTCGTCCCGCGCTGGCGCCCGGACGGCGAGCGCAATGCGATCGAGATCCAGCGGCTCAAGGACAAGTTGGGCGATCGCTCGAATGCATCCTCCGAGATCGAGTACCGGGAAGCATGGGCCGCGCGCGTTGGCGAGGAAGGCCGCGGCGTGCGCACCATTATCGAGATGGTGGCGCTGACGCGGCTCGACTGCATTATCGGCTCGGCGACGCAGATGCGCCAAGCCTGCTCGCTGGCGGCGTGGCACGTGGCGGGGCGGAGCGCGTTCCAGAAGCGGCTGATCGATCAGCCGCTGATGCGCGCAGTGCTGGCGGACTTGGCGCTCGAGGTGGAGGCGAGCGTGGCGCTGGCGTTCCGCCTGGCGATGGCGCTCGACCGCGCCGACGATCCACGCGAAGCGGCGCTTGCGCGCATCGGCCTGCCGCTGGCGAAATATCTGGTGACCAAGCGCGCGCCGACGGTCGTCGCCGAAGCGATGGAGTGCCACGGGGGCGCAGGCTACGTCGAAGAAAGCTCACTGCCCCGTCTCTTCCGCCAATCGCCGCTCAACGCGATCTGGGAAGGCTCGGGCAACGTCATCGCGCTCGACATGATCCGCGCGCTCGGCCGCGAACCGGAAACGCGCGACGCGTTGCTGGCGGAGCTGCGCGATGCGGGCGTGAGCGAGGAAGCGGAAGCGCTTTTGTCCGCGCCAGTAGCCGAGCGTGATGCGCGCTACGTGATCGAGCGCCTTGCGCTGGCGTTGGCGGCGGCGACATTGACGAAGCACGCCCCGGCGGCGGTGAGCGATGCGTACGTGGCGCGCAGACTGCGTGAGCGGAGCGTGACGTTTGGCGCGAGTGCTGCGAGGGCGGATGAGGATCCGCTGATTGAGCGGTTGGCTTTACAAACCTAACGCCGTGCCTATCTAAGGACGGTCTGAACAAGCCGCAGCGGGGCCGGTTTGCAAGGGATTTGCGTGGGCGAGAGCGGCTTTTGCGGGCGCGCGGCGGGCGCGCGGCGGGCG
>Ga0209172_10004235_pt1 | contig 19827 bp, 20 predicted proteins | sample LarsenN4metaG_FD_184113 | JGI IMG/M metagenome (GOLD analysis project Ga0209172, IMG submission 184113) | Hot spring sediment bacterial and archeal communities from British Columbia, Canada, to study Microbial Dark Matter (Phase II) - Larsen... ... | reverse complement strand
TTTATTGACCGCAGTAAAACTTGAGACAAGCTCACCGATGCCGCTTGAATCGATATAACCGACGCCTGCAAGATTAAGCAAAATTTTGTTTTTGCCTTCACCAAGCAATCGTCTGATTGCATTGCGGAGAGCGACGCTGCCCTCGCCGATAGTGACTTTCCCTTCTAAATCGAGAATTGTTACATCGCCGGCCTGGCGTTCAGAAATTGTTAAATCGGACATTTTGTTCTCCTGATTATTCGAATGATATCGGTAACCGATTTTAGAACAACGTTTGTGTAATTGTCCAAAACGGAACAGCGAATTTTAACTACTATCTACGTTTGACCATTCTGACGACTGTGCCGCCGTCGTCGTGACGCGTCCATTCCACAATGTCCATAAATGCCTGCATAAAAAGAATACCGCGTCCTGATGACTTAAGAAGATTTTCCGGATCTGTCGGGTCCGGAACTTCGGCCAGATCAAAACCTTCGCCGTAATCTCTCACTTGCATCTCGAAGCCGGCGGCCGTTATTTCAAGCGTAATATCGACGGATTTTGATTCGTCGAGATTGTTGCCGTGTTTTACGGCATTGGCGACTGATTCGCGGACAGCTAAGTCTATTGAGCCGACAAAATCCTCACCTAAGCCCGCCCGTCTGGCAAATTCATCAATCCGCATCGCGGCGATGTCAACGGATTCGATTCGGCTTGGCAGGGAAAATTCTTCGCGCACTTAAATTTAGAATGATGACTTGTAAAGTAAACCCTTGGACAGCGGCTGTCAAGACAAACCGGCTGAAAACTTTTAGAATATAAGAAGTGAAGTTAAACAAAATAGAAAAACTTAACGGTGTATTAAAGCTGCCGGGTGACAAATCAATATCGCATCGGGCAGCTATCCTGGCTGCGATTGCCGGCGGAGTTTCCTATTTGCGAAATTATTCACCGAGCGCGGATTGCACATCCACACTAAAATGCGTAGAGATGCTCGGCGCCCGCATAGAACGCCAAAATGAGGTGATAAAAATCACCGGTTGCGGCAGCAATGGCTTTACAGAACTAAAAGTAGCACTGGACTGTGGAAATAGCGGCACGACTATGCGACTGCTGGCGGGAGTGCTTGCCGGACAGCCACTGGAAACGATTCTGACAGGAGATGAATCACTTAGCCGACGTCCCATGGGACGCATCGTCGAACCATTGGAAGCAATGGGTGCGATGATTTCATCTACTGACGGACATGCGCCGCTTCGTATCTTCGGGCGGAGACCTCTTATGCCTGTTAAATATCGTCTGCCCGTTGCTTCGGCACAAGTCAAATCAGCAATTCTCCTTGCCGGATTGTTCGCAGATGGTGTGACTACAGTAACAGAACCTGTTCCGACGCGTGACCATACAGAACTTATGCTTCCTGCATTCGGTGCAAAAATAACGACCAGACAATATGAAGACGGGAAACAAATCTCCGTAACCGGCGGGCAGCTCAGCCCGGCAGATATTCGTATTCCTTCGGATATTTCGGCAGCGGCTTTTTTTCTCGTGGCTGCAGCCTGTCTGCCGGGTTCGGAGATTAGAATAGAAAATGTCGGGTTGAACCCCTCGCGGACTGCCATTCTGGAGGTTCTTACTTTAGCCGGCGTGGATATTACTGTAAGTAAAAACCGCTTCGAAGGCGGTGAACCGGTCGGTGATATTTTGGTAAAAGGAGGCCTCGATCCGAATAAATCCGGTAAACCAATAATTCTCAGCGGGAATATAATCGCAAATTTGATTGACGAAGCGCCGATTTTAGCCATTTTCGGCACCCAATTGTCTGGCGGGCTGGAAATTCGTAATGCCGGAGAACTTCGCCACAAGGAATCAGACAGAATTACGGCTATATGCAATGGACTCAGGCAGATGGGAGCCTCGATAGAGGAATTTGAAGATGGCTTTCGTGTTGGCAAAAGCCGGCTCCACGGAGCACAAATTGATTCACACGGTGACCATAGAATAGCCATGGCATTTTCCGTTGCTGCCTTGTTTGCGGACGGTGAAACGGTCATCGTCGGGGCCGAATCGGCTGCCGTTTCTTTTCCTGATTTTTACAAAAGATTGGCGGAATTAAGCTATCCCGGGCCTCAATTTTCGTTGTTAAATGATGTTAAATCCGCTTGACAATGAAAATAAAAAAAGAATTGCGATAACCGGCTTCATGGGAGTCGGCAAATCAAGCGTCGCGCGACATTTGGCGGCAATAACCGGCTGGGACAGACTGGATCTTGATGAATTCATAGAGCGATCGCTTTCTGTCGCAATTGAACACATAATTGAAAATGAGGGTATTGCTGTTTACAGAAACATAGAATCCCAACATCTCGAAAAAGCCCTCAGTGTATACAAACCCGCAATTCTTTCGCTTGGCGGCGGAACCTGGACAATAGAAAGCAATCGGGAAATTATCAAGTCAGAAGGCTATCTGACCATTTGGCTGGAAGCAACTTTTGAGCATTGCTGGCAGAACATTACAAAATCCCGCAAACGCAGGCCATTGGCAAGAAACAAAGCTACCGCTGCGGAGATCTTCGAAGAGCGCAGGTCGGTTTACTGTCTTGCTGATTGGCACATAGTTGTGCGGCCGGGCAGCTCATCCTATGATATCGCCCTACAAATAGCCGAAGAGGTCTGTTCGTAAAAAACCGAACAGATTTATCTTGTAATCCACGAGCCAATAGTTCAATATTTACAAATGCAAAAGTTACAGGTCTGATTAAAGACTTTGTAGATTTATTGCTTTTTTTGGCTTTGCCAGGTGACATCAACAATTACATGACTTAGGGAGGAACAATGAGGAGTAAATTTTTTTATCTTTGTGTTATTGTCGCGGCGCTTTTAATTTCCGCCTGCGGCAAGAGCGATGCCGATCTTTCGAAATCGGTCAATGAAAAACTCAGCGCGGAGAAAATTTCCGGAGTAACCGTAGCCGTAAACAATGGAGTTGCAACATTAACGGGTGAGGTTGCCGATATTACGGTAAAAAACAAAGCCGAAGCAGCCGCTAAATCGGTCGAGGGAATAAAATCGGTTGATAACAAATTGACCACAAAACCTTTGCCGACACCGGAACCACCTTCGCCGGATAAGATGCTCGAAGGAAGAATAACCGAGTCCATCAAGAAGCTTGGGATTTCCGGAGTGACGGTAACTGTTGCAGGTGGTGAAGTTACCCTAACCGGAGAGGTTTCCAAAGCTGACCTGGCTCGTGTTATGCAAGCAGCAAACGAGGCTAAGCCGAAACAGGTTCACAACAAACTTACGGTGAAATAAAGGGGGAAATATGTCATTGCAGGAGAAGTATCAAACATTACTTGAATTGGCTAATTCGAATGGAACAAGCTATGAATTATCCGAAGGCGATGGTGTCCTTCATATCAACGGCGTCGCTCCTAATGCCGAAGCAAAACAACAGCTCTGGGATGAATATGAGCGCATAGATCCGGAATTTCGTTCCGGCGACTTGATTTTGAACATACAAACGGCGGATGCTGCCTCATCCGGTGAAGTACATACCTACACCGTAGTTGCCGGAGATAATCTGACGAAAATAGCGAAGAAATACGGGATAACCTGGAAGGCTATTTGGGATCATAACCGCGATATTCTTAATCACCCGGACAAGATTTATCCGGGGCAGGAGCTGAAGATTCCAATGTAAGTACAATAGTCGGAACAGTTACAATTACCGCCCGTTAGTCGTTCTTTCGGGCGGTTTTGTTATTTATCCGACTGTCGCTTGGTTTGTTTTTGGTTTGAGTGAATTTTTCAGATTGCGCCTTCAATTTGCTGAGAAAATCAGCATCCGGAGAAGCGTATTTATTGATCCAGCGTTCAAAGATTCTTTGGATCGGGACGCAATCCAGATAATTCCAGCAATAACGTCCTTCACGACGTGTGAAGAGAAGCCCAGCACGTTCCAAAATTCGCAGGTGCATCATTACAGTACAGCGGTCAAGTGTTGGAAATGCGGCACAGATTTCGCCGGTCGTTTTACCGCCTTCACTTAATAAATCAAGGATTTCGCGCCGCCGCCCGTCGGCCAATGCCTTGAATACCAGATCGTCAGTTTTGATGCTTGACATGTTAGAAAATTCTAACCTATAATGCTCGCTCAATCAACTGGAAATAAATCTTTGGCTTAATGGAGAAATTATGGAACTCAAATTTACTGTGCAGACTAAAATACAGCGTCCGGTTAACGAAGTTTTCGATGCCGTTTACAATCCGGATAAATTAAGCGCATATTTTACTAACGGCGGAGCCGGTGCACCGCTTGAAGAAGGTACGACTGTAGAGTGGGCATTTGCGGACAATCCGGGTGCTGAGCCCGTGAAATTTCCTGTCGAAGTTAAATCAGTAACAAAAAACAGGTCAATAGTATTGGGCTGGGAAGGTGCGAAAGACTTGCAAACCCGGATAGAGATTGAATTTATCGAGGACGCAAAAGACACCATCGTTAAAATCACGGAAAGCGGCTGGCGGCCGACGCAGGAAGATCTTGACAGTTCTTATCTGAATTGTATGGGATGGTCACAGATGTTGTCGGCTCTGAAGGCTTTTGTTGAATACGGAATAAATCTACGCAAAGGTGCCTATACAGGTCTCTACGGTCATTGTGATAATAATGCTGCGGGAGTTTCTTGAACAGACTTTTTTCAACGGAAAGCAAAAGATAAACAGAATCGGAGCAGTTTGCTCAATTCCAACAAGACAGCGGGCGACAAATTTTGGTAAATTGCTTATATAATGGCGATTTTTACCGATTATGTAGTAATCGGAAGCGGCGTGGCCGGGATGCGGACTGCGATTTCGCTTGCCGCTGCAGGCGGACAGGTTACAGTACTTACCAAGGATAAAACCAGCGAATCAAATACCGAGTATGCTCAAGGCGGAGTTGCCGTCGTTCTCTCGGAAGACGATGAGACAGTACTTCATGAAGAAGACACCCTGATTGCCGGCGCCGGCCTATGCGATCGGGCGGCTGTAGAAGTATTGGTTACGAAAGGACCTGAATATGTCCGGGAACTGATTGAATGGGGGGCTGAATTTGACCGCAATGACGGAAGACTGCTTTTTACACGTGAGGCAGCCCATTCCCGAAACCGCATTCTGCATTCTCGCGGAGATGCAACCGGAGCAGAATTCGTTCGCGCACTCATCGCCAGGGCACGGCTTGAAAAAAACATCAATCTGGTACCATTCGCGAGAACCGAAAGCCTGCTTTTAAGCAGCGGCAGGGTCGTCGGGGTGCGTTTTCTGGATCCGGTGCTCCGTGCGCCGAGTGAAATTATTTCTAAAGCCGTTATTCTTTGCACGGGCGGATCCGGTCAGCTTTATCTACACACGACAAATCCTGTTGTTGCTACTGGCGACGGAATGGCTATGGCGTTTTCCGCAGGGGCCGAGATCGCCGATATGGAGTTTGTCCAGTTTCATCCAACCGCACTTGCTTTGGAAGGTGCCCCGCGCTTTCTTTTAAGTGAAGCAATGCGGGGCGAAGGTGGAATCCTTCGAAATAAATTTGGCGAGAGGTTTATGTCTCGATATGATGAGCGGGCAGAACTTGCTCCGCGCGACATTGTTTCACGATCCATCGTTGCGGAAATGCGGAGAACCGGTGCACGTGAAGTTTTTCTTGACATGACCGGACTCAAAGAGGATTTCCTGTCACAACGTTTCCCTAAAATTTACGCTACATGCAAAGCCTATGGATTGGATATTGCCCGAGATTTATTGCCGGTTTCGCCTGCCTCGCATTATTTTATGGGTGGAGTCAGAACGGATTTGTACGGGAGAACCACACTTCCGGGGCTATATGCTGCCGGAGAGGTAACCTGTACGGGCGTCCATGGGGCTAACAGGCTTGCTTCCAACTCGCTTTTAGAGGGCCTGGTCTTTGGTGCCAGAGCCGGAGATGCGGCTATTGCTGATACTTCGGATTTTTCAGTTAAGGAGATTGATATTAACAAGATTAAGGCGACGGAAGACGAAAGAACATCCGCGGAGGAAATATCTACCGCTGTCCGAAAAAGGGTCAAAAGAGTAATGTGGGAGCGCGTGGGCATTTTGCGTGACCGGAATTCATTGTCGCGGGCGATTGCCGAATTCGAACAGATTGCCGGGGCGAATATCAGTATTCCCTCACATCATTTCGTTTCTTTGGCATTACTTGTTGCACGCGCCGCTCTTTGGAGAGAAGAATCCCGCGGCGGCCATTTCCGGGAAGATTTTCCTCATGAACGCGATGAATTTCGTGTTCATTCAATTCAAAGTCGGCATTTTAACGGGATCCGGACTGCGGAAACAATTGCTGAAATTAGGGCAAAAGTGGTTTAACGTGAAAAGCGTTTTAGGCTATAATCTGCGGAAATCCAATTTCCGGACATAAATTTCCAATATTATGACATCGGCGACAACCCTGAATCTCGCGAAAATGATATCGCATCATGCCCGCCTCGCTCCCGAAAGGGAAGCAATCGTTTTCGGTGAAACACGGCTTTCGTATGGCGATTTGGACAGATTGTCCAACAAAGTTGCCGGAGCTCTTTCAGAACTTGGTATAGGCGGTGGTGATAAAGTTGCGTTAAATTGTCCCAATCTGCCTTATTTTCCAATAGTTTACTACGGCATTATGAAAGCAGGCGCTGTCGTAGTCCCGCTCTGCGTGCTCTTCAAAGCCGGCGAAATTGAGTATCAATTAAGGGATTCGGATGCAAAAGCCGTCTTTGTTTTCGAGGGGACGGAAGACCTGCAATGTGGCCGCGAAACTTTGAAAGCATTCGAAGCGGTTGAAACCTGTTTTCATTTTATTCCCATGACGAGGGAACCCGGAACCCCAACGCCTTTTCCGCCGCATCAGACTTTGGGTGAGCTGATAGCAAGACAAAGCGATAAATTCGAGGCAGTTGCGACCGCTCCGGACGATACTTGCGCGATACTTTATACATCCGGAACAACAGGCCAGCCGAAGGGAGCTGAATTGACTCATTTTAATCTTTGGTCAAACAGTGTTACGACCTATGGCATCCATCTGCCGGTTCTGGATTTTACCGATGGTGTTCAAAAGGCAGTTTTAATTACCCTTCCTTTATTTCATACAACCGGACAAACAGTCCAGATGAACACGAACATTTATGGCGGAAACAGGCTGGTTTTATTGCCAAGATTTGATCCTAAATCAACTCTGGAAACGATGATAAAGGAGCGGATCAATTTCTGGGTAGGAGTGCCCACGATGTATTGGGCATTGCTTAAATTTGTTGATGAAAGCGGGTTCGACGTTTCACCGATTCGAAAACATATGAAGGTCTGTACCTCCGGCGGTGCGCCGATGCCGGTCGAGGTGATGAAACGCTTCGAGCAAGTTTTCGGGGTCAGGGTGCTAGAGGGATACGGGCTCACAGAAACTTCTCCTTTGGCCTGTTTCAATCATTTCGAACGACCGTCGAAGCCGGGCACTGTTGGTCAGGCAATTGCAGGTGTTGAGATTCGCTGCGTTGATGAGGATGACGTTCCGGTTCCCGCCGGAGAACGGGGAGAGGTTGTAGTTCGCGGGCCAAATGTGATGAAAGGTTATTACAAACGTCCGGCTGCAACCGCTGAGGCATTCCGTAACGGCTGGTTTCATACGGGCGATATCGGCGTAATGGACAGCGATGGTTATCTTTCAATAGTTGACCGCAAAAAAGATATGATTCTGCGAGGTGGTTACAATGTCTATCCGCGCGAACTCGAAGAAATAATAATGACACATCCTGCGGTTTCGCTCTGTGCGATTATAGGCATTCCTGATGAACGCCTCGGTGAGGAAGTGAAAGCCTATCTTGTTCTTAAAGAAGGTGAAACACTTACCGATGCAGAGTTTATCGAATGGTGCCGGGAAAGAATCGCTGCTAATAAATACCCTCGTTACGTCGAATTCAGGGACAGTTTACCAATCGGCAATACGGGGAAAATATCCAAGCTGGCTCTCAAACAGGAATTAGAAAAAAATAACAACGGCTAAAGGGTTGCTTATAATCCAATTAATTGATTTGAGGCTTACGGCTCGGGTATTACTATACTTATAATGCCCGGGAAAGTCGTTGCCATTATAATCATAACAGCTGCACTGATATTTCAGTTTTTTGCTGCCTGCCGCTCTGATCGGACAACAGTTTATAAACTTGAAGATGATAAGAGTTACGAGGCATCGCTGTTTCGGCAACACTGCTCTATATGTCATGGAACGGACGGCAACGGTAAAATTCTGGAAGATGGTACAAAAGTACCCAGTTTGCGTACCGGGCCCTTCAAATTTAACTCTGAGGCCGAAATTGAGTATCAAATTTCGGAAGGGGGACATGGCATGACGCCGTTTCGTACCCAATTAACCGAGCGGGAAATAAGGCTCTTGACTGACTTTGTCCGTAATAAATTACGTGCCAGACCCGAAAGATAAAGAGTATCAGGACGGGAATGAATCCTGAAATTTTATTATAATAGCTTCTGTTATGAAAATACTCGTAACCGGTGCGAGCGGGTTAATCGGCTCGGCTTTTTGCAAAGTCAGGGAACAAAGCGGCGATCAAATTATCCGCGCTTCCAGAAAAGAACCAAAGGACGCCAATAGTGTACGCTGGGATCCTGATTCGGGTTTCGACGATAATGCATTACCGCTAATCGAAGGAGCTGACGTCTTTGTACACCTTGCCGGTGAGAGTGTTTCGGGATTGCGCTGGGGTGAAGAAAAAAAGCAGGCGATTCGTGACAGCCGTGTTCACGGAACCCGTTCAGTAATTGATGCGATAGCGAAACTGAATCAACGTCCAAAGGTATTCCTCTCGGCGTCAGCAATTGGTTTTTACGGTGACCGCGGTGATGAAGAACTCACGGAGGCGAGTCCCCCAGGAGATACATTTCTGGCAGATGTTTGCAGGCAGTGGGAGACTGAGTCACGCCGCGCGGAAGACCTTGGTGTAAGGACAGTATTGCTGCGAAATGGAATCGTGTTATCAAAAGACGGTGGTGCCCTGGCATCCATGCTGTTACCTTTCCGGCTTGGTCTGGGCGGAGTAATCGGAAACGGCAAGCAGTGGATGAGCTGGGTTTCATTGGATGATGTTGTTTCGATTATGGAATTTGTAATCGAAACTGAGTCTATACGCGGTGCCGTTAATGTAGTTTCTCCAAATCCGGTTACGAATGAGGAGTTTACAAAGACTCTCGGAGAGGTACTTTACCGGCCTACAATTTTACCGATTCCGGAATTTGCCGTTCATTTGGTTTTTGGCGAAATGGGCGATGCTTTACTGCTGGATTCTACGCGTGTTATTCCAAAACGCCTATCTGACGCAGGATATGAATTTCGTTACCCACATTTGAAAGAGGCGCTGGTACATGCTCTCAAATAAATACTTTCAATTATCAATAGTGCATAAAATCGGTCGGCTTGGTGCTGCATCGGCAACGAATGGAGGTATTTGGAGATTGACAAAATATACTGAATCGGGAATCTCGTTTGGTACGTAAATCATTTCCGTTACCGTTGCAAAGCGTCTTGATGCAGAATCAATTCTATTTTGTCCGGGTTTCATCCCCCAGAATAAGCGATGATTTTCCAGATGTCCGTCATCGTAAAGTCTATCAATCGATGGCAGATCAGTAAGCAAGTGCTGAATGCCTGATGTCACAATCAGTTCCATTGCTTCGCGGCTAAAATAAGCCGGTATATTTTCCGAGTCGTACTGACAACTAAGTTTATTTTCATTATTTGGCAGAGTTCGGATAATCAAACCTTTTATCTCGCCGTCTAATTGATTGAATGCTTTTGCAAGTGCGTCTCTTGTAATAATTGAATCGTAGCGTGAATGATTTAAGGGCAGGGTTTCGCCCGTAGCAGAAGCAGGAACCGTCTCAATGCTCACCAAAAGTGCCGAAAAAAGAATATCCTGAAGACATTCCGTGATCGGGATTCGTTCCTGCGTGAGATGACCAATGCATTCAGTATGTGTGCCGTTGCAATGTGGAATTAATACATACCGCTCGAAATTTACACTGCCTCCACGACGTACATCACCAACAAGCGTTCCGGCAAGCATAGGCTCTGAAACGGCCGAATTTACACCGTAAGCATTTGGTTGCGGGCCTCCAAATCTTAGCGGAATTGATATATCTCCAATAACGTTAATCTTTTCCGGAGTGAACATCTTTTTAATTCTCAGCTTTAAGAGATTTTATGCGTTGATAAACCTCATCAATGTTCAGTTCGCTGATAGAAGTTATGTTTTTGCAAATTTCCATCAACAGACGATCTTGTGCATTGCCGAGGTCACGTGCACGTGTAAATGGAAGTTCTTCCCGAAAAGTAACCATGGAATATTTGGAGAAATAGTCAGGGTATTTTTGTTCAAGCAATGTTTCCAGCTCACGTTTCCTCCGAAAGACGGGATCGGCAGTGGCGTCGCGCATTTCATAAAAGTTTTCTTCCGCCATTTGCTGAATAGCAGATGCCTGCGGCATTCTCAGCTGTTCAAATTCGGAAAATACTTTTGTCCAGTCAAATCCATATTTTTCGATTAAAGAGTCCAGAACGCAAACATCTTCAAAAGCACAATTCATTCCCTGTCCGTAAAAGGGAACCATCGCATGGGCTGCATCACCTATAAGAAGTGCTCGTCCGTCGAGATGCCATGGATTGCAGCGAAGGGTTCCGAGTTCACCTGTAGGGTTATTGAAAAAGTCCTTTACAAGGGAAGGCATTAACTTTAATGCGTCGGAAAACTCTTGTTGGAAAAATGCTATCAAAGATTGTTCATCATTTAAGGAAGAGAAAGATGGATTGCCTTTATGAGCGATAAACAAAGTGCAGGTAAAACTACCGTCGAAATTGGGCAGTGCAATCATCATGAATTGATGACGCGGCCAGATATGAAGGGCATTTGGTTCAAGCAAAAACTTGTTTGGACCATCTGCCGGCGGAATGTGCAATTCCTTGTAGCCATGATCCAGAAAATTTTGTTCTGTTTTCATTTCGGGTATGGCTGCTTTTAATGCTTCACGAATTGCGGAACCGGCACCATCGGCTGCAATAATTGTTTCAGCATTGATTTTACGCCCCGAAGCAAATTCGACCGTAGCTGTTTCAAAATCTGCACCTATGCAGCGTTCATTGAAGAAAAAACGAATTTCAGCATATTTTTCTGCCTCGCTGATTAGAGCTGCGTTGAGGCCGCTACGAGATACAGAATTTATGTATTCACCTGTACGTCCGCTATATGGCAAAAGGGTTGTCGCACCGTCGGGAAGATGGATCATTCGTCCCCGCATAGGTACTGCTTTTGCAAGCATATAATCGTCCATTCCCACACGCTTCAAAGCAGCAATACCACGATCCGATAAGGCTAGATTTATGGAACGACCCGCGTCAACCTTTGTTTTCCTTAAGTCGGAGCGTGACTCATACACCTCGACAAAAATGCCTCGGCGTGCGAGAAAAATAGCGAGAAGTGAGCCGGCGAGACCACCACCGATGATTACAACATTTGCCATAGTTGCAATTTGAGGTTTCTATTACATCTTTGCAAGTGATTCACGTAGTATTTCCGCAAATTGATAAACATCGTTATATGAATTATAAAGCGGAACCGGAGCCACACGGATAACGTCCGGTTCGCGCCAATCAGTGAATACACCACGTCGGGTAATTTCGTGAAAGAGTGAGCGGTCAGCATTCTTGACTCTAATTGAAAGTTGGCATCCGCGTTCCTGAGGATTGGAAGGGGTTATTATTTCGATTCTTTCATCTGCAATGCCATTGATTAAAAATTCCAGATATCCGGTTAGACGTAATGATTTTTGTCTTAAAGAATGCATTCCGGCATCATCAAAAATTTCCAACGAAGCTCGTAAGGCAGCCATCTGAAGGATCGGCGGATTCGAAATTTGCCAACCTTCTGCACCTTTAAGCGGCTTGAATTCGGGCTTCATCAAAAAACGTGTTTTTTTATCATGTCCCCACCAGCCCGCGAATCGGCATATATCGAATGATTCCGAGTGTCTGGAGTGAACAAATACGCCACCGATTCCTCCCGGGCCGCCGTTAAGATATTTGTAAGAACACCAAACAGCGAAATCAGCATCAGAATCGGAAAGGTAGAGATCAATATTACCTGCAGAGTGAGCAAGATCAAATCCGGCAAAAGCGCCGACCGCATGTGCGGCTTTTGTAATCCGTGCAATATCGAATGCCTGGCCAGTGTAGTAATTAACTCCGCCAAACATGACAAGGGCTATTTCGTCGTTATGTGTTCCGATTACTGATTCAATATCTTCGTGCCGGATATTATTTTCACCGCTGCGTGGATTGACCTCTATGAGGCACTCATTCGGATCGAGGCCGCGGCATTTGATTTGGGATTCGATAGCGTAACGATCTGAAGGGAAAGCTCCTTTTTCAATAACGATTTTTCTTCTTTTTCCATCTGGCCGATAAAATGAGACCAGCATTAAATGCAGGTTGACGGTCAGTGAGTTCATCATAACCGTTTCAGAGGCATTTGCTCCGATTATCCGGGCCATCGGCTCTGTCAAAAGTTCATGGTAAGAAAGCCATGGATTACGGGCATTCAGATGGCCATCAACTGCGTATCGGGCCCAGTCAGCCAGTTCGGTCTGGACATATTCTCCTGTTCGCCTGGGCTGAAGCCCGAGTGAATTGCCGGTAAAATAAATTACCTCTTTCCCATCTGAAGTTACAGGTATAAAAAAACGATCCCGAAATGAAGCGAGATGATCGCTTCTATCACATTCAGATGCAAAAGCCGAGCCGGTTTGAAAATTCATTTTCTCAGACATATTCCAGGTTTAGTTCAATATTATTTCAGAGGATCCGCGTAAAATGACTTTGTAAATATACGTACACTCGCGTTTAGCACAGAAATCGTTGCAAGACAAAAACTTACGTAGCATAGTGAATTAGAAAGTTAAACTGCAACAATGCTTAGAAAGTATTTATTACTACGAGCTGAATCCATTGGCATCGAGCCCTAGCCAGTTTAGTGCGGCACCGGAGAATAACATTTCCTTGATTGTATTGTCGTAGGGCATTGAGTCAATGAGACTGCCGGGCTCTGCCTCGCCAAGCGGAAACGGATAATCCGACCCAAGCATAATCTGATCCGCTCCGACCAATGTTATCAGGTAATCGAGTTTGGCAGGCTCATGCACAAGAGAATCGAAATACATCTTGCTCAAATATTTCCGCGGACTGTGCGGATTGTCAATCGCGCAGAGATCCGGGCGGACCTTGAATCCGTGCTCAATACGTCCAAGGGTAGCCGGGAAAGCTCCTCCTCCATGGGCAAAGCAAATTCTGAGTCGTGGGCATTTCTCCAGCGTACCGGAGAAAATAAGCGAGCAAATTGCACGCGACACTTCGGCGGGCATTCCAACGAGCCATGGAAGCCAGTATTTTCGCATATGCTTTTCGCCCATCATATCCCAGGGGTGGACAAAGACGGCCATTTCCAAACCCTGACAGGCTTGGAAAAAATCCAGAAATTGCGGCTCGCTTAGATTTAGTTGGTTGACGTTTGTTCCGATTTGAACGCCTGCCAGCCCAATGCGTTTGCACCTTTCAAGTTCCGCAATGGCAAGTTCCGTGTCCTGTAACGGAACTGTGCCAAGACCAATAAAACGTTTCGGAAAAGCTTGGATAATATCAGCAATTTGATCGTTAAGAAATTTGGCTATTTCAGCTCCATGTGCAGGGCGTGCCCAATAAGAAAACATTACCGGTACGGTAGAAAGGACCTGAACATCAATACCGAATTTATCCATTTCTTCCAGACGCTTGAGCGGATCCCAGCAATTTGACTCAATGTCGCGAAACAACGTGCCGTCATCTCGTTTCATGCGTGCGCAGCAAGGTGCAAAGTGCTCAAGCGTAATAAAACCTCCGTATCCGAAACGTTCCTTCCACTTTGGCAACTCCTTTGGGAGAATGTGTGTATGTACGTCGATTTTTAACATCTATCCGGTGTCAACACTTTCTATGCAATAACTGCCGGCGGTTCCATCACGGCTCCGCATTTCCTGCATTTTCTAAGCTTTTCCGAACCGTAAAAACGGGAAAATACGCTCTGGAACTGTGTAGTAATATCTTCAAGCTGGAAGTATTCTTCATAGAGTTTTTCGTTACAGTTTTCGCAAAACCACAGCAGTCCGTCGAGCTCGCCCACGCGTCGTTTTCTTTCGATCACAATGCCAATTGTGTTTTCACCGCGAATTGGATTGTGTGGTATTCGTGGAGGGAGCAGGAAAATTTCTCCTTCACGAATCGGAATATCGGTTGATTTTCCGTCCTCCTGCACTTTGACTAATATATCGCCTTGTAATTGGTAGAAGAGTTCCTCGCCTTCGTCCCAATGATAATCTTTTCGCGAATTGGGGCCGCCAACGACCATTACTATAAAATCATCGGCATCATAAACACATTGATTCCCGACGGGAGGTCTCAGAAGATGGCGATGATCATCGAGCCATTGCTTGAAATTAAAAGGACGACGAATGCTCATAGGATTACCTCCATAGCTTGCGAAATTGCAATCCCGACTGAATTAATGGGTCTTTATTGAAGAGAGAGATTACCGAAACTTTAAGAAACAATGACGATTGTTTCTAATCAATTTTTGCTATTACTTTTAATTCAACTGCTATCGGTGTCGGGAGAGCGCCCACTTCGACGGTCGTTCGCGCAGGCGAAATTCCTGCAAAATGCTCACCGTAAACGCGATTAAACACATGAAAATCGCGTTTCATGTTTGTCAGGAATACCGTTACGTCAACAATATTTTCCCAATGCGAACCTGCATCTTCGAGTATATATTTTATATTTTCAAAAACCGATAGACATTGAGCTTCGATATCATAAGAGACTATCTCGCCATTTTCGCCAAATGTAACTCCCGGAATGACTCCACCACCACGTTTTCTTGGCCCGACACCTGATAGAAAGAGCAGATTGCCTACACGGCGTGCATGCGGATAAGGGCCGACGGGTTCAGGAGCCCGTGGAGAAAAAATTTTATCGCTCATTTCTTGATATGAAGTAAAAACAAAAGGACAAGGTCAAATATCTTAAATTCAAGATTTACCGGTATTTTTCAGCCCAGATCTGCACCAGGTTCACAAGTGTTTCAGTAGATTTTTCCAATCCGCGGCGTGAATTCCATTCCAATTTTCCGTGAAAATTATGACCGCCGGTGAAAAGGTTTGGGGTCGGCAAACCCATTGCAGTCAAACGGGAGCCATCCGTACCGCCTCGTATAGGCCTCAGTTCTGCTTTTATTCCGGCGCGTCGTGCGGCTTCGATTGCGTAATCTGTAAGTTCAGGATAATTTTTCAATACTTCCTTCATATTCAGGTAGCCGAGAGCGCTTGAATACTCAATTTTAACATCGGGAAATTCTTTCTGAGTTTCTTCTATCAGACGTTTGACTGCTGCTTCTTGTTTTGCGAGGCCGGCAATTTCAAAATCTCGTAAAAGAATTTTTATTACCGAAGTTTCGACGTCCAGATTGCCGATATACGGGTGAAGAAATCCTTCCCGCCCTTCAGTTGTTTCAGGGCGGTTTGGTATTTCTTTTCTAAAACGGTCAAGAAAATTGCCCGCGGCATAGATGGAGTTTATCATTATGCCCTTTGCGGTTCCGGGATGTGTAGATTTGCCGCGAAAAGTTACCGTTGCCGTCCGGGCAGACCATGTTTCGTTGGAAATATCTCCCAACTGCTCGCCATCTACGGTGTAAGCAAATTTTGCCCCCCAACCTTTTATATCGAATTTGTCGATTCCGCCACCGACTTCTTCATCCGGAGTGAATGCTATTGCGATATTCCCGTGTTTTATTCCCGGATTTTGCCTGAGGATATCAATCATGGTCATAATTTCCGCAATACCCGCTTTGTCGTCCGATCCGAGCAGCGTTGTTCCGTCGGCGGTGATTATATCGTCGCCAATCAAATTCTTCAGGTCAGGATTTTGCGCTAAGGTTATTACCTGCGTCGGGTCATTGGGCAGACGGATATCTCCCCCCTGATAATTGCGGTGAATAATCGGATTTACATTTGCACCCGATACAGCCGGCGATGTATCCATATGGGCAATAAATCCTATGGTAGGCACCTTAGAATTATCGGGAAGATTGCCAGGAATCATTGCATAAACGATACCGAATTCACTAATTCTAACATTTTCGGCACCCAGATCTTTCAGCTCTTTCTCTAATAGACGTGCCAATACCAATTGCTTTTCAGTACTCGGTACTTTTCCGGCGTCTTCTGCTGATTGGGTATCAATTTTAACGTAACGAAGAAACCTATCCAGTACGGACTCAGATGGCGGCTTGGTTTGTGCACTTGTAATTGCAGGTTGCAGAAGAGCCAAAAACAATAAAGACAAGATATAGCGCATAATCACCCTTAAAGCGTGTAAATGATAATTCAAAGGACTAGTCACTTACGTAAAATAAATAAAAACTAACCCGGTATTACAGTTTAACACAAACGTTCTTTTCTTCTGTGAAGAAGTTCAAAGCATGAAAACCACCTTCGCGGCCAAGACCGCTTTCTTTCATTCCGCCAAACGGAGTCCTTAGATCCCGTAACATCCAGCAATTAATCCAAATAATTCCGGCCTCAATCTTATGAGAGATTCTGTGGGCACGAGACAGATTTTGCGTCCAAATAGTTGCAGAGAGGCCGTAGGGAACGCAATTGGCAAGTGCAACTACCTCATCTTCACTATCAAACGGCATGATAGTTACAACAGGGCCGAAAATTTCTTCCTGATTAGTTTTGCAATCGGCCGGCAAGCCTTCGATTATCGTCGGTTGTATAAAATATCCCGAAAGAGCGCTTCCATCTGAAGAGCCGGACGGCACAACGCCTGAGCCGCCATATAGAATGCTTCCACCTTCACCTACAGCCCTGTCTATACAAGACATAATCTTATCGTAATGTTGTTTAGAAACTATTGCACCGACATCGGTAGCCCCATCAGCGGGATCACCAACACGAAGGTTACGCACCTTTTCTATGAAATCCTCTTTAAATCTCTCATAAATTGGGCGTTCGATGAATATGCGTGAGCCGCAGAGGCAAATCTCTCCCTGATTGGAAAAAGAAGATTTGACGGTAGTATCTAGCATTTGCTCATAGTCGCAGTCCGAAAAAATAATATTTGGATTTTTGCCTCCAAGCTCGAGCGAAAGCTTTTTGAAACGCGGTGCCGCCAGCCTTGCAATTTCGCGACCGGTTGCGGTACCACCGGTAAACGTAATGGCTGGTATATTTTCATTAACAACAATTGCTGAACCAACTTTTGGACCGGTGCCATGAACTATATTCAGGACACCGTGAGGTACGCCGGCTTCCATACAAAGTTTTGACAACAAAAAGGCGGTCATCGGAGTGATTTCGCTTGGCTTAGCCACAACCGTACAGCCTGCGGCAAGTGCCGGTGCGATTTTCCAGGTGAAAAGATACAAGGGAAGATTCCACGGCGAAATGCATCCGGCAATGCCAATAGGTTGCCGCAATGTGTAGTTTAATGCCTTTGTCCCGTCCGGAAGAGACGTTAAATATGAATCGCTTGAAGTATGCATCGCTGCGGTAGCATAAAATCTGAAATTAGCGATTGCCCGTGGAATATCAACAGTGCGTGCGAGTGTAATTGGTTTGCCGTTATCACGAGATTCAGCATTTGCAAGGATACTCAAGTCACGCTCCAACAGTGTGGTTAGACGGTCAAAGATCAAAAACCGTGCCTCCGGCGACATTGATGACCATTTATCGAAGGCCGATTTTGCTGCCGTGACGGCCAATTCAACGTCACGTTCATCAGAATCCGGTATTTGTGAATAAACAATACCGCGGGCGGGCTCCCAATTATCCAGGTATTGTCCGGAAACCGGCGGCAAAAGTTCGCCGCCGATATAATTTGCCAACTTCTCCATCTATTTTAGCCTGCCGTATTTACGCAGAATTTCGCGAATCTGATCAATCGGTACAGCCTCAATGGTGCGTCCATTACCGCTGATTGTAGTAGCCCGAAAGATAGAATTTAATATTGCCTCTTCAGTACATTCGATTACTGCCTGGAAAAGCGGGGAGATCGCGTCGTTACCGATTACTGAAATCTTGCGAATGTTTTCGCTTGCAAAGATGCGGTTTGCAGTTGAAAAGGCTATTGCGTAATCACCGCTTCCGTTTGACATAGAGGAACCGGTCCTTGCCAGTCCGGCCATCGAACGTGCAGCCAGTCTGTATAATAGACGATGGTCTAGCGGAGCATCGGTGGCAATCACGATTATTATGGAACCGTCACCGGGAGTGAATTTAGGTGTTTGGCCGGAATGCGGATTTTGCCTAGAAAAACTGCTCCGATTAGAAGATTTTAATGCGAGTTCTTTACCGACGGGGACACCGTCAACATACAATTGGCCGCCGAAATTAGTCTGGACAAGAACTCCAACCGTAAAGCCACCTAAATCGGCAGGCAAACGACGCGATGAAGTTCCTATTCCACCTTTCCACCCAAAAGCGATTGTGCCAGTTCCGGCTCCAACAGAACCCTCCTCCACGACGCCGGATTTGGCTGACCTGATTGCATTGAAGACGTCATCACGCGAAATTGCACGAAGACGAATATCATTTAGAAAACCGTCGTTAGTTTCCGCAACTAAAGGATTTACTGACCGTATATCGTCGTTTCCCGGCAATGAAAGCATATAATCAATCAGAAAGTCAGCGACCTTTGGCACAGACATAGTCGAGGTTAGCAGAACCGGCGTTTCAATTTCCCCAAGTTCGTTAACCTGTGTAGAGCCTGCCAGTTTACCAAATCCATTACCCACAAATATTGCAGCCGGAACTTTCTGTCGGAAAAGATTGCCACTGTGCGGTAACACAGCCGTTACGCCTGTTCTTATGTTGTCGCCACGAATAATTGTAGTATGGCCAACAAAAACGCCCGATACATCCGTTATCGCATTAAATTCACCGTTTGGGAAAATTCCGATGGAAAGTCCCAGATCACGCACGCGCGGTCTCTCCACGCTTTGCGAAAAAACCGTTAAGGCAAATAGCAATGCGGTAAGGACTATTCGCAGCGATCTTGTCAAATCATTCATACTTTTGCATAAGTGAGCCCTGTCTGCCCTTGATATTTTCCTCCGCGATCGTCATAGGAGACGGAGCAGTCCTCATCAGATTCAAAGAAAAGAATCTGGCCGATTCCTTCATTGACATAAACCCTGAGCGGCAGGTTTGCAAGATTGGCAATCTCAACGACCAGCCTGCCTGTCCAACCGGCTTCGAGCGGTGTTGTATTGACCAGCAATCCGGCCCTGGCATAGGTTGATTTACCAAGCGCAATTCCGGTAACGTTTCTCGGTATTCTGAACGTTTCTACCGTTACACCTAAACCGTAATGATGAGGAGGCAGCAAGTAATATCTTGCGCCATCCTCTGAGGTTCGTAGTTCAGGTTCTATAAGTGAATACTGCGCATCAAATCGTTTCGGATCAATCTCAACCGCGTGAGCTGATGTGAAAATTCGGAAGCCGTCATCGGCAAGCCGCATATCATAACCATAGCTGGAAAGTCCGGCAGAAATTATACGCTTCCCTTCTGCTTCACGTACCAATTCCGGAAGGAATGGCTCAATCATTCCTTCCGCTGCCATTCGTCGGAGCCAAGCGTCAGATTTTATCGTCATAACCGGTAAAAAAAATTTTGTAAACAGCATACAGGATATCGTACGGCTAT
>Ga0209172_10004230_pt1 | contig 19852 bp, 16 predicted proteins | sample LarsenN4metaG_FD_184113 | JGI IMG/M metagenome (GOLD analysis project Ga0209172, IMG submission 184113) | Hot spring sediment bacterial and archeal communities from British Columbia, Canada, to study Microbial Dark Matter (Phase II) - Larsen... ... | reverse complement strand
GGCCGCACGCCGGACGGGGGTGGCGCCCGGATCCCTTCGAGGAGGCGTACGAGCGGGCCGAGGCGGCGCTCGCGGGAGGCCTCGATCAGAGGTAGGCGTCGAAGCCCTGCTGCATGCCGTGCGTCGTCTCTACCGCCACCGCCTGCCGACGTGCCGCCTCGCCGAGGCCGAGCGTCACCTTCTGCGGATCGACCGTCCCGACGACATCCCCGGGTGGCTGATCCCGTCGCTGTACTTCGACTACGTGCGGGCCGGCCGCGCCGCGCCGCTGCGTGCGGTCTTTCGCCACAACGCCGACGACGTGATGTCGCTTGCAGGCGTGCTCGCCGCGGTCGCGACCATCCTTGGAGCCGAAGCTCCCGATCCCGACGACGCGATCGCAGCCGGCAACTGGTGGGAGCGCGACGGCGACGAGGCGCGCGCCCTCGCCCTCTACGGAAGAGCCCTGCCGTGGCTGGAGGGCGGCGACGACTGGCACTGGGTCGCCCGCCGCTACGCGCGGCTGTGCAAGCGCGCCGGGCGGCGCCAGGACGCCGTCGCGGTTTGGCGCGAGCTCTGGGACCGTGGCGATCGCGCGGCCGGACTCGAGCTCGCGAAGCACCACGAGCACCACGAACGCGATCTCCACTCGGCGCACGCCACCACGCGTGCCCTGCTGGATCCCGCGCCCGACATCGAGCGCGCGGCGCTCGAGCACCGTCTGGCGCGGCTCACGCGCAAGCTCGCCCGCTACCGCCGGTGACGGTCGCGCCCTCCCCGGCTATCCTTCACGCGCGATGCCCGACATGCTCGTCCGCCTCTACGCGCTCCCTCCCTCGCAGCCCTACGACGACCGCGTCGCCGCGGCGGGCATCACCATTCGCAGGTTCGAGCCCTGGGATCGCTTCGCGCTGCGCCGGTTCATCACGGAGCACTTCGGCGAGAACTGGGCCGCCGAGGCAGACGTCGCCTTCACAGGGGGCCACCCCATCCGTGGCTTCGCGGCGGTGAAGGATGGCGAGATCGTGGGCTTCGCCGTCTACGACTGCACGCGCCGCGGCTTCTTCGGCCCCACCGGCGTCCGCGAGGATCTGCGCGGTCACGGAGCGGGCGCCGCGCTCCTGTTTCGCTGCCTCCACGGCCTGCGCGATCTCGGCTTCGCTTACGCCATCATCGGTGGCGCGGGACCGGACGGCTTCTACGAAAAGGTCTGCGGCGCCACGGTGATCGACGGCAGCGAGCCCGGCATCTACCGCGAGCTGTATCGCGAGATGGCCGAACGACGGTCGCGCGCCTCGCCGTCGTGACCTAGATGGTAGAATGCGGCGAGAGGACGAACCCCCTCCGCGAGGGGGTTTTCGCACGTTTGAGCCATGTTTGACCGCTTAGAGGCAACCGAACGACGCTACGAAGACCTGACCGTCGAGATGGCGCGTCCCGAGGTCAGCGGCGACTACGAACGCCTGCAGGCGCTCGCGAAGGAGCGCGCGGCGATCGAGGACGTCGTTCGCCTCTACCGGGAGTGGAAGGCGAACGCGAAGGCGCTCGAGGACGCGCGCATCCTCGCCGGCGATACCGATCCCGAAATGTCCGCGCTCGGGAAAGAAGAGCTCGAGTCACTCACCCGGCAGCGCGCGCGGCTCGAAGAGGACCTCAAGCGCGCTCTGCTGCCCAAGGATCCGCGCGACGAGCGTGACGTTATCGTCGAGATCCGTGCCGGCACGGGCGGCGACGAAGCCGCACTCTTTGCGGCCGACCTGTACCGCATGTATTCGCGCTACGCCGATCGCAAAGGCTGGAAGGTGGAAGTCCTCTCGGCGAACGAGATCGGCATCGGCGGACTGAAGGAGATCGTCTTCGAAGTCCATGGTCGCGGCGCATATTCACGCCTCAAGTACGAGAGTGGCGTCCATCGCGTCCAGCGCGTCCCGGCCACCGAGGCGCAAGGTCGCGTGCATACCTCCACCGCCACCGTCGCAGTCCTTCCGGAGGCCGAGGAGGTCGAGGTGAGTATCAACGAGTCGGATCTGCGCATTGACATCTTTCACTCCGGTGGCGCCGGCGGACAGAACGTCAACAAGGTTGCCACGGCCGTCCGCATCACGCACAAACCGACAGGCATCGTCGTCGTCTGCCAGGACGAGCGCTCGCAACTCAAAAACCGCGTGAAGGCCATGTCCGTCCTCCGCGCGCGCTTGCTCGAGCTCGAGCGCAGGGCGCAAGAGGAGGAGATCGCGGGCGCGCGCAAGTCGCAAGTGGGCACCGGCGAGCGCTCGGAGAAGATCCGCACATACAACTTCCCGCAAGACCGCCTGACCGACCACCGCATCGGGTTGACCATACACAACCTCCCGCGCATCCTCGACGGCGAGATCGATGACATCCTCGACGCCGTCGCCGCCCAGGAACAGGCGCGCCTGCTCGAGGCCGCGCAGGAAGGCCGCGAGGGCGCGCTGACGCGCTGAACGCCATGGCTGAGCGACACCGCATCGAGATCGAGTTCTGCCGGGTGTGCAAGTTCCAGGGCCGCGCGTTCTTTCTCGCGCGCGAGCTCTACGATCAGCGGCCCGATCTCGCCGACGAGTGGGTGCTCATCCCCTCATCGGGCGGCGCCTTTACCGTGCGGTACAACGGTCAGGTCGTCTTCGACTACAAGCAGGCCGGCCACTTCCCCGAGCCGAAGGAAGTCCGCGAGGCCGTCCTCGCGGCCAGCGGACGCCCGCCGACCCCGCCCCGGCACTGATCGCGATGCCATCGGTCGGCGACGCCCTCCACGATGCCTCCCGGCGGTTGGCGCCCATCGCTGGCGAGGATGCTCGCATCGAGGCGGAAGTCCTGCTCGCCCACGCCCTCAGCACCGACCGCGCGCACGTACTCGCCGCGCTGCACGATGACATGCCCGCCGAGGCGCAGGTAACGTTTGAAGCGGCGCTTGCGCGCCGCCTCGCCCGGGAGCCACTCGCGTACATCGTTGGCCACCGCGAGTTCTACGGCATCGACATCCTCTGCGAGCCCGGCGCGCTCATCCCGCGCCCCGAGACGGAGATGCTCGTCGATCTCGCCCTGGACTTCATCGACGAGCGAGGCGATGCGATCTCGATCGTCGATGTCGGCACGGGGAGCGGCGCGATCGCCGTTGCCGTTGCGGTCAACCGGCCGCGCGTGCGCATCCTCGCCATCGAGGCGAGCGAGGACGCGTTGCGTGTCGCCGAGCGCAACATTCGCCACCACGGCGTTGTGGACCGCGTGCGCCTCCAGCAGGCCGACCTGCTCGCCGGTCAGGGCGTGTTCGATCTGATCCTGGCGAATCTTCCATACATAAGCAGCGACGAGTGGCTCACTCTCGAACCTGAGATCCGGGAGCATGAGCCGCGCACCAGTCTCCTCGGCGGGGAGCGCGGTACGGAGGTGATCGAACGGCTCCTCGCTGACGCGCCGGACCACATTGCGCCCGCAGGCATGCTCGCCGCGGAGATCGGTGAGACGCAGGGTGCCGCGCTGCTCGAGGTCGCCCGGCGCTCCTTCCCCGAAGCGCAGGCGTACGTTATGAAGGACTTCGCAGGCAGGGATCGTGTGCTTGTGATACGCGCGGAAAGGGGACGGGTTGGGTGAGTCACTTCGTGATGCCGTTGAGGCCGCAGCACGGGCGCACGTCGCCGGAGACGACGCCGCCTTCGCGTCCTGGATGACGCCGCAGGCGCTCCTCCAGCTCCGTGGCGGCGCCCCCTTCCGTCCCCGTTCCTTCGACCTCCTCTCGCTCGAAGAACGCGATGCATCGGGAACCAGCGCCGTCATGTATCGCGGCGCCGGACGCTTCGTGCTGCGGCAGCGATGGGAGCGCCGGAACGGTGGCTGGAAGGCCGTCGAGGCGTCGATCCCGCCCGAAACCGTGCGCCTGCCGCTCTGGCGCAGGATCTTCAGCCGCGCGCGTGATCGAAGCCCGCGCGAACGCGGTGCGGTCGGATGAGCCAATTCGTCGAGACCCGCTGTTCGATCGAGAGCGACGGCCTGCGCCTTGAGGGCGCGATCCACGAGGGCAGCGCGGATGTGGTGGCCGTCGTGCTCCACCCGCACCCGCTCTACGGCGGCGACTTGGACAACCACGTGGTCATCACGCTGTGCCGCGTGCTCGCTGAAGTTGGCGCGACGACTCTCCGCTTCAATTTCCGCGGCGCCGGCGCGAGCGACGGCGACTTCGACGGCGGCGAAGGCGAAGGCCGTGACGCGCTTGCCGCGCTCACATACCTTCGCCAGCAACGCCCGGGTGCCCGATCCGTCCTCGCTGGCTATTCGTTTGGCGCCGGAGTGGCCGCCGGCATCGCCGGCGAAGCCCGCCCGGACGCCCTCGTGCTCGTATCGCTGCCTCCCGGCATGTCGAGCGTCAGGGCGCTTCCCGCCGGCATCCCGGTACTCGTCATAACGGGCGACCGGGACGAGATTGCCCCTCCCGCGAAGCTGGCGTCGCTCCTGAGCGCCGACGCCCGCCTCGTCACCGCACCCGGCGTCGACCACTTCTGGTTTCCTGGCCTCGACTTCCTGTCGGCCGAGGTCCGCTCCTTCATCGGTCAGCAGATTCCCGCCGTGCGATAACCCCGCGCCCGGAGACTGCCGACCATTCATACGTGAGTGAACTGGCCGACCTTCCGGCCGAGTCTCGGCGCGAGATCCGTCGCATCGTCCTGCTTACGCGCCTGGCCGGCGCGACGGTCGTGCTCGCGCTGCTCGTTCTGGCACTCGTCGTCCATTGGGGCTACCTCGGGACCGTCGAAGCCACCTCACAGCTCGCCACGGTCTGGGTCGGCGCGCTTGCCTTCTTCTCGCTCTCCACGCTCGCCCGGCTCGGGCATAGCCGCGTCATCGAACGCACGCTGCATGAGGTCCGGCGGCTCACTGACGAGCTACAGCACATCGCCGAGACCGACCCGCTCACGGGACTCTCCAACCTCCGCGCGTTCCAGACGAAGCTTGAGACGGCGCTGGTCGAAGCGCGCCGCGACGGCGCACCCGTGAGCCTTGTCGTCGCTGATCTCGACAACTTCAAGCAGCTCAACGACGCCTTTGGCCATCAGTTCGGGGACACCGTCCTGCGTGCCGCCGCGAAGGCGTTCGTCGAAGCCGCGGGTGAGTCGGCCTGCGCCGCGCGCCTTGGCGGCGACGAGTTCGCGCTCATCCTCCCCGGCGCTACGACGGGTGACGCACAACGCCTGACGCGCGCGATCAACGATCGCCTCGCCGCGCTCCGCTTCGACGAAGGCGCCCCTGCCGCGCTCGGAAGCTTCGGCATCGCGACGTTCCCCGAAGACGGGGAGAGTGTGCAGCAGTTGTTCTCCAGTGCGGATGGCCGCATGTATAGCGAAAAGCACCGGCGCAAGGCCACGTCCGTCTCGACGCTCGCGGCCGCCGCCCGGAACCTCTTCGTCCGCGTCGGGCGCGCCATGCGTTCGGAACGCAGCACGGCGGAGATTTTACGCGAGGTTGCCCAGGCCACACGTGACGAGTTCGCCCTGTCGTTGTGCGGCATCGTTATGCCGGGTCGCGAACATCACCAGCCGATAGTGTCCACCGCGGCCTCTTCGCCCGCGTACGCGGAGCGGTTCGCCGCAGTCGCCGCCACCGGCACGATGACGGCCGCCGCGCTTACGGAGCGGCTCCCGCGAGACCTGTGGGTCCTCGACGAGGCTGTGCCCGACGCAGACGGCAAGCCGGGCATCATCGTGCTTGTAGGCCACGCTTCGACGTCGGTGCGGCCCGATGCGCTGACCGTCGTTGCCGTCGCCGACCTTGTCCATGCCATCGTTGCGAACGGCCGCGCATACGTTGATGCTGTACGCGCCGGACGTGAGCGCGACATCCACATCGACCTGGCCCGCGAGCTCGCGTCCGCAGGTTCGCTCGAGAAGCGTGTCGCGAACGTCACTGCAATGATAAGTGACTTCATCGGCGCCACATCGGTGTCGATCGAAGGGCTCCTCACCGATCGTGGCACCCCGCCGTTCAGCATCGCCTCGGGCGTGAGCGAGGACTTCCTCGCGCGATGGCGCGCAGCTCGCGCAACGCCGGAGGCGCAGCGCTTCATTCAGGAGCTCGGCGCCATCGGCCCTTCCATCATTCGCGACCCGGCGAACGACCGTCGCATCCCCGAGGATGAGCGTAAAGTCCTCGCTCTTGCCGGAATTACGTCCGCGGCGATTTGCCCGATCCGGTTCGACGGCCGGTTGCTGGGGTTCATGGGCGCCGTGAGCCGGCAACCTGACTTCTTCGACGAGAACAACCTGGCGGTGCTCGCGTCGATCGCCGAGCACCTGGCGCCCGCGATCAAGGTCGCCCTGCTCCGCAACGAGCTCGAAGCCTCGTACGCGCAGCTCGAGCAGGCGAGCCGCCAGTCGCTCGTGCGCCTCGCCGATGCCGCGGAGGCCCGCGATCCGCACACCGGCGGCCACCTGCGCCGCATCGAGCTCTACAGCGTCGCGCTCGCGAAGGAGCTCGGCCTCCCCGACGCCGACGCCAAGGCGATCGGGCTTGCCTCCACCATCCACGATCTCGGCAAGCTGGGCCTACCGGACAGCGTGTTGCTGAAGCCGGGCAAGCTCAGCCCGGACGACTGGGACAAGATGCGCACGCACCCCGAGCACGGCGAGCGGCTCATTGGCGATTCGCCGATGTTTGAGATCGAGCGCGTCGTCGCACGCTCGCACCACGAGCGGTGGGATGGCTCCGGCTACCCCGACGGGCTGCGTGGCGAGCAGATCCCGCTCCCCGCGCGCATCGTCGCCGTCGCTGACGCCTTCGATGCGCTCACGACCCAACGCCCGTACAAACCCGCCTGGCCGCTCTCCGAGGCGCTCGAGGAGATCGCGCGCATGAAGGGCGTGCTCTTCTGCCCCACGGTGGTCGGCGCCCTCGAGACGCTCGCCGGACGCGGCGAGCTCGAAGCGCTGTACCGATCGGCCGGCGCAACGCGGCACCCGCGGTTCGACGATCAGCGCCAGGCGGCCTGAACTCGAAGACACGACATAAGATCATAATATTGTGCAGCCCGTCACATTTCCTGACCCCCGCCGACTATCCGTCACGGGGTAGATTCCCACTTCCGCGACTAGGGGGAGCCCAGCGTTCGGTCGGTGTTACCATCGCCGGTTCGCGGGGTTTGCCTGATGACCGGCGCCGCCGCGAATCGGGTTAGGTAGTCGTGCGGCCTGTCCAGGTCGTGCCGTTCAGACTTCGGACACCGCCGATCGGGCCGAAGGTAAAGGAGAAGGTCAGGGAGTTTTTCGAGCGCCAACGATCTGCAGGCGCTCGCGTGTGGGGGATTCCGCCCGGGACTCAACGCTGAATCGAGCGGGGTGCGCTCATTCAGGCGTCGTGCGGAATCAGGGGAGATGGGGATTCATGTTCAATAGCGTTCGCTGGATGCCGGGCGCGCGTTCGGCCGAGGAACCGGTCGCACACCAGGCGCGATGGCCAGTCCCGCGAAGCCCTCAGCAGATCGGGCCCGTCGCATCACCTCCGGTCACTTCGGGTGTCCACGGCAATGGTTGCCGCGGGTCCATCTCGGCACGCACGCCGCCGCGAGCGCTGTCACGCGCGACGTGGCCGGTGCGTGCACATGCGGGGCTGAACATCACACCACGGGACGCGACGCTTGGAGATCAGTCGGCGCCGGTAAGCGATGCATGTTCTGCGTCGCAAGCCCGCACCCTTCGACATTCAGTCGCATGGGGGTAGGTGCGTAGATGAATGTTTCTCTCAACGCATTCGTTGCCATGCTCCTCGCATCCGCCGTCGTCGCTGGGCTGACAATCGCATGGCCGTCGACGTCATCTCGAAGCGGACAGGCCGCGCCTCTCACGTCCGGCGGGTTCACGACAAACGCAACCGTCACGCCATCGTCCGTCGCGCCCGGCCAGAACGTGAGCGTCGTCGCGCAGATCACGAGCGCCGCCGCCTCGACTGCGCTCGTCGATGTCGAGATTTACAACCCGGCTGGGACGAAGGCCCACCAGGTCTGGTTCGACAATCAAACCTTCACCGCCGGCCAGCAGCGGTCCTACACCGTCAACTGGATCGCACCCGCGACTACGGGCACATACGCCGTGCGCATCGGCGTGTTCGTGCCCGGCTGGCAGGGCCTGCTGCACTGGAATAACGACGCAGGATCGTTCGTCGTCGCGGCGACGACGGCACCGACGCCAACAGCGACGACGCCTCCGCCGCAGCCATCGCCGGGCGGGCTGCCCGCGTTGCCGGCAGGCTGGCCGGCGTCGCTCCAGCTCGGCACGGCGAGCGGGCCAGGCGGCGCCGCCGCGATGAAGGCCACTGCGCCGTACGGCTTCCGCTACCAATACCTCGCCGGTGGCGTCAACACGGGCGCGGGATGGGCGAACTGGAACCCGGACGGCGCCTTTGTGACCAACTACGTGCAGGAGTCGATCCAGCACGGCATCGTCCCTGTCTTCACGTACTACATGCTCTTCCAGTCCGCTCCCGGTTCGTCGCAGGGCGAATCGAGCGGACTCTACAACAACCTCCAGAACACACCGACGATGGCGGCGTACTACGCCGACCTCAAGCTCTTCTTCCAACGCGCGGGCGCATTTCCCCAGAACCGCGTCGTGCTCCACGTCGAGCCCGACCTCTGGGGCTACATGCAGCAGCGTTCATCTGGCGACGACGCCGAGACCGTGCCCGCGAAGGTCGCATCGACGGGCATGGCGGAGCTCGCCGGCCTTCCCGAGAACCTCTCGGGCTTTGCGCTCGCGATCGACAAGCTCCGTGACACATACGCGCCGAATGTCATCCTCGCCTACCACGTCAGCGTCTGGGGTACGGGCAACGACATCACCTATACCGACCCGCCGGATGCGACCGTCGACCAGCTCGGACAGCGCGCCGGCACGTTCTTCGCGTCGCTGAGCGGCGGCTTCGACATCGCGTTCGCCGAGTTCTCCGATCGCGACGCAGCGTTTAAGCAGTATGTCTATGGCGACGGTGGCGCCTCTTGGTGGAACGCCAGCGACTTCGCGCGCAACGTCCGGTTCCTCACTCGCTTCATGCAGGTCAGCCAGAAGCGGATCGTCATGTGGCAGATCCCGCAGGGCAACACGAAGATGCGCGCGATGAACAACACCTGGAACCACTACCAGGACAATCGCGTCGAGTGGTTGCTCGACGATCCGTCGCGCGCGCATCTCCAGGATTACGTCAATGCGGGCGTGGTCGCGTTCCTCTTCGGGCGCGGCGCCGATGGCGCGACTTGCTCCTGCGACGCCAACAACGACGGCGTGACCAACCCGGCGCCGATCAACGGCAATGATGGCCTCTCGCTCAACGCCGACGACGACGGCGGCTTCTTCGTCCAGAAGGCGCAGGTGTACTACGCGGCCGGCGCCATGCCGCTGACAGGCGGCGGGCAAGCGGCGCCGACCGCCACTGCGACGGCAACCAGAACACCAACGCCGGCGCCGCCGCAGCCGACGAACACGCCGACCGCCACGCGCACGGCGACCCCGGTGCAGCAGCTCTCGTTCATGACGTCCGCGACTGTGTCAAAGGCGTCGGTGCGCCGCGGCCAGTCACTTACCATCCGCGCGTCCGTCCTGGCGAATCAGGCCGCGGCGGGTCTCGTGGACATCGAGATCCGCGACAGCCACGGCCAGACGGTCCATCAGCAGGTCTACGACGCGCAGACGTTCAGCGCCAACGACAGCAAGCAGTACAGCGTCTCGTGGATCGTGCCGCGCGCAGCGAGCACGGGCAAGTACACGGTTGTGATCGGCGTCTTCAGCAGCGGCTGGGGCACGTTGCATCACTGGAACAGCAACGCAGCTCAGTTCACGGTCAGGCGATGAAGAGGGGGGTGCTCATCGACAACCGATCGTGCGCGAGAGGCAACGCACCGCCGATTCGGTGGCGGATCCCTCGCGCCCGTGCCGAGGGCGCGGATGACTACGAGACGGGGCGGCTCGCAGGGTCGCCTCGCCAGGGAGGAGTCCAACGACATGCGAATTCTCATCAGTAAGTGGGCCTACGTGTTTGCCGCCCTTGCCGGCGTGCTCGCGGCTATCGCCGTCGAACAGGAGAACGCACGCCGGCGCCGCCAATCGCAGAGCAGAAGGATCGTCCGAGATGCCGGCGTGCGCAGCGCTGCGACCGTGCAGCCCCCGCGCGCTGTCACGTCTCCGCCGCCCGCGCCTGCATTTGAGGTGGGCCCCTCGTACGACCGCCACCTGTCCGTCGAGCACAGGTCCCGGACGCCCCGCGGCGGCAGAAGCCTGCCGCGCGCGGCCGTCGCCGCCACCGTCACAGCTGTGCTCGCCCCAGCCGTGCTCGCGGTTGTTGGCGTGTCCACGTCCTCGACGAGCGCCAGCCCCACGCTGAGCGCGCTTCCGGTCGATCACACGCAACTTCTCGTCCGCGGCGAGAACTTCGAGCCCGGACGAGCCGTGCATCTCTACTGGGATGCCCCGTCGCAGGACGCGATCGTCGCGACCGCATCCGACGACGGTCTCGTGCTCGCCTCCATCCCGCTGCCGGGCAGCGTCGGGACGGACCACGATCACGCTGCGTCTGCAGGCCTCTCTTCATTCGAGGAGATGACGCACACGCTGATGGCGACCGACGGTAGCATGCAGGCCATGCTTCCCGTCACCTTGACGCAGGAGGGCGCCGTTCTCGGCGTCAAGGTGGCGCCAACGTCGACGGCAGTCCCGGCTGCGTCGGTCATGGGCGTGATCAGTGGAAGCTGCTGGCCGAATGAACTGCCCCTCGGCGCAATCGCGGGCCAGCCCGGTCCGGTCTTCTGCAACGCGTTCACAAATGCGCCATCGTCGTTCGTCTCGAGTGGCAACAGCTGGACGGACGACTTCAACGTCGGCGTGTCGATGGCCACCATGGGCAGCGGCTACGTCGCCTTCGACAAGCTTGGGACGATCAACCAGGGCAAGCACTGGCAGCACGCCGACCACTGGATGGTCGACGTCAACGGCTACGACCAGACCCCGAACGACGGCCCCTGGAACTTCGGCGGCGCGACGGTGCGCCCGAACCGCTCGTTCCGCTGGGAGAACCGCACCTGGACGTCACAGCGCTTCGGCGTCACGCGCACAGAGCCGATGATGGTCGTCGAGGCGCAGGTCGCCGCCGGCATCGCCGACTACGCCGGCAACGCCTGGCCCGAGCTCGTCATCACGACGGCCTCCGCGCCGACGTCCAACCGCAAGGACGGCACCTACAACTACGACCAGTACGCCGGCCATGACACCGTCGGTTGCCGCCTCGGCGGGGGACGCGTGCCGACGTGCGCGCTCTTCGACAACACCAAGCGCGGATCGGGTCAAGGCGGCCGCACATGGGAGATCAGCCACTTCCAGTCAGGTGGCGGCCAGTGGTGGGGCGGCAGTCCGTACTCCAGTCCGCTCCACAACGCCGCCTGGCGCGTGTGCGAGCAGGCGCTCAACCAGGATCCCGACACCATGTGCCGCGACTCGTTCCGCTGGGAGATCTCCAAGACGCGGCAGGCGCTCTTCGTGAACGGGTTCCTCTACATGGAGCACGTCGGGTTCACGCCAATCCCCGATCGCTTCCTGCAGAGCGATGTCTACGTCTACTTTGGGAGCTGGATCTTCAAGCCCGACGCGGCGACGGTCCGTTTCCACTGGGACCACGTGTCCATCAACCCGGCATCGACGCAGCCCGCGACGCCGACCGCTACAACGACGTCCGGGCCCGCGCCGACGAACACGACCGTGCCCACGGCCTTGCCCACGTCCACCGCGCCGGTGCCGACAGCGACCAACCCCGCGCCAACCGCGACGAGCACGCCCGTGCCGCCGCAGCCAACGCCGACGTCCGCACCGCCGACCGGCACGTGCTGGCCGAGCGATGTCCCTGTGGGTGCGTTGCCAGGCCAACCGCTGCCGGTGTTCTGCAACAACTTCGGCAACGGGCCCTCGACGTTCGTGTCCGGTGTGAACTCGTGGATCGACAACTTCGACCACGGCCTCTCCATGTCGCACCTTGGCGCCGGGTACGTCGTGTTCGAGAACGTCGGTTCCAACAACAAGACAAAGCACTGGCGCCACAGCAACCACTGGATGGTGGACGTCAACGGCTACGACCAGACGCCCAACGACGGTCCGTGGAACCTCGGCGGCGCCACCGTGCGGCCTGATCGCTCCTTCCGTTGGGAAACGCGGACGTGGACGTCGGCACGCTTCGGCATCACCCGGACGGAGCCGATGATGGTCGTTGAGGCGCAGGCCGCCGCCGGCATCGCCGACTACGCCGGCAGCTCCTGGCCGGAGCTGGTCATCACGACCGCGTCCGCGCCGACATTTAACCGCAGGGACGGCATCTACAACTACGACATGTTCGCGGGCCACGACACGGTCGGTTGCCGCCTGCAGGACAACCGTGAGCCGATCTGTGCGTTGTTCGACAACACGACGCGCGGCCCCGGCGAGGGTGGCCGTACGTGGGAGATCAGCCACTTCCAGTCCGGCGGCGGCCAGTGGTGGGGCGGTGGCCCGTTCTCGAGCGCTCAGCACGATGCTGCGTGGCGCGTCTGCCGCCAGGCGCTGAACCAAGACCCGGACACCATGTGCCGCGACACGTTCCGCTGGGAGATCTCGCGCACCCGGCAGGCGGTCTACGTCAATGGCTTCCTGTACATGGAGCACGTCGGGTTCACGCCGATTCCCGACCGCTTCCTCACAAGCGACGTCTACGTCTACTTCGGCAGCTGGATCTTTAAGCCGGACGCTGCGACGGCGCGCTTCCACTGGGACAAGCTCGCCATCAACCCGTAACGGCAGCGTCTCGTGACGGGGCTCCTCATTCGAGGGGCCCCGTCTTTTCCATCGAGAGGACCGCGCATAGAGGCTTCTCCAGCGACCGCCAATCGTCCACCGGCCCCACGTGCAGCACTCGCGAGAGCAACGGCTGCGCCGGCCCTGTCATCGCCGGCAGATAGTCGCTGACTTCCCTCTGCGATGCCGTCAACACGCGCTCGCCGACGTACGTCAGCGACCGGACTCGCATGCCCGAGGGCCGGATAAGCCGGCAAAACAGGTCGTCTTCACTGTACCGGCGCTGGTAGAACACGCCGCGATCGTCCCGCGTTGAAGCCTCCGCCCAGTAGAAGCCGCCGTCGCTGTAGTCGACGCGCGACTCCCGCCAGAACGGCACCGTGATAACGCACCGGCCGCCCGGCCTGAGCACGCGCCCGATCTCGCGCATGCAGTCCGCATCTCCGTCGTCAGGGATGTGTTCGATGACCGAGATCGAGTACACACGGTCGAACGTCTGGTCGTCGAAACCCGTGTCACGCCCATCGCATACCTCGAGCCGAAGATCCGCGCTCGAGATGCCGCGAAGCTCGCGCAGACACGAGAGCTTCTTGACGAAGTATGGGTCAATATCCGTCGCTGTCACCTGGACCCGGTGCTCCGCCAGGTAGAGCGCGAGCAGCTTCGGGCTGCCGATGTCGAGCACCTGCTGTCCTGGCTTGAATCCGCCCAGACGGAGCGCTGCGGCGTATTCGACGTTGCGCCAGTAGTTCACCGGGCGTATCAGATATGGCAGCGCCCAGCGGAGGCGCCCGCGCAGCAGCAGCCTGATCCCGAGCGAGAGCCCATACCGGTACAGCACGGCGCTACGCGCGCACGCGCTCGTCGCGATTGCGCGCCGCGCCTGATGCCGCTGACGCGCGCTCGGCGAGCAACTGCTGCACTTCGTCGACCAGTTCACGGACGTTCGTTCGCGCATCGAACGCTTCCTCGACGCGCGCCCGCGCAGCCAGGCCCATTCGCAGCCGAAGCGACGAGTCACAGACGAGCCGGCGCATCGCCGCGGCGAACGCTACGGCATCGCCCGGCGGCGGCATGAACCCGCACGTGCCATCCTCGAAGATGTCTGGAATACCGCCTGTCGCGCTCACGACGACGGGTAGCCCCGCCGCCATGGCCTCGAGCGAGGCGAGCGAGAAGCAGTCCGCCAGCGTCGGCAGCGCAAAGATATCGCACGACTGCGCCAGTCGGACGAGTTCATCGCTGTTGTTGCCCATGGCCCTGTAGACGTGGATACGCTCGCCCGCCGGCGCCTCTGACCTTGTGACGATATGCAACTCGCACGATCGCGCTTCGGGCGCATGGCGAAACCAGTCGAGCAGGATGCGGCCGCCCTTTCGCCCGAAATCGCCGCCCACGAACAGGATGCGCACACACTCGCTCGCGCCTCGAGCCGCCGGTCGCCACCGCTCGACGTCAACGCCGGGCGGGATTACGCGAATCTTGTGCGGTTGCACGCCGTAGTCCACGATCAGTGACTCCGCCGCCCAGCGCGACGCAGGGAAGATGTTGCGTGCGCGCTGAAACACCCATTCGTTCCACCTGTGCTTCAGCCACGCGATGGCGCCGCGGCCGTCGGGCGCATGGCCGTAGCGCGCGCCCATCTCGTCGTACTGGCGTGGTGTCACGTCGAGCGTGATCACCGATGGTGTCGTGAGCAGGTACTCGGGACAGAACAGCGCCGGCTTCTGCGTGTTGAACACGAAGGCATCGGGCTTCCGCTTCATGATTCGGTTGCGAATCTCGCGCCGCGCCCGCAACGACGCCTGCGCCGCCGCGGGGAGCGGCAGACTCTCCGTGAAGCCGCCGCGAGCCTCGAAGTTCACGTCGATGAACAGCGGCTCGAACGTAGCGAGGTCCGGCACGTGCCGCTTGAGCATCTGCGCCTGCGACACATGGCCCAGCACCTGTTCGAGCGCGAATGCCACGAGTGACCGGTCAACCATCGTCATGCCGCATGATCTCTCGACGTCCGCGTCCACGCTGCCGGCCGTCCGGGCATGAGCGACCGGACGTACCGCACCAGCTTCCACGCTGCATAGAGCGGCGCCACAGCGAGCGCTCGTCCGAACGCGCGCACGGGCGGCCGCAGGACGATGATGCCGGCGAGCGAGTAGCACGCGAGCATCGTCAACGCTGCAAGAGATAGCATCCGCGCAAGCTGCAGATCGAAAAGCGTGGTTAGGATTGTCAGACACACGACAGACATGCAGAGCACCGTCGTGGGCGGGACGAGTTGTTCGACGGCTGCATCCAGCATCACGATGCTGCGCCTGCGCACCGCCTCCGCGAGCAGACCCGGGACGACGTGGCGCGCCACGGATAGCCGGCCGGCTTCCCATCGCTCGTGCTGTTGCGCCGCGACGGCCAGATTCGCCGGCATCGCGCCCGCCACGATCGCGTCCAGGATGAACCGGACGGCGCGCCCCGAGCGCACGAGTCGCGCGTGCTGCTCGACGTCTTCGGCCAGCCCTGTCGCGCGCCACGGTACTTCCGTGAGCGTCTCTCTCGTGAAGCACATCCCCGTGCCCTTTAGGCCCGCGGACCCGCCGAACGCGCGCTTGCCCAGCGGGCGCACCACATGCACCAAGCCGAACGCGAACTGCCGCAACTCGAGCGTCGCAGAACGTCCTGGCTCGAGCACGTCGTACCGTGTTTGCAACGCCTGCGCTCCGCGCGCGAGTTCGCGCTCCAGCGCTGTGAAGAAGCCAACGTTCACGACGCAGTCAGCATCGATGAAGACCACGGCATCGAAATCCGACGACCAGAACGACGGTTGCTCCATCAGCCACGCGAGAGCGTGTCCCTTCGACCGTCGCGCGTCATCGTGCCGCTCCCAGACCATCGCGCCCCCCTCCCGTGCCACCCGCGCGGTCTCGTCGCTGCAGTTGTCGGCGATGACGTGCAGCCGCACATCGCCTCGCCGATTCGTTGCCTCACGGAGGCTCGCAAGTAGTCGTGGGAGCGTTGCTTCCTCGTTGTGCGCCGGGATCACCACCGCGAACGACCGGCGCGAATCCGCCGCGCGCTCGAACTTCCGCGACGGAAGCAGCGCGAACAGTCCCAGCGCGCCGAGGTACGCTGCCGCGAGCGTCAGCGGGAGGGCGATCATCGCGGCGGCGAGATCAACCATCGCCGTCCTCGATCATGGCGGCCAGACGCGACGCATACTGTTCGACCGTGCACTGCTCCGACACGAATCGGCGTCCGTTCGCGCCCATGCGTGCCGCGTCCTCAGGATGTCGCATCAGATATTCGATGGCCGAACGTAGCGCCTGCGGTGATTCGGGCGTCACGTATACGCCGTTCGGGTGATAGTCCGGCTGTTCTACGATCTCCTCACTCAGGCCTGCGTCCGTGAAGAGCGGCCCGCTCACCGTGCCGATCTGCCCCCGAGTGCGCGTCACGATCACTGCCCGTGCCATCGCCATCGCTTCGAGGATCGTGATGATGCCCGCTTGGAAGTCGACGTCGCGCAGTGGTACCGCCACGAACCGCGAGCGCGCGTACATGTCACGCAGGCCGGCGTACGCATGCCTGACGATGCGCACGTTCTCCGGCACCTCCGCAAGCTGGAAGTTCGGGCGGCGCTTCGACCACGGGCTCGCGACCGCGATGTCGGCTGATATCGGCAGCCCGCGCATCGCTGCGAGCATCGTGCGGTAGTCGCGGAACTCGAGGCCTGCTGCGCACATCTGGTCCTCCGCCGGCCGCTCCTGCGGCTGCCAGAACTCGGTGTCGACCTGATAGGGCACGAGCCAAATCTGCCTGTCGGCGAAGCCCATCTCGCGCGCGTGCGGCCGCTGCGTCTCCGAGTGGATTGCGATACGCGAGATCATGCCGCTCGCCCCGGTCACCCTTGCGAAGATCTTCTTCTTTCGCGGCGTCAGATAATGCCCGACCGCAGTGACGCGAGGGCGCGTTCGGCGAGGGCGCAGCACCGCCGCCAGCGGCAGCGCGATGTGCTCGCCGTCCGCAAAGACATTGTCATACGCGCGTCCCGCGCGTGCTACCTTGGCCGCCAGACGCAGCCCCGCAAGCGGCCAACCGCCGAACCCGACCGGCCCCGGATCGATGACGTCCGCACCCGTCATCTCGCGCAACAGTTCGAGGTCGCGCCGCGGCTCTTCACCCCGCGCGATGCCATCCCGCTGCTTCGGTGTGAGCGCGGCGCTGACCGCTAGCAGCGTACGTGCGCTCATGACCGCACCATCGCCCGCAGGTCGACCAGCGGATCCTCCGGAGGCTCGATGCCGAGCTGCGATCGCATTCGCCCGACATCGGCCACAAACCGCACGACTTCGCACGCGTTCGCCGGCTGCAGGTCGACGCGGCTCCCTAAGTTCGTCTCGGCCACAATGCGTCGCGCCAGCTCGAGGATCGACGTGCCCTTCCCCGACCCCACGTTCGTTGGGCCGCCGACGCCGGCACCGCCCGCCGCCCGTAGCAGCGCCTGCACCGCGATGCCGATCGGCACAAAGTCGAGCACCTGATCCCCGCCATACACGGGAAGCGCTTCCCCTTGCTGCGCGAACTCCAGCCAGCGCGGGATCACGCGGTCGCGATCCCGCGGGCCGTACACGTTCGCGAGCCGCAGGACGGCGACCTCGAGCCCAAATGAAGCTCTGAACGCGCTGCAGTACGCCTCGCCTGCCGCCTTGCTCGCTCCGTACGGGTTCTTCGGACGCAGAGGATCCGACTCGTTTGCCGGCAGCCGCACCGGATCGCCGTAGATCTCCCGCGACGACGTGAACACAACGCGCCCCACACGTCGATCGACCGCCGCCGCGAGGACGTTATGCGTCCCCGTCACGTTCGTCGTGAAGGAGTACTCGCCGTCCTGCATCGCTCCGAGCACGTTCGACTGCGCTGCCAGGTGATACACCACGTCGCCTGGTGCGAGCGCATCAAGCAGCAGGCTGCGATCGCGAATGTCGCCCTCGATGAAGTCACAAGCGCCCCGCTCGAGGTGCTGCGCGATGAACTCCTTCCGCCCTCGCCGCAGGTTGTCGATGACGATCACCCTCTCGCCACGCGCGACGAGCGCGTCGACGAGGTGACTGCCGATGAATCCCGCACCACCGGTCACGATCGCTCGCATCAGGCTGTCTCCTCTCGCGTCATCAGCCGAGGCTCGGCCGTCGCACGATGCTTCCTCGCTGCCGCTTCCACCAGCATGTCGGCGATGGCGTGGATGTTCTTGCGGCTGTCGAACCGCTCCTCGGCGATCGCGCGAGCTCGCATGCCCATCTCGACGAGCGACAATGGATTCTCCAGGAAGTGCTCGATCCTCCCGAGCAATTCCGCGCGATTTGGGGACGGCAACAGGTACCCGTTCTCCCCCGAGCGCACGGCCTCGGCGTGGCCGCCCACCGCGGTCGTGATGATCGGCAGCCCGGCAGCCATCGCCTCCCCGAGCACGACCGCCAGGCATTCCGCGCGCGTAGGCAGCACGAACAGGTCCGCCGATGCGTAGAGCGCCAGCAGCTCTGGCGAATTCGGGCTGACGCCACGGTGCACGATGACGCCTTCTTCCGGCTCGACGGTGGCGTTCGTCACGAGATGAAGCTCGCACCGTCCGTGCAGCTCGTTGCGCACGAGATCGATCAGCATCTTCCCGCCCTTGCGCTCGAGATCGCCCCCTACGAACAGCAGCCGCAGCGGACGGCTGTCAGGTATCGGCCGCCGCCGCTTTCCGAAACCGAACAGCGCCAGGTCAGCGCCCGGGTGCAGCACGCGCACCAGCGAACCATCGACGCCGTAGTCCCGCACGAGCGAGTCCTTCGCCCACTGCGACCACGTCGTGAATGCCACCGCCTTCGAAAAGAGGAGCCTGTACCGCGCCTGCTTGAACCGCTCGATTGCGCGCGGCGATCGACCATGGTCATATGCCGTGCCGACCTCGTCGAAGTTGAGCGGCGTGGCGTCGAGCGAGAGCACGGTGGGTATCCGCTCCATCGCTGCTGTCGCGAAGACCGACGCCGTCTGCGTATGCAGAAAAACAGCATCGAGGGAAGCGATGTTCGCATTGAGCAACCGCCGCGCTTCGAGGCTCGCCCGCAGCGTCCAGTTCGACCGCACGACTGGCAGCCGGCTTACGCGCGTGGGCGGCCGAAACGCCACGCGCATCCAGACGGGCTCGATGTCGTGGCGCTCTGCGATGTAGCGCTCGATGTTGAGCCCGTACGTCACGTGCCCGAGGGCTTGCTCCAGCACGAACCCGATGCGCGCCTGCCCGTTCCTGTTCAATCGCTCTCCCGCAATGCCCTCGCTCATCTCGGCCGAGCCCTACGCCTTTACTGTTGGTGCGTCCGTTGCGGCCATCGGGCGTTCGCGCGGAGGCGGATCCGGATGCTCGATCGCATGCCAGAACCGCGATCGCTCCCCGAGTTCACTTGCGATGCCGTTCCAGTACGCGGCGTTGAACGCGAGACTGAGAATCCCCATCGAAAGCCAGCGCGTGCGCGCGCGGTACGTCGCGAGCGCGGCCAAACGCGCCATGCGCTCGACTGGCGCAACGAATGCCGGACGTCCGACGAGGATGCGCGCTGCCGCACGGATCGCGACGTTACGCGACGGATACTCCTCCGACACGTTTCGCAGGATGTGCTCCCGACCCAGGTCGCGCCACATGACGACGTCGTAGCGTCCGTACTGTCGCGCCGTGTCGAGCCACTGCCAGAACGTCCGCCGCGGCTCATGCCACACCCGCAAGTCGCGGCGAAACTCGAAGCGGCAGCCGGCGTCCTCGAGGCGGTACGCCAGCTCGACGTCCTCCGCCCGGCGCATCGACTCGTTGAACCCGCCGGCCGCCATCAAGCGCTCCCGCCGGACCGACGCGTTCGCAGTGAAGAATTGCCGCGGCGTCGGCGCATACGCTCCGGCGCTCATGTCGTCGTAGCACCGTTCGATCGTGTGCAGCTCCCACGCTGCCCATGGCGTGAGCGCTGCTCGATGCGCCTCCATCGCGCCCAGCACGACCAGGTCGGCGCGCCCATCGTGCGCGGCAACATGGCCCGCGACGACAC
>Ga0209172_10004223_pt1 | contig 19893 bp, 32 predicted proteins | sample LarsenN4metaG_FD_184113 | JGI IMG/M metagenome (GOLD analysis project Ga0209172, IMG submission 184113) | Hot spring sediment bacterial and archeal communities from British Columbia, Canada, to study Microbial Dark Matter (Phase II) - Larsen... ... | reverse complement strand
GCGAGCGCATCATCCTCACAGGCGACGTGCCGAGCCCGCTCCGCCCGCCGCCCGGCTGCGTCTTCCACACCCGCTGCCCGATCGCCATCGAGGAGTGCCGCCAGGTCATCCCCGAGTGGCGCGACGTCGGCGGCGGCCACTGGGTCGCCTGCCACCGCGTCGGCGAGATGTAAGCCAGCGGCGCACGCACCCACGGCCGAGCCGCGACCGCACGCGCTGCCGCGCCAGCGCCGGTTCTTACACTCGATCGCAATGCGAGCGCCGAGATCCGTCCCCGCGCCGCAGGCGAAGCCGCTGTGGCATCTCTCGCAGCTCGCAACGCCGCATCGCGTGCCCTGCCGGTGCCGCGTGGCGCTCTGAGCTCCGCTTCACGCCGGCACAGGATCGCCCTGAAGGGCAAGGAGGATCGATGCGGAAGTCGAAGTTCACGGAGGAACAGATCGTCGGCGTCCTGAAGGAGCACGAGGCAGGCGCCAGCACGCAGGAGCTGTGCCGGCGCCAGGGGATCACGGCGCAGACGCTGTACCGCTGGAAGGCGAAGTATGGCGGGATGAGCGTGCCGGATGCGCAGCGTCTGAAGGCGCTCGAGGACGAGAATCGGCGCCTGAAGAAGCTCGTCGCCAACCAGGCGCTGGACATCGACGCCCTGAAGGACGTGCTGTCAAAAAACTGGTGAAGCCCGCGGCCAGGCGGCCCGCCGTGCGCTACCTCGAAGCGGAGTGGTGCATGAGCGAGCGGCACGCCTGCGGGCTGATCGGCATCGACCGCATGAGCGCGCGCTACACCAACCAGCGCCGGGACGACGCGGCGCTGCGGACGCGGCTGCGCGAGCTTGCGGCAGAGCGGCCGCGCTTTGGCTACCGCCGGCTGCACGTGCTCGTGCGCCGGGAGGGGATGATGGTGAACCACAAACGGGTGCAGCGGATCTACCGCGAGGAGGGGCTGAGCGTGCGAAGACGGAAGCGGAAGCGGAAGCGGGCAGCGGGCGTGCGGGCAGAGACCTGGTTTGCGGCAACGGGCCCCGACCAGCGCTGGAGCCTCGACTTCGTCCACGACCAGACGCACTGGGGACGGCGGCTGCGGATGCTGACGGTCGTGGACACCTACACGCGCGAGGCGCTGGCCATCGAAGTGGACACCTCGCTGTCCGGCGCGCGCGTGGCACGCGTGCTGGAGCGCGTGATTGGCGAGCGCGGCGCACAGCCGCAGGAGATCGTCATGGACAACGGGCCGGAGCTGACGAGCCGGGCGCTGGACCAGTGGGCGTACGCGCGCGGCGTGCAGCTGCGCTTCATCCAGCCCGGAAAGCCGACGCAGAACAGCTTCGTCGAGAGCTTCAACGGGCGGCTGCGCGACGAGTGCTTGAACCAGCACTGGTTCCTGAGCGTCGGCGATGCACGACAGATCATCGAGGCCTGGCGGATGGACTACAACACCGTGCGCCCACACTCGTCGCTGGATGACATGAGCCCGGTGCAGTTTCGGGAGAGCCGGCGTCTCTAGTTTTCGGGGTTCAGGTCACCGTACACTGAGGCGGATAGAGCGGATGCGATTCACACGAACCTTGGTCTAGGAAACGGGGTCAGGTCAGCACCAACAAGGGTGATCAGCTTCGACAAGTACTTCGACCGCCTGGACGACGTGGTACGCGTCGACCCCCGCACACTCCTCGATAAGAAGGCTGCCTGGTTCCCCCAGCGCTCCCCGACACAGCACGGCCGAAGCTCGCCCCCATGCGGGGAGACCTCAGGAAGCTCGCGCCAGACGGAGACGCACGCCTCGACGCAGAGATCCGCTCGCTCCCGCACGTCGTACTCACCAGCGTACGGGGGACCGCCCATGACAGTCTCGGCCACCGCCATACGTTATGTCGCAATCGGAGGCGTCACCCTCATGATCGCCGGTGCGGTCACGGGCGGCCTGATCATCATCCGCGGCCGAGATTCACCCCCCTCCGCGGCACAGACGCAACCGGCGACCGCCATCGAACCGACGCCCACCCCGCGCCCCTCCAGCACACGCCTCCCGGATACGGCCACCGCCGTCCCCGCGACCGCCACGGCCATCCCGTCGGCCGCCGCGCCGCGCGCAACCGAGCCCGCGCCGGCGGCGCCTCCACCGGCACCGGTCGCGGACACGCCCCCGGCCCCACCACCAGCGGAGCCTCCCACCACGCCACCGCCCACCGCCACATCGGCGCCAGCGCCCACCGCGACGGTCGGCATCAATCTCCCCGGTTACGGTCCTGGCGGCGGCAACACGGACATCGGCGGCGGCGGCTTCGGTGGGCCCGCGTATTAGACCAGCCGCCGCCGGTGATGCAACGTGACACTTGGAGACCGGGCCGCCCGTCGCCTAACGTCAACCGGATGACGAACACCATCATGCAGGCACAGCGGCGTGAACCGCGATTTGATTGATTGCAACCCCCATTCAATCAAATCAATCAAACGCCCAGCTTCAACGAGCACCCCGACTGCAGGCGCGCCAGAATCAGACGAGCAGCCGATGAAAAACACAACAAACTATCAAACGCCGGGAGCGCCCGCCGCTTCCGCCCGCCGCTCGCGGAACCGGAACGCGTCCGACTGCGTCAGCAGCGTGTACGAGCCGAATCGCTCGTCCGACCCGTCCACCAGGTCCAGCGGGTCGTAGTGGTCGTCCTCCTCCCGCCCAAACTCGCGCACGATGCCGTACAGCGTGTTCCGCTCCGCCGGGATCCGCCCCGACTCGCGGATCAGCGCCCGCATCTCGCGCGGCGCCATCCGCTGGCCATAGATCGCCCCCGCCGATGTGCTGATGCTCTCGTTGATCAGCGTCCCCATGAAGTCGTTGCATCCGGCATCAAGCGCCACCTGCGCGAGCTTCGGCCCCTCCTTCACCCACGACGCCTGGATGTTCGGAATCCAGTTGTTGAGCATGATCCGCGCCACCGCGTACATCTTGATCACTTCGACGCCGCTCGCCCCCGGCTTCACCCCGGGCACCAACCCCTTCTTGAACATCGGCGCCTCCGAGGCGATGAAGCTCAGCGGCACGAACTCGGTGAAGCCACCGGTCTCCCGCTGGATGTCACGCAGCAGTGCAATATGCGCCGCCCGCTGCCGTATGGTCTCGACATGGCCGTACATGATCGTCGATGTCGTCCGGATGCCGAGCCGGTGCGCCGTCGTGATCACATCAATCCACTGGTCCTTCGTGATCCGCCCCGGCGAGATGACGTCGCGCACCTCCTGGTCGAGGATCTCCGCCGACGTGCCGGGCAGACTGCCGACGCCCGCGTCCTTCAGCGCCCTCAGCATCTCCTCGATGCTGCAGCGCGCCCGGACCGCGCCGTACAGCACCTCCTCGGGCGAGAAGCCGTGGATGTGCATCTCCGGCAGCTCGCGCTTGATGGCGCGCGTCAGGTCGACGTAGTAGCCGCCGTCCATCTTCGGCGGCAACCCCGCCTGCACGCAGATCTCGCGCGCGCCGAGGTCCCACGCCTCGCGCGCCCGCCGCACGACCTCCTCCATCGGCAGGAAGTACCCCTCCTCCTCGCGGTGGTCCCGGCTGAACGCGCAGAAGCCGCAGTGCTTGATGCACACGTTCGTGAAGTTGATGTTGCGGTTGATGACGTACGTGACGACATTGCCAACCGTCCGACGCCGCAGCTCGTCCGCCGTCTGTACGACCGCCGCCATCGACGGTCCCGTGGCCTCGAACAACGTCACCGCTTCGTCGACGCTGATGTCCTCGCCATCCAGTGCGCGGTCGAGCGCCCGCGCGACATCGCGATCAATCGAAAGCGGCCGTCGCCACTCCGCCGTCATCCTCGGTCCGTCCTGAGTGCTCGGGGCACGATGTTCGATCTCCGAGCGGCGTCCTCCACCCTCCATCGTCCGTCCTCCATCGTCGAACCCGCCGCTCACCATCGTTCCTCCTCTCGCCGGACGAGGCCCGCGTCGTCCGCCAGCGCCGCGATGCGCCGCCGGACGGCGTCCGGCACGAACCCTTCGAAGCCGTCCCGCTCGGTCACGTACTCCGGGTACAACCCCAATCGCTCGCGCAGCTCGAAGCCGGCGTCGGCGCACGTGTCCCGCAGGTCGACCAGGTTCGGCCACGGGCGCTCGGGGTTGATGTGGTCCTTCGTCACGGGCGAGATGCCGCCCCAGTCGTTGATGCCGGCGAGCAGGTACATGCCATGCGCGTCCGGCGTCAGGTTCGGCGGCGCCTGGATGTTCATCTCCGGCCCGAGCAGCAGCCGCGCCGTTGAGATCGTCCGCAGCATCTCGAACACCGACGGCTCGTCGCGGTGGCGCATGGCGATGTCTTCTTTTACCCGGAAGTTCTGGACGATCACCTCCTGGATATGCCCGTATCGCTCGTGCAGCTCGCGGATCGCCAGCAGCGAATCGACGCGCTCCTCGCGCGTCTCGCCGATGCCGATGAGGATGCCCGTCGTCCAGGCGACCTTCTCCTCGCCGGCGATGCGCATCGTGCGCAGGCGCTCCTCCGGCACCTTCCCGGGGCAATTCCAGTGCGCCTGCCCCTTCTCGTGCAGGCGCATCGACACCGTCTCGAGCATCATGCCCATCGAAGCGCTGACCTGGCGCAGCGACACGATCTCGTCGCGGTCCATGATCCCCTGGTTGATGTGCGGCAACAGTCCGGTCTCCCGCAGCACGAGCTCGGCCATCGCACGCACGTATGCCGACATCGTCATATGGCCGAGACGGGCGAGGTCGTCGCGCACGATGTCGTACACGTCCTCCGGCCGCTCGCCGAGCGAAAACAGCGCCTCCTTGCAGCCGAGGCGCTGCCCGGCGTGCGCCACCGCGAGCACCTCGTCGGGCGTCATGGTGTGGGCGAGCGGGTCGCGGGGGCCGCGCGCGAAGGTGCAGTAGCCGCACTTCTGGCGACACAGGTTCGTCAGCGGGATGAAGACCTTACGAGAGTACGTGACCGTGCGGCCGTGCGCGCGGTCGCGCAGTTCGGAGGCGGCTGCCATGATGCGCGCAAGGTCGGCCGCCTCGGCGCCGATGAGCGCATAGCCGTCGTCGGCATCGAGCTGCTCGCCCGCGAGCGCGCGCGCGATCACGTCGTCGATGCGGCTCGCCGATGTTGCGGGTGCGACCATCACGCAATTCCGGGCGAAAAAAATGCCCGACCGCTGCTGCCGTGCCTCGAGTCGGCGGCGGCGGCGGTCCGGCATGCCTGCTATGCCCGCGGTTGCGGGCGACGTGTACTGCACGATCATACGTACAGCGCCCGCGGCCGGTCAAGGGCGGCTGCCTGCGCCAGGGGAGACGAGCGATGCAGATCGTGCGTGGCCGGAAGCGCGAATCGATGCCACGGGAGGCGCTCTGCGCTCTGATCGCGCGCTTCACGGGCGTGACCCTCGACGTCGGCACGGGCGACGGCTCGTTCGTGTACCGGTACGCGCGCGAGCACCCCGAGCGGCTGGTCGTCGGTCTCGACCCCGTGGCGGAGAACCTGCGGGAATGGTCGGCGAAGGCGGCACGAAAACCCGAGCGCGGCGGCCTCGGGAACGCGTTGTACGTGGTCGGCACCATCGAGCAGCCTCCCGACGATCTGCGCGGCCGGGCGGAGGAGGTGTTCGTCACGCTGCCGTGGGGGTCGCTGATGCGCGGCCTCGTCCTCGGCGAGGACAACGTGCTCGCTGGCCTCGCGGCGCTCGTGGCAACCAACGGCCGCGTGCGCATCGTGATCAACACGCGCATCTTCGACGACCCCGTCCCGATCGAGGCGCGCGACCTGCCAGAGCCGACGCCGGTATACGTGCGCCAGACGCTCGCGCCACGGTATGCGGCGCACGACCTCGAGATCACGGCCGTGCGCGAGATCGATGCCGACGCCGTGCGCGCGCTCGGGACGACGTGGGCGAAGCGGCTGTCGCATCGCCGCCCGCCGCCGTCCATCGCGATCGAGTGCACGAAGCGCGCGCCCGACGGTTAGGAGCTGCGGACGATGCGGACGAGTTCGGCGACCACATCTTCGCCGGCGCCGTGGTTACGATCTGGTGCGTCGCGCGCCAACGGAGCAGCGGCTCGAAGCGACGCGTGTCGTCGAGGACCTTCGCGAGCTGCTCCGGCGTCTTGCCGAAGTCGTTCGTCACGCGGGTGCGGAGACGCTCGACCATGACGTCGACCGGCGCACTGAGGAGGACGATCGCGTCGAACCGGTCGTAGAACTTGTGCTGGTTGTCCGCGCAGCCACTGACGAACAGCACATCGCGCGAGTCATCCTCGAGGATGTGTGCAACCGCGACCTCGTCCCACAACCACTCGCCGTCAGCGCGAGGCGATGAATGCGCGTCGAGGTTCACGACCGCATAGCCGCGCCGCGCGAGCTCGGCGACGGCCGCCGACTTGCCGGTTGCCGACATGCCGGTGATGAGGATGCGCTTCATCGCGGCCCGGCGCCCCGGCCGGGTTTCGCTAGCGCTTCGTGTACTGCGGCGCCTTGCGGGCGCGCTTGAGGCCGACCTTCTTGCGCTCCTTCATGCGCGGGTCGCGCGTGAGCAGGTGCTGGCGCTTCAGCGTGGGACGCAGCCCCGGGTCGGCCGCCGAGAGCGCGCGGGCGATGCCGTGCGACAGCGCGCCGGCCCATCCGTTGATGCCGCCGCCCTCGATCTTCGCCTGGACGTTAAAGCGATTGTCGGCGCCCGCGGCCTTCAGCGGCGCAAGGACCGCCATACGGTGGGAGCCGCGCGTGAAGACATCGAGGTAGCCCTTGCCGTTGACGAGAATCTCGCCCGTGCCGGGGTACAGTCGCACGCGCGCGACGGCGGTCTTCCGCCGTCCGGTGCCGTAGTAGTAACGCTCGCTCGTTGCCATCGCCGTCGTCTCTCCCGTCCGCGCGATCCGCTATGCGGATGCGGCAGCGCCGCCGCGCGCCTTTCCCTTGCCTGCGTTCACCTGCGCCTGATGCGGGTGGTCCGGGCCGCGATACACCTTCAGCCGCCGCAGCAGCGCGGCGCCGTGGCGGTTGTGCGGCAGCATGCCCTTCACCGCCTGTTCGATGACCCGTTCAGGCTTCGCCTGAAGCAGCTTCTCCTGCGTGACCGACTTGAGGCCACCGGGATACTGCGAGTGGCGGTAGTACACCTTCTCGCGCGTGTCGCCGGTCACCCTCACCTTCTCGGCGTTGACGACGACGACGAAGTCGCCATTCGCCATCGACGGCGTGAACGTCGGCCGGTGCTTGCCACGCAGCGTTGCCGCGACGTGCGAGGCGAGCCGTCCCAGCGTCTGGCCGTCGGCGTCGACGACGTGCCACGTCTGCTCAATATCGCGTGGCCGGAGTACGTACGTCTTGGTCGTCATGCTTCTGTCCCGTCCTCTTCGGCGGGCTCGAACGCGAACCCGTCGTATGTTACTCGCACGAGGTACAGGCCGCACGGTGGCGCGGCCGGGCCGGCGGTCGAGGGCCGCGGCTCTCGGAGCAGGCGCCCGACGTCCTCGACGCGCATCCGACCGAGGCCTACTTCGACAAGCGGGCCGACGGTGCGGCGGACCTGGTGCGGCAGGAACGCCTGCGCCTCGAAGTCGAGCGTCACACGGTCGCAGCCGCTGTGCACGCGGCAGGCCCGCAGCGTGCGGACGGTGTCGCCGTCGTAGGCGCCAGCAAAGGCGGCAAAATCGTGCCGGCCTTCGAGGATCGCGGCCGCCTCGCGCATCGCATCGACGTCGAGCCGCTGCGGAACGTGCCAGGCGCGGTCGCGCGCGAGCGCCGGGCGCGCGCGTCGGTTCACGATGACGTAGCGGTAGGCACGGGACACCGCGTCGCGGCGCGGGTCGAAGCGGACGTACGTGTCGCGCGCAGCGACAACCGTGACGTCGGCGGGGAGGAAATGATTCAGGCCCGCGCGCAGCTCGCCAGGCGTGAGCCCCGAGTGCGTGTCAAAGGCGGCGACCTGGCCGAGCGCGTGGACGCCAGCGTCGGTGCGTCCGGCAAACGCGACGCGCACATCTTCGTGCGTGAGATCGCGGATGGCCGCTTCCAGCGATGCCTGGATCGTCGGCGCGTTCTCCTGGTACTGCGATCCGCGGTACGCCGTGCCGTCGTACTCGAGCAGCAGCGCGACGCGGCGCGCGCCGGTTGATGGCTCCGCGTGCATCGTCGTCACTCGGCCTCGACCAGCTCAATCTGTGCCATGGGCGCGCCATCGCCCAGGCGCGGGCCGAGCTTGATGATGCGCGTGTAGCCGCCGGGGCGGGCCTTGTAGCGCGGGCCGATCTCGTCGAAGAGTTTGCTGACGACGTCCTTGTCGTTGACGTACGCGAGCGCCTGCCGGCGCGCGTGCAGCGAGCCGTCGCGGCCGAGCGTGATCATGCGCTCAGCGATCGGGCGCGCCTCCTTCGCTTTGGCCACCGTCGTCTTCATGCGCTCGTGGCGCAGGAGGTCGGCGACGAGCCCCTTGAGCAGCGCGGCGCGCTCGTCACCGGCGCGGTCGAACTTGCGCCCACTCACCTTGTGTCGCACGTCAGTCCTCCCGCTCGCGGCGCCGGATAAGGTCGGACGGATCCTCGCCGGCCTCGCGCAGCGCCTCGATGAGCGCGGCGCCGAGCGGGCTAAGGTCCTCGGCCTCGCCGTTGCTCGACGGCGCCGTGGTCGTTCCTGCGGGACGGCCGAGCGGCAACGAGCCGCCGTGCTCACCGCCGCCCTCGTCCGGCTGCAGGAGGCCCATCTCGATCAGGCGCTCGCGCAGCTCGTCGTACGACTTGCGCCCGAAGTTGCGAAGGGAGAGGAGCTCGTCCTCGCTCTTCTCGAGCACGGCACCGACGGTCATGAGGCCGCTGCGCTTGAGGCAGTTGTACGCGCGGACGGAGAGGTTCAGCTCCTCGATCGGCATGTTGTACTTGTCCGGCGGCAGTGAGGTGCCGACGCCGAGGCCGCGGTCGACGGTCGGCGGCAGCGGCTTGCCGAGGAGCGAGAACATCCGCAGCTCATCCATCAGGATGTCGGCGCTTTTCGAGATCGCGTCCACCCCGCCCATCGTGCCGTCGGTCCAGACCTCCAGCGTCAGGCGGTCGAAGTTGGTGTTCTGGCCGACGCGCGTGTGGGCGACGTGATAGTTCACGCGGCGGACCGGCGAGAAGATGGCATCAACGGGGATGACGCCGATTGGCAGGCCATCGGTATGACCGGCCGGCGCGTAGCCCTGGCCGGGCTCGACGTTCAGCTCCACGGTCAGTCGAGCGTCGGGCGAGTCGAGCGTAGCGAGGTGCAAGTCCGGGTTGACGATCTCATAGTCGGATGTCGTCTGGATGGCGGTGGCGGTGACGGGACCCTCTCCCTGCGCCTCGAGGTAGAGCTTGGCCGGGCGCTCGGCGAGACAGCGTAGCCGCAGCTCTTTGATGTTCAGCAGGAATTCGGTCGTATCTTCCTTCATGTGCGGGATCGTCGAGAACTCGTGCTCGACCTCCTCGATGCGAACCGACGTGACGGCGGCGCCCGGCAGCGAGCTCAGCAGCACGCGCCGCAGCGCGTTGCCCAGCGTGATGCCGAAGCCAGACTGCAGCGGCTCGGCGACAATGCGGACGTACGTCTCTGTTTCTTCTTCGATTTCGATGTGTGCGGGTTCCAGCTCGTTCACTGCTTCCTCCTGAGCGATCAGTCGCGCGCCCGCCGTTGCGGGCGACGCCGTAAGGACGCGCATCGCTCTAGCGCGAGTAGTATTCGACGATGACGGCCGGGTCGAACTTCGACGGCGTGCGGGCGACGTCCGGCGCCTGCACGACGCGGCCGGTCATGGCGGTTGTGTCGACCGCGAGCCACTCAGGGTGGGATTTGTTCGCCATTGCGACCTGGGCGGCCTTGAAGTACTCGGTCTTCTTGGCGCCCGCCGTCCAGGCGACCACGTCGCCGGGTTTGGTCGCGGCGGACGGGACGTTCGTCTTACGGCCGTTCAACATGATGTGGCCGTGGCGGACGAGCTGGCGCGCCTGCTTCAGTGAGTCCGCGAAGCCCATTTTGTGGACGACATTGTCGAGCCGCAGTTCGAGCGAACGCACGAGGTTCTCGCCGGTGACGCCGGGCTGGCGGACGGCATCCTCGTAGTAGCGGACGAACTGCTTTTCGAGCACGCCGTAGGAGTAGCGGGCCTTCTGCTTTTCGCGTAACTGTAGCGCGCGATCCGACAGCTTGCGGCGGCGCATTTGGATCGCGCCGGGCGGCTGTGGGCGCTTGTCGAGCGTGCACTTGCTGATGCACTTGTCGCCCTTCAGCATCAGCTTCTCGCCGTAGCGCCGGCAGATCCGGCAGACTGGTCCTGTATATCGAGCCATCTCTTGCTTCTCTATCCTTCCCTGTTCGCTAGACGCGGCGGCGCTTCGGCGGGCGGCAGCCGTTGTGCGGCACCGGCGTAGCGTCCTTGATGCTGAGCACGATCAGGCCGCTCGCCTGCAGGGCGCGCACGGCGGCTTCGCGCCCGCTGCCCGGTCCCTTCACGAACACATCGACCTGGCGCAGGCCGTACTCGGACGCCTTGCGGGCGGCGGTCTCAGCGGCAATCTGGGCGGCGTACGGGGTGCTCTTGCGCGAACCCTTGAAGCCGGCCTGCCCGGCACTTGCCCAAGCGAGCACGTTGCCGTTCGGGTCTGTCAGCGTGATCTGCGTGTTGTTGAACGTCGACTGCACGTAGGCGCGGCCGCGCGGCACGGACTTACGCTCGCGCTTACGTCCCTTCGTCTTTGGCGTTGCCTTGCGTTCGGCCATGCCTCTCCTCCGCCCATGCGGGCGTACGCGCCCTCGCGTCGCCCGACGGTGTTACTTCTTCGCCACAGCCTTGCGCTTGCCAGCAACCGTCCGGCGCGCGCCCCGCTTCGTGCGGGCGTTGGTGCGCGTGCGTTGTCCACGCACCGGCAGGCTACGGCGATGGCGGATGCCGCGATAGCAGTTAATCTCGATCAGCCGCTGGATGTTCTGTCGCACCTCGCGGCGCAGGTCGCCCTCGACCGTGTACTCCTTATCAATCAGCTCCCGGATGCGGTTGACCTCCTCGTCGGTGAGGTCGCGCACTTTCGTGGCCGGGTTGACCTGCGTCTGCGTGACGATGCGCTTCGCGGCGGTCGGGCCGATACCGTAGATGTATCGGAGCGAGATATCGACGCGCTTGTCGCGCGGGATGTCGACGCCAGCGATTCTTGCCATAGACTCTTACCCCTGCCGCTGCTTGTGCTTTGGGATCTCGCAGATGACGCGCAGCACACCGTGCCGACGGATGATCTTGCACTTCTCGCAGCGCTTCTTGATGGAAGCCCGCACTCGCATGGCTACTGCTCCCTACCTGAACCGATACGTGATCCGGCCTCGCGACAGGTCGTACGGCGACAGCTCGACAAGCACGCGGTCGCCCGGCAGGACCTTGATGAAGTTGAGGCGGATCTTCCCGGAGATGTGCGCGAGGACCTGATGGCCGTTCGGCAGCTCCACCTTGAACATCGCGTTCGGCAGGGGCTCGCGGACGACGCCCTCCACCTCAATCGCGTCCTTTTTGGGCATGCGCTCCTTCCCTGGACCTCTCCGGGCGAATCAATATACCAGATGAACCTTAGCCAGTCGAATGAAAGTTTTCGATGCCCCGCCTCCCTCACGGCACCGTCAGCACGTACGGGCCATCCGCCGTCACGGCGATGGTGTGCTCGAAGTGGGCGGCCAGGCTGCCATCAGCCGTCACTACGGTCCACCGGTCCGGGCAGACCTTCGTATGCCAGTCGCCGACCGTCACCATCGGCTCAAGCGCCAGCACCATGCCCTTCTTCAGCACCGGGCCGCGGTCCGGTTCTCCATAGTTCGGCACCTGCGGCTCCTCGTGCATGGCCCGGCCGACGCCGTGGCCGACGTACTCGCGGACGACACCGAAGCCGCGCGATTCGATGTACTGCTGGATGGCGTGCGAGACCTGGCCGAGCCGGTTGCCGGGCCGTAGCTGCTCGATGCCGGCTTCCAGCGCGCCGCGCGTGACTTCCACCAACTCCCGCGCCTTGGCGTCGCCTTCGCCTACGATGGTCGTAAGGGCCGAATCCGCCACGAAGCCCTTGTAGGTGCAGCCGAGGTCGAGACTGACGACGTCGCCCTCGCGGATGACCCGCTTGCCGGGGATGCCGTGGACGATCTCTTCGTTCACGGAGACGCAGACCGTCGCCGGGTACGGCGGGTTAGCGTAGCCGAGGAAGGTGGGCACGACGCCCTCGCGTTCGAACTCCTTCCGGACGATGGCATCGAGTTCGCGCGTCTGCATGCCGGGCCGCAGCGCGGCGGCGAGCTTCTGGAGGGTGCGGGCGACGACGCTGCCGGCGTGGCGCATGAGTGCGATCTCGTCGTCCGACTTGAGGATGATAGGCATCGAGCGCGTCGTCCCTACCGCGATCCGACGGCGTCGGCGCCCAGCACGGCGAGGATCGCGGCGGTCACTTGCTCGATCGGCGGCAGGCCGTCGATGTCCTTCAGCTTCCCGGCGGCGCGGTAGTGCGCCAGCAGCTCGACTGGCGGCTTCTGATTCTCGAGGCGGGTGCGGATGGCCTCGGGCGTGTCGTCGGACCGGCCGGACTCCCGGGCGCGTCCGAGCATGCGCTCGATGAGGACATCATCGGGCGCGGTGATGTTGACCGCGAGGTCGATGGCACGGCCCTTGCGGGCGAGCGCTTCGTCGAGCGCGCGTGCCTGCGGCAGTGTGCGGGGAAAGCCGTCGAAGATGACACCCTGGCCTGCGGGAAGCTCGGCGAGGCGTCCCATGAGCATGTCGATGACGAGATCGTCAGGCACGAGCAGGCCCTGATCCATGATCGCCTTCGCCTGTTTGCCCAGCTCGGTGCCCTGGGCCACGTGGGCGCGCAGCATGTCGCCGGTCGAGATGTGTGTCCAGCCCATGCGCTCGGCGATGATCGCCGCCTGTGTGCCCTTGCCGACGCCCGGAGGCCCAAAGAAGATGACGTACATGCGCTAGCGGATGAACCCCTCGTAGTTGCGCATGAGAAGCTGCGCCTCGAGCTGCTTCATTGTGTCGAGCACGACGCCCACGACGATCAGCATGCCGGTACTGCTGATGGTCAGCGACGTGACGTTGAACCAGTTCGTCACGAGGTACGGCAGGATGGCGACGAAGCCGAGGAATAGCGCACCGGCCCAGGTGATGCGGGCGAGCACGCGCATGATGTAGTCGTGCGTCGGCCGGCCGGGCCGGATGCCGGGGATGAAGCCCCCCTGCTTCTGCAGGTTCTCGGCGAGATTTTGTTGCTGGTAGACGACGAACGTGTAGAAGAAGCTGAAGCCGACGGTGAGCAGAAACACGAAGATGTAGAAGCCAGGGCTGCCCCCCTGCCGGCCGCTCGCGTTTGTGCCCGGCGAGAGCGCGTTGCCGACCCATCGCGCCACCGTCTCCAGCCAGCCACCCGATGAGTCCTGGATGAACTGCGCGGCATACGCCGGGAAGATGACGATCGAGTACGAGAAGATGAGCGGGATCATCCCAGCGGAGTTCACCCGGAGCGGGATGTGGCTCTGGCCCGACTGGCGATACATCTTGCCCGCACGGAAGACGCTCTTCGCGTACTGCACCGGCACTTTGCGGACGGCTTCCTGCATGTAGACGATCGCTGCGATGAACGCGACGGCGAGGAGCGCCAGCAGCACGACGAGCGCGAAGCCCGTATCGGACTGGAAGACCTGGTTGATGAGGCCGGGCATGCCGGCGACGATGCCGCCAAAGATGATCACCGATACGCCGTTGCCGATGCCGTTCTCGGTGATCAGCTCGCCGAGCCAAACGAGGAACAGCGTCCCCGCCGTCATGGAGAAGAGCGCGGTGAAGGTTACGAGCGCCGTCTCGCCCGTGAGCGACGGGTGGAACATGACGCCAGCGTTGCGGCCGACCGCCTGCTCGAGGATGACGAGCTGTGCGTAGCCCTGCACGAAGCAGAGGGGCACGGTCATCCACGCCTGGTAGAGCTCCAGGCGGCGGCGGCCCTGCTCGCCCTCCTTCTGGAGCGCGGCGAGGTTCGGGAAGATCGGCGTGATCAGCTGCATGATGATCGACGCCGTGATGTACGGGTACACGCCCAGGGCGGCGACGCTGACGCGTCTCAGCGCGCCGCCGCTGAAGAGGTTGAAGAAGCCGAGCAGCCTGCTTTCATTGAACGCCGTCTCAAGGCCGTTGGGGTTCACGCCGGGGATAGGGATGTGGGCGATAAACCGGAAGACGACGAGCATGGCGAAGGTGAACAGCAGCTTGCGCCGGATATCGGGCTGCTGCATGGCGTCGAAGACGGCCTGCAACAGCCGCGGACGGTTGGCAGCGGCCTGCTGTTGACGGCTGGCGGCAATCGCCATCGCTTACGCCTCCTCGCCGCCGGCAACGGTGTCTGCTTCGGCGGCCCTGCGGCGCCCGCGTTTTGGGGCGGACGTGGGCGGCGTGCTCTCGGACGCGGCATCGCCCGCACCCTCCGCAGACGCAGCCCCCCGCTCGGCGGCGGGCGGTCCGCCATCAACCCAGCGGACGCCCCCGCCGGCGGCCTCGATCTTCTCGCGAGCTGATTTCGAGAAGCGGTGCGCTTCAACGGTGAGCGGCGAGGTCAGTGCGCCTTCGCCGAGCACCTTCACGGGCCGCGACGTGCGGACCAATCGGGCGGCGCGCAACGTGTCGACCGTCACCAGCGAGCCGGCATCGAAGCGCGCGAGGTCGCCGACGTTCACCTCTTCGTAGTCGACCCGGAACGGGTTGCGGAACCCGCGTTTGTAGGCCATCCGGCGCACGAGCGGCAGCTGGCCACCTTCGAAGCCCGGGCGGACGCCGCCGCCCGTGCGGGCCTTCTGTCCCTTGAGACCTTTCGTGGCGTACGTCCCGTGGCCACTCGCGTTCCCACGACCGACACGCTTGCGCTTGTGCGTGGCGCCCCTTGGCGGGCGAAGCTCATGTTGCTGCATGTCAGGCGTCCTTCCCGGCGCCATCGTCGACAACCACGAGGTGACGCACCTTGCCGACCATGCCGCGGATCGTCCGGTTATCCTCATGCTCCACGGTCTGACCCAGGCGGCGCAAGCCTAGCGCACGGATCGTGCGCTTCTGCTCTTCCTTCTGATTGATCCCGCTACGGATCCAGGTGACTTTGATTCTCGCCATCGCCTACGCCTCGGTCCCCGCCGCGGTCGCCTCGCCTCGCGCGCGGCCGACGCTTGCGCGCCGCCGCGCAATCTCGGTCTTGGGGTCACGCAGCTGGCTGAGCCCGGTGATCGTCGCCTTCACGACGTTGAGCGCGTTGGAGGAACCGAGCGACTTCGTGAGTACGTCCTTGATGCCGGCGCTCTCCATGACAGCACGGACGCCGCCGCCGGCGATGACGCCGGTGCCGGGCGATGCTGGCTTCATCATGACCTTCGCTGCGCCATACTCGGCGACGATCGGATGGGCGATCGTCGTCTTGTTCATCGGTACGCGGATCAGGCTCTTGCGGGCGGCGGTTGCGCCCTTGCGAATCGCCTCGGGCACTTCGTTCGCCTTGCCCATCGCCGCGCCGACGTGCCCATTGCCATCGCCGACGACAACGACGGCGCTGAAGCTAAAGCGCCGGCCGCCCTTCACGACCTTCGAGACGCGGTTGATGAAGACCACCTTCTCCTGAAGGTCCAAGTCTCGCGGTTCAATCTTGTCGCTGCGCCCTTGTCGTCGCTCTGGCATCGCTACCTCAGAACTTCAGTCCGGCCTCACGGGCCGCTTCGGCGAGCGCGCGCACACGCCCGTGATACCTGTTGCCGCCGCGGTCGAACACGACTTGGGTCACGCCCGCTGCCTTCGCCTTTTCCGCGACCGCCGCGCCGACCGCCTTCGCGAGCGCTGTCTTGTTGCCACTCGCCGTGAAGCCCTTGCCGAGCGAGGACGCCGCGGCAAGCGTCCGACCAGCCTCGTCGTCGATCACCTGCGCATAGATGTGCGTGAGGCTGCGATACACCGCCAGGCGCGGTCGCTCGGGCGTGCCATGCACGGTCTTGCGCACCCGCGCATGCCGCCGGATGCGGGCCGCCCGCGCGGTATCGTTCCCCTTCATCTACTTCCCTGCCTTGCCGGCTTTGCCGGCCTTCCGGCGCACGTATTCGCCGAGGTAGCGGATGCCCTTGCCCTTGTACGGCTCCGGCTTGCGGATCTTTCGGATGTTTGCCGCCACCTGGCCGACAAGCTCCTTGTCGATGCCGCGCACATGCACGCGGCTCGTGCCCTCGACCTCGAGCGTAATGCCATCGGGCGGCGCAACCTCCACGGGGTGAGAGTAGCCGACGGCGAGGTTCACCTTCGGCCCGGCCTGCGTCGCGCGGTAGCCGACGCCCTGGAGCTCGAGCGTCTTGGTGAAGCCCTCGGAGACGCCAGCGACCATATTGGCGAGGAGCGACCGCGAGAGGCCGTGGAGGGCACGGGACTGTTTCTCGTCGTCCGGGCGCGATACGACGACCTTGCCGTCCTCGACGGAGAACGTGATGCCCGCCGGGAAGGTACGCGAAAGCTCGCCCTTGGGGCCTTTGACGTGCACGGTCGAGCCGTCAACTTTGACGTCGACGCCCTTGGCGATGGGGACGGGGAGCTTACCGATGCGTGACATGCCTCACCAAACGTAACAAATGACTTCGCCACCGATGCTGCGCCGCCACGCGTCCTGGCCGGTCATGACGCCCTGCGGGGTCGAGAGGATCGCGATGCCGAGGCCGCCGTACACGCGCGGGATCTCACGCTTCTGGACGTACACGCGGAGGCCAGGCTTGCTGACCCGCTGGAGGCCGTTCAGCACGGGCTCCTTCTTGCCGGTGTAGTTCAGGTGGAGGCGCATGAGCTTGCGCGCCGGCGTCTCCTCCTGGACCTCGTAGTCGCGGATGAAGCCTTCCTTCTTGAGCACATCGGCAATCGCGACCTTCATCTTGGAGGCCGGGATGTTGACGTACTCGTGCTTCGCCGTGACGGCATTGCGAATGCGCGTCAGCATATCGGCGATGGGGTCGGTCATGTTCAAGGCGTCTACGCTCCTTCTCCCCGCGCTCTCGCGTCGCCGCGAGCTACGTAGATCGTCTACCAGCTCGACTTCTTCACGCCCGGCAATTGGCCCTTGAGCGCCAGTTGACGGAAGCAGATGCGGCACAGCCCGAAGTCGCGGATGAACGCTCGCGCGCGGCCACACAGCGTGCAGCGGTTCTTCTTTCGCGTCGAGTACTTTGGCGGCCGCTGCGCCGCGACGATCTTCGAGATCTTGGCCATCGTTATGTCCGGTCCTTCGCGAACGGCATGCCCATCAGCTCGAGCAGCCGCCGCCCTTCTTCATCGTTCTTCGCCGTCGTGATGATATTGATCTGCATGCCGCGGATGCGGTCCACCTTGTCGTATTCGATCTCTGGAAAGATCAGTTGCTCGCGGACGCCCAGACTGAAGTTGCCGCGACCATCGAACGCCTTCTGCGGCACGCCGTGAAAGTCGCGGATGCGGGGCAGCGCGGCGTTCAGCAGGCGGTCGAGGAACTCGTACATCCGATCGCCCCGCAGTGTGACGGCGACGCCGACCGGCATGCCCTCGCGGATCTTGAAGTTTGCGATCGCCTTCTTCGCCCGGGTGACAACCGGCTTCTGGCCGCTGATCGTCGCCAGGTCGGCTGTCGCCGAGTCGACCGCGCGGGCATTCTCGCGCGCCTCGCCGAGGCCGATGTTGAGCGTAACCTTCTCGACGCGCGGGACCTGCATGACATTCTTGTAGTTGAACTGCCGTTGCAGCTCCGGGACGATCTCGGTCCGGTAGCGTTCCTTCAGCCGGGGTACTGGGTTCGCCATCAGTCGATGTCCTCACCGCAGTTCTTGCACACGCGGTGCTTACCGTCAGGGCGCGTCGTAAACCCGACGCGGGTCGGCTTGTTGCAGCTCTTGCAGATGAGCTTTACCTTCGAGAGCGGCATCGGCATCTCTTTCTCGATGATGCCGGCTTGCGTCACGCCGGGTTGCTGCCGCTTGTGACGCTTCACCATGTTGACACCCGTGACGAAGACCATGTCCGGCTTCACCTTCGGACGGTGTCCCTTCACCTTCACGATGTCGCCGCCGCCGATGACCTGCCGCACCACACCAGTCTTGCCGCGGTCCCGGCCTGCGAGCACGAGAACGGTATCGTCCCGTTTGATCTTGCGCATCGCTACACCACCTCCGGCGCGAGCGAGACGATCTTCATGAAATTGCGGTCGCGCAGTTCGCGCGCAACCGGCCCGAAGATGCGCGTGCCCTTCGGGTTCTGCTTGTCAGACAGGACGACGGCCGCGTTTTCGTCGAAGCGGATGTACGAGCCGTCGGGACGACCGTACGGTTTGGCCACGCGCACGACGACGGCCTTCACGACATCGCCCTTCTTCACGCTGCCGCCCGGCTGCGCCTGCTTCACCGAGCAGACGATCGTGTCGCCCACGGTGGCGTACCGGCGCTTGGAACCGCCGAGCACGGTGATGCACATGAGCGAGCGCGCGCCCGAATTGTCGGCGACCTTGAGCCTCGTGTACTGCTGGATCACCGCTCTGGCTCCTCGTTCGGGCCGCCTTCGACATCGTCCGGCTCCTGGCCGGCGGCGGCCACCGCTTCCTCGGCGTCGCCCTCGCGGACCGGCGCGGCTTCGGCCTCCGCGGCCTCGCGTGCCTCGGCTGCGGCCTGAGCGCGCGCGCGATCACGGGCTTCCTCTTCCTGGCGAGCGGCGATGATCGCCTGCTGCGCCTCACTGATCTCCACGAACAGGCTCTGGCCGACCTCGGTCGGCGCGATCTCGGCGACGTCGCCCTTCTGGAGGATCTCGACGACGCGCCAGCGCTTGTCGCGCGAGAGCGGGCGCGTTTCGGCGATGCGGACAATATCGCCGAGCCGGCACTCGTTGTTCTCGTCGTGCGCCTTGTAGCGCTGACTGCGCGTGATCGTCTTGCGGTAGAGGCGATGACGCTTCTGCCGGTCGATCCGGACAACGACGGTCTTGTCCATCTTATTCGACACCACGGTGCCGATCTGCGCTTTCTCGAGTGAACCCATCTCGTTCTTCCCTACTGTTGCGCGCCGCCGCCGTACGCCGCGTGCAGCTCGCGTTCGCGCTGCAGCGTCCGGACGCGAGCGATCTGCCGGCGCAGCTTCGCACGCTCGGACGTGTTCGTCGCCTGGCGCGTGGCGAGCTGCAGCCGCATGGTGAACTGCCGGCGCAACGCCTCTTCGAGCTGCTTCGCCAGGTCCTTGTCAGACATCGCGCGCAGCTCCTCCGCCCGTTCCTTCTGCTTGCGCCGCGCCATCAGAATCCCTCGTGCTCACGCGCGACGGTGCGCGTCTCGACCGGCAGCTTATGTGCGGCGAGGCGCAGCGCCTCGCGCGCGAGGTCTTCCTTGACACCGGCGACCTCGAAGAGCATGCGGCCGGGTTTCACGACCGCGACCCAGTGGTCGGGTGCGCCTTTGCCGGACCCCATGCGCGTCTCCGCAGGCTTCGACGTGACGGGCTTGTCGGGGAAGATGCGGATCCAGACTTTGCCGCCACGCTTCAGCTCGTGCGTAATCGCACGGCGGGCGGCCTCGATCTGGCGGCTATCGATCCAGGCTGCGCTGACCGCCTGGAGCCCGAACTCACCGAAACTCACCTGGTTGCCGCTATTCGCCTGCCCGCGGCGGCGGCCGCGGTGCTGCTTGCGGAACTTCGTGCGCTTTGGCTGCAGCATCGATTAGGCTCCTGCCTCGGCACCCGGCCCCACCGACTCCAGCGCCACGTCCGGCGTCTCGGACGTTGACGATGACGGCGATCGGGGCGCGACCGCCGCGTCGCGCTCCTCCGGGCTCATCCCGGAAAAGTCGTTCTCCGCCCGCGGCCGCTTCGCTTCCGGCATGATGTCGCCCTTGTAGATCCACACCTTCA
>Ga0209172_10004217_pt1 | contig 19936 bp, 19 predicted proteins | sample LarsenN4metaG_FD_184113 | JGI IMG/M metagenome (GOLD analysis project Ga0209172, IMG submission 184113) | Hot spring sediment bacterial and archeal communities from British Columbia, Canada, to study Microbial Dark Matter (Phase II) - Larsen... ... | reverse complement strand
AGGGTCTCCTCATACGACGGTTCTCCTTTCATTCGCAGTGAAATTGCCCAGAAACCTATCACGTTCTGGGTGGAGAACCGTCGTTGCCAGAACTCAAATTTCAACAATTTTCCGGACATCCTCCTGGTTTGCCACACTTACTCGTACGTTCGAAACATCCGGAAAACGTGAAAGGCGTGAAGAGCTAGCGGATCGGGGCGTTGAAGTCACCGAGACGGACCTGAGCGCGCTTGAAGAGCAAGTCAGATATTCAGTAATCAGCGCATACGAACGTGCAAGGGCCGCTCAGGAGCGCTGGTCACTTGCCGGGCGGTCCGTCGATAACTTCGCGCAAGTCGTCAGCTACAACCAGGTTCGCGTCGAACAGGGATACACGGCCGAGGGAGACCTGATTAAAGCGCAACTTGAGCGTCAACGTCTGGACTATGTGGCAAGCCGCGCATCCGTCGACTTGGACCGAACGAAGCTCGAACTGTTGCGGGCGATGGGATCCGTTTCGTATTCGCTGGACTTCGAGATCGAATCTTCACGGGGCTTCAGTCCCGTTCTGCTGAACAACACCGACTTGGAACGCTCGGCTTTGAATCGGCCCATCGTTCGGGCAGCCGAGCAACAGCTCGAGCGCGCCCGTGCAGCCGTCAAGCTGGAGCATGCTCGCGCCAAGCCGGACCTAACCGCTCAATTTGGTTACAAAAGGAACGGACCAGACAATGCGTTGCACGCTGCGATACTGATACCGCTGCCTATACACGATCGGAACGAAGGTGGAATTCTTAGGGCCGAAAGCGAAGTGCGAGTTGCGGAAGCCCGCCTCCAACAAACACGCAATGAGGTCCTGGCCGAGGTCGCGATAGCGAAACGGACTGTCGAAGCCACGATTCGGTATATCCAGGCGTTGCAGCGCGATTTCATCGTCCGAGCCGACACTTCACAAATTGTTGCGCTGGCGGCCTACCGTGAGGGAGCTGCCGACTTGCTGCGGCTGATCGAAGCGGAACGCGCGCGCCAGCAAGCTCAGGAAATCTTGGTACAAGCGCTCCAGGAATATCGCATGGCCGTCCACGAACTGGAACGCGCGGCTGGAGTTGAGGGATTGCCGATGGGCCAGATCGCAGACGGCTCACGGGACCAAGAGTGATTGTCAAGGAGAGAAGGCCATGACGAAGTCGAAGCAGCTACTCGGAACGCTGGTCGGCGCCGCCGTTGCCGGCGGCCTCCTGTGGATGAACCTGCAGCGAGAGAGCGGTGTAGCGGCGCCGGATGTAGCCCGTCCCGCAGTGAAACCCACCAGCAATGAAATCGATGTAGTGAATCTGGCAACGGAGGAGATTCAGCAGGTTGGTATCGAGACAGCCGTAGTCGAACAGAGATCCCTGTCTCGCATAATCAACGTGACGGGACGCGTCCAGATCAACCAGGATGCTTCCGCCCGGGTCGGCTCAATCGTTGAAGGGCGCGTGGCCCGCCTGTTTGTGACCGTGGGTGACAGCGTACAGGAAAGTCAGCCCTTGCTTCGTATCCATAGCCACGAACTACCCGATGCGCGTGCGGCATTGGCTCACGCCCAAGCCGAACTAACGAAGTCCGAAAAGGCCCTCAGTTACGCCAGTGCGGAAAAGGAACGGGCGGACCGGTTGTTGAACGCTAAAGCAATCTCGCTGCGGGAGCAGCTTCAGGCCACAGCCAATCTGGCCTCCGCTGAAGCGGATTTCAGGCAGGCACAGGCTGAAATGGAACGTGCTGAGGAATTCCTTCATCACCTGAGCCCTTCGGAGGACGGAGAGGATGTAGTCGTCCGCGCGCCGGCGGCGGGCGTCGTGCTCGAGCGTCACGTCTCGGTAGGTACGGTTGTTACACCGGCAACCGACTTGATAGTGATCTCCAATCTGACTGCGCCATGGGTGGTTGCGGAAGTGCCAGAACGTGAAGCAACGTCCGTTCACCCAGGGCTCCCGGTATGGATATCGGTTCCCGCATTCCCGGATGAACGATTTGACGGCAAGGTCGATCACATCGGTGAATCGCTTGATCCTCAGACACGCACGGTTCGCGTACGTGCCGTCGTTAACAACCGCCGCCAGCGCTTGCGGCCGGAGATGTACGCCAACATTCGCATCGACGTGGGCCGAACCGGGCCTGTCTCCGTTGTAGCCGTTGACGCGCTTCAGGAAGTTGACGGCGCGGCTGTCGTGTTTGTGGAGACAGCGCCCGGCGCGTTTGCAAAGCGGGAAGTTGAAACAGGACGTCAGGTTGATAGTTGGGTTGAAGTTCTGAAAGGTCTTGAGCCAGGAATGCGGGTCGTGACACGAGGCGCTTTTCTCGTCAAATCGCAATTTATGAAAAGCGCGATACAGGACCAGTAGGGCGGCAGCTTCGGTGGACAAGTGATTTCCAGGTTAATTGAATTTTCGCTTCAGCAACGCGTGCTCGTCATGGCGCTAGTAGCGCTTGTGATGGGGATCGGCGTGTGGTCCCTGGTGAACCTGCCGATCGATGCTTTTCCTGATCTCACGAACAATCAGGTGAATATCGTGACGGAAGCACCTGGCCTGGGCGCATCCGAAGTCGAACTGCTAGTCACGTTCCCGATCGAAAGCGCCATGATGGGAATCCGTGATACCGAACAGGTCCGGTCGATTTCGAAGTTCGGATTATCTATCGTAACAATCGTCTTCGCCGACGGCGTGGATACCTACTTTGCCCGCCAGCTTGTCAACGAGCGGCTTCAGGAGGCGAAAGGCCGGATTCCGCCAAGCCTTGAACCCACCATGGGCCCCGCAGCCACGGCGTTTGGAGAAATCTACCAATACATCCTCGAAGGCGACGGCTTGACCGCGATGGAATTGAAGACCATTCACGACTGGGACGTCAAGTTCCAACTCCGAACGGTCGCCGGTGTGAACGACGTCAATTCCTGGGGTGGCTTCATGCGCCAGTATCACGTGTCCGTCGATCCGGATCGTCTGCTGGCTTACAACGTCACGATTAAAGATGTGTTCGATGCCCTCGCCCATAGCAATGCCAATTTCGGTGGAAGCATTCTGGAAAAAGGCGCCGAAGCGTTCACGGTGCGGGGTCTTGGACGGTTTCGCAATGAAGACGACATAAGGAATGTTGTGATCAAGTCGAATGCCGGTGTTCCAGTGCTCGTTGGCGACCTGTCGATAATCGAGATTGGGCATGCCATTCGTCAAGGGGCCGTGACGCGCGACGGCGAGGGCGAGGTTGTGTCCGGGATGGTCATCATGACCAAGGGCGAGAATTCGAAGCAGGTCATCGAACGCGTCAAAGATCGTATCCGAGATATCGAAAGAAGCCTGCCCGAAGGCGCTTCCATCCGTGCTTTCTACGATCAGACAGCCCTGGTCAACCGGACGACCGATACGGTTACCAAGAACCTCATCGAAGGCGGGCTTCTGGTCATTCTCGTCTTGTTCCTGTTCCTGAGAGATGTCAGGGCTGCGCTCATCGTAGCGTCAGTCATTCCGCTATCGATGCTGATCGCTTTCACCGGCATGAAAGTGTTTGGGGTCTCTGCCAACCTCATGAGCTTAGGCGCCATTGACTTCGGTCTCATCGTCGATGGCTCCGTGGTCATGGTGGAGAACTTCGTCCGCAAGCTGCGTTACGGGCGCACTGCTCACCTTCAGACGCCTGCGAGACACGATGTGATCCGTCGCGCGGCCTTCGAAGTGGGACGGCCAATCGTTTTCGGGATTTCGATCATCATCGCGGTCTACATTCCGATCTTCGCTCTCGAGGGTATGGCGAATCGAATGTTCCGGCCTATGGCGCTGGCCGTCGTCATCGCAATCTTTGGCTCGCTGGTGTTGGCACTCACCTATATTCCAGCGGTTGCGTCGGTGCTATTGAAGCCCAAACCACACGAGAGTGAGAAGGTCTTCGATGCGATCCGGAAACGCTACCGTAGGTGGTTGGCCCATTCGATCCGTCAACGCGGAATCACTCTTGCCGTTGCTGTTTCTCTTCTGGTGGGAGCCATTCTGGTGATGCCCCTCCTTGGAACGGAGTTCATGCCGGAGCTCGACGAAGGAGCATTGCTGATTGAGACGCGGCGGCTGCCATCCGTCTCCCTTACTGAATCGGTGGCGATCGGCACGATGGTGGAAAAGGCCGTCCAGGAGTTTCCAGAGGTCGAGACAGTAGTAACGAAAATCGGCCGGCCGGATCTCGCTACGGAAGCTATGGGCATTTACCAGGGTGATGTCTACGTGATCCTGAAGCCCAGGCAGCAGTGGACAACCGCGAAGACGAAGGAAGGCCTGGTCGAAGCAATGGACCGCCGGCTCCAGAAGATCCCTGGGGTGGCCTATAACTTCACTCAACCACTCGCGATGCGTCTGGACGAAGTGATTTCCGGTGTCCGCTCGGACGTTGCGGTGAAGCTTTTTGGAACCGATTTCACAGAACTTGAACGGTATGCCGAGCGGATCCGCCGCGTATTGGCAAGCGTGCGCGGTTCGGCTGACGTGCAGGTCGAAACGCTCGGAGGTGCACGCGAGCTTCAGGTGGAGTTACAGCGCAGGGAGCTTGCCCGTTACGCTTTGCGCGTGGAGGACGTGGCTCACGTTGTGGAGATGGCGATCGGCGGCAAAGCGGCAACCGGAGTGATCGATGAGCGCAAGCGCTTCGACGTGGTGGTCCGCCTGCCTGAATCCCGCCGCAACAACGAAGAAGCCATCCGTAACCTCGTCATTCAGGCGCCGGGTGGAGAACGGGTGCCGCTCGGCCGAATCGCTATCATTCGGCTCGCCGAAGGTCCGGAGGTGGTCAACCGCGAGAATGCCCAGAGACGCATCGTGATTCAGTCAAACGTTCGCGGCCGTGATATCGGCAGCTTCGTTGCGGAGGCTCGTGGGGCGATCGAATCCCAAGTCAAACTGCCCTCCGGTTATTACCTGACATACGGTGGCGAATTTGAAAACCAGCAGCGCGCTATGCAACGGCTGTACGTCGTAGTGCCGCTGGCGATTTTCTTCATTCTCTTGCTGCTCTTCTCGAGCTTCGGATCGCTAGGTCAAGCCGGCCTGATCATGGTCAATTTGCCGTTCGCATTCATTGGAGGTGTCGCGGCGTTGTGGTTTCGTGGACTTCACCTCAGCCTGTCGGCCTCTATTGGGTTTATTGCGTTGTTCGGCGTGGCGGTTTTAAACGGCCTTGTCATGGTGAGTCAGATCAATGGGCTTATCCAGTCCGGGCGTCCGCTTCATCGAGCCGTTATCGAAGGAGCCTCAGTGCGGCTTCGGCCGGTCTTGATGACGGCGCTTGTCGCCACTCTGGGCTTTGTTCCTATGGCGCTGTCCACTGCGCCGGGCGCCGAAGTTCAGCGTCCACTCGCCACCGTCGTCATCGGCGGTTTGGTGACCTCGACGATCCTGACCCTACTTGTGCTTCCCAATCTCTACGAATGGGTGGCCCGACGCGGCGCAGTTCGGTCGGGGAATACAGGAGCACCGCGACGCAAGGATCTTACGTTTTTCTAGCGGTCTCTCCCGCATGAGCGAGCGGTCCGATGTCCAGCGGCGTGAACTCCTCCTCGCCATCGGCTCGCTGGAGCATCAGGGGAAGCGTCAGTTGGTGGGTAAAGTTAAGGCTCACGTTCGGCCGCAGAGAACGACGAAATGTCACGAGATTGCGTGCACTAGGGCGACTTTATGTCATAGGTGCAAGACAGAGCTTTCAATACATCGGCAAACTGCCGGATTGTCAGGTCGGTTTGCATAGCTCATCGCAGTATCAAGGGCCCTCTTGAGGAGATCCCAGCAGACGAGAGCAGAATCGGGCTATCGAGCAGCCATATAAACCAAGGTTTAAGGCTACTCCTTTGGTCGGGCGGCAGCACTTGCAGCGCGTTAGCGGTCTGCCGCGTGCATGGATCACCCATGGGACTTCAACCAGGAGAATGAGACCATGCCGTACAAGCAATTGTTTTTTCGAGGAGAAGCCAGAGAAAAGATTATCCGCGGAGCAGCAGCGCTTGCCGACGCGGTTCGGGTGACGCTTGGGCCGAAATCGAAGTGTGTACTCATTGGCAAAAAGTGGGGACGCCCGCTCGTCTGCAATGATGGAGTGACAATCGCGAAGGAAATTGAAATCAAGGATAGTGAAGAGAACCTGGGCGCCCAGATGCTGCGTGAAGCCGCTGAGCGCACGGGCGACGTCGTGGGTGATGGGACGACCACGTCGACAATTCTGGCGTATACGATGCTCGCGGAGGGCGGGCGGAACGTGGCGGCAGGCGCCAGCGCGATTGACTTGAAACGCGGAATCGATGCGGGAGTGCGGGCGGCAGTCGAGGCTGTGCGGGCGATATCCCGGCCGGTGGAGAGCAAGAAGGAACGCGCACAGGTCGCGACCATTTCCGCGCACAACGATCCGACGATTGGCGAACTCGTCGCGGATGCGATGGAAAAAGTCGGGCCGGAGGGAGCCACGTCTGTGGAGGAAGCCAAAGGGATGGAAACTTCACTTGAGGTTGTCGAAGGAATGCAGTTCGACCGCGGCTTTTTGTCGCCCTACTTCATCACCGATCCGCAGAAGATGGAAGCCGTGGTCGATGATCCCCTGATCCTCATCTACGAGCGAAAGATCAGCAACATCAAAGATCTGCTTCCGCTACTGGAGTTGATCGTGAAGATGCATCAACCACTCGTCATTATCGCAGAAGACGTGGAGCAGGATGCCCTAGCCACGCTGGTCGTGAACAGAATTCGTGGCGCGCTGCCGTGTGTTGCGGTTAAAGCGCCCGGCTTTGGTGACAGGCGAAAAGCGATGATGCAGGACATCGCCATCCTGACCGGCGGCCAATTCATCGCGGAAGAGCTTGGGCTGAAGCTGGAGAACGTTGGAGTCGAGAGCCTCGGCAAGGCCAAGCGTGTCATTGTGGACAAGGACAACACCACGATTGTCGGAGGCGCCGGAGACAAGGAGGCGATAGAAGGGCGCACTGCGGAGCTGCGAAAGCTTATTGCAGATACGACCTCCGATTACGACCGCGAAAAGCTTCAAGAGCGACTGGCGAAGCTGACAGGCGGTGTTGCCGTGATCCGCGTCGGGGCGCCATCTGAAGCCGAGATGAAGAGTCGAAAGGAAGCTTTCGATGATGCGATCAGCTCGACGAAGGCAGCAATGGCGGAGGGAATTGTTCCGGGCGGAGGCCTCGCCTTATTGAGAGCCATCCCCGCAGTCGAAAAGGAAGCTGCCAGATACACCGGAGATCAGCACACGGGTGTGATGATCCTCAAGAAGGCGCTGGAAACTCCAGCGCGGCAGATCGCAGAGAACTCGGCCGTCGATCCAGGTGTTGTCGTGGAGCGGATGCGCTCGGGAACAGGTAACTACGGCTTTGATGCCGCACGCAGCGAGTATGTGGACCTTATTGAAGCTGGAATTATCGACCCTATGAAAGTCGTTCGCGTGGCTCTGGAGAATGCGGCATCCGTGGCCGGCACGCTGTTGCTCGCCGAGGCAACGATGACCGAAGTTGAAGAACCGAAGGCAGAGCGGCAAGCGCCCTTTGAGGCGGCGTGATCCCAGGGATCAAGGATATGACCGCCGTTTTATTCCGGACAGCCAGGGGCAGCTTCATTGCGCGGCCGTTCTTCTCATCTCAGAATGATGGTCGATCACGGAACAAAGAAGACAGGGCATTTCAGCCGTGATGCGCATCCGCTCAAAGGCAGCGATGCCGGCAGGACAATGAGCCGTGGCTTATCCTGATGAACCCTCTCGAGGACATCATCGCCCTTGGTCATTCCCTGGGCCGAAAAGACGGCGATCTCCCAACCAAGACTTCGGCTGAGCTCACGGGCAAAGTCCACGGCGCGTTGGCCGGCCGCGGCGCCGTCATTCAGGACGAGTACAGGCGGGGAGAGTGTGGCGCCGCGCTCGACGATCAAAACGGGGATGTGGATTCGGGCGTAAGCGAGGCCTAACGGTTGACATATTGACGCAAGAAGATAACGGCAAGCCGTTTGCAACAGATCGAAGCCGGGGATAAATCATGGCCGATCGAATCACGTACACGTTGGATTTCGCCGACATTCGAATGTCGGACCTTGCACGCGTCGGCGGAAAGAATGCTTCTCTTGGCGAAATGTTTAATGTTCTCAAGCCCAAGGGTGTCGGAGTGCTTGACGGTTTTGCCACAACCGCGGCTGCATACTGGCGCCTTCTGGAAGAGCAGGGGCTCGAGGCGCGCCTGCGATCCACGTTCGCAGACCTGGATATCGACAATGTCGAGCAACTGTCAAGTCGCGGCCACGCGGCGCGCGCCGCGGTGCTGGAGACGGCCATCCCTCCAGAGATTCGTGAAGCAATCCTCCAAGCTTATAGGCGCTTATGCCAGCGGGCCGGCAGAGAAGTCGAAGTAGCAGTCCGGTCATCCGCAACAGCCGAGGATCTACCCGAAGCGTCGTTTGCCGGAGCAGCCGAGACGTTTCTGAATGTGCGCGGAGAGGAGGCGCTCCTGCGCGCCGTTCACAATTGCTACGCCTCCTTGTTTACGGATCGTGCCATTAACTATCGCGCCAGGCTCGGGTATGACCAGCTCAAAGTTGCCTTGTCGGTGGGCGTCATGCCGATGATTCGCTCGGATAGAGCCAGTTCCGGTGTGATCTTTACTCTGGATCCGGAAAGTGGTTTCCGCGATGCCGTTGTGATCACGAGTTCTTATGGTCTGGGCGAGTTCATTGTTCAAGGCGTCGTGACGCCGGATGAGTGGACGGTCTTCAAACCGACTTTGATCCAGGGTCACCGCGCGATCATCGGCCGCCGGCTTGGCACGAAAGAAGTGCGGCTGGTCTACGGCGATGGCAGCCGGACCACGCGCAGTGAAGCGACGCCCACCGAGCAGCGGGCAACGTTCTCTCTCAGCGATGATGAGGTCCTCACACTTGCCCAGTGGGCATTCATCATTGAAGGGCATTACTCGGAGCTCGCCAAACGCGCTCAACCAATGGACATGGAGTGGGCGAAGGACGGGATATCTGGCGAGTTGTTCATCGTCCAGGCGCGTCCGGAGACAGTCCACTCGGCGAAATCTCGAACTGCATCCGCCGAGGTCTACCGACTTCGTGGCAAACCGGAGCCGCCGTTGGTTCGCGGCCAGGCCGTGGGGGAAAGGATCGGCGTGGGCGCCGTACACGTCGTTACGGAGCCTGGCGAGCTGGCGAACGTGCACGGGGGCGAAGTGCTTGTGGCAAAAACGACAGACCCGGATTGGGAGCCGGTGATGCGCCGTGTCGCCGCAATAGTAACGGACCAGGGCGGAAGGACGGCGCACGCGGCGATCGTCTCGCGCGAGTTTGGTGTGCCGTGTATCGTCGGGGCGGGGAATGCGACCTCCGTCTTGCAGACGGGCCAGGATGTGACCGTGTGCTGCTCGGAAGGCGCGGAGGGCCACGTTTACTCCGGGCGCATCCCGTTCGACATCGATCGCATCGACGCCTCCAAAGTGGCTCCGACGAAAACCGCGATCATGTTGACTCTCGGAGATCCCGGTCAGGCGTTCACGCTTTCCCTTCTTCCGAATTCCGGCGTCGGCCTCGCCCGCACCGAATTCATCATCAACAACCACATCGGAATCCACCCGATGGCATTGGCTCATTATCCAAACCTCAAGGATCAAGAAGCGGTCAAGAAGATTGCTGAGCGCATTGGCCGGGAAGACCCTCACGAGTTTTTCATCCGGCGGTTCAGTGAAGGCGTTGGGCGGATTGCGGCTGCGTTTTATCCAAAGCCCGTCATTGTCCGGACCAGCGATTTCAAGACGAACGAATACGCAGAACTCCTCGGCGGCCGCGCATTTGAGCCTGCCGAGGAGAATCCAATGCTGGGATTCCGCGGCGCATCGCGATACTACGATTCGCGTTACAACGAAGGTTTCGCTCTCGAATGTGCAGCTTTACGTCGCGTGCGGCAGGACATGGGTTTGACGAATGTGAAAGTCATGATTCCCTTCTGCCGGACAGTTGACGAGGGACGCCGTGTCATCGCAGAGATGGCTAAGCACGAGCTCAGGCAGGGCGAGAGCGGGTTGGAGATTTACGCCATGTGCGAGATTCCATCGAACGTGATTCTGGCGGATGAATTTCTCACTGTCTTCGATGGATTCTCCATTGGTTCAAACGATCTCACCCAGCTCGTGCTTGGCATTGATCGCGACTCCGGAACGGTTGCTCATCTCTTTGATGAACGCAATGATGCTGTCCTGCGTATGATCGGCCAGGCGATTGAAGCCGCTCAGCTCGTAGGCAAACCCATCGGGATCTGTGGTCAGGCGCCTTCGGACTATCCCGAATTCGCAGCATGGCTCGTGAAGCGCGGCATCACATCGATTTCGCTCAACCCTGATGTGGTGATCAAGACGACGCTCCTCGTCGCGAATGCCGAATCGCAGACGGCAGCGGCATGAATAAGCGCGGGCGCTAGCAAGCCATCTGCCTAGGGTTATGCTTCTTAGAGAGGTTTCTGAAAGCCATTCCAAACGCAGGATCCGGAAGAAATCGATCGGCTGCCTCAGCGAACCGTTCGTGGTGCGCGCGAAGATTGGCTTCCATGACTTCCTTCAACGCTTCACGCGCTGCCAGTTGATCTGGGAGCCAACCGTGAATCAGTTGTGCGTAAACGTCGTCGAGTTCGGAAGCCTCCATAAGCAGCGCCGCGTAGAACGCCTCGGCGACAGTGAGATCCGGCTTCTCTGAGATACTCTCGACCGACTCGATCAGAATGTCGATGAATTTGTAGACAGACTCAGCCACCGAGTGAGTGCTCGGCCTCCCGCGCTGCCGGCAGAGCCGAAGCATGGAAGAATGCTCCATTTCGTCGAGGGCGACTCCTGCCCAGAACTGCGAAAGCTCAGGCTGATTCTCGAAGCGCTTCTGAAACCTCGTGTACACGCGGGCGAGGCGGTTTTCCAGTCCCTCAAACTTGGTGTAGGTTTCGACTTCTGCAGCCATTTTGTCCTCCCTTCAGCACTGCCCACGATTCGTCATGACGTCTTGTCGGTTTCGCGTCGTGCGTCCTTTCCCGCTTCAAGTCAGAGTGTCAAATATGGCGCCAGAAGCTCTCGGCAGCTGCGGACGCCTCCACTTAGAATCAGGGCTTGACCCGCCTTTCCCCAAGCAAGCTGCGAGCCGTGCGTCTGTACGCCCCCACTCCGCATTTGGGATTCCAGTTGGTTAGATGCTGATACGAATACCGCATCGGCCGGGACGCGGTGAGCGTTGAGGACGATCGAGTCTACCAGGCGCTTCAAACTGGACAACTCAACGATCTGTGGCACCACGAGTGCTCTACATCATTGGGGGAAGGGTCATACTGTAAGGCAAAAAGATGATGCGGTCTGAAGTCAGTGTGGACGCGGTTCCGCAAAGCGTCGTTGGACTCGATGAACAACAGTTCATCTCATCTTCTCGACAAACCGCTGGAACGCGATTCCGGCGGCTTCCGATCTGTGTGACCCTTACTCATTTTCGCTCGCGAAGAGGTGGCCAATGAGCTCATCTGATGCGCGACTGTGTGCAATGTTCGTTGGTTGGATCGTGGCGCTCTACGGGGTCTGCCGTCGTGACTGGGCCGGAACAATCACGGCCATTGCCGGCCTCAGTCTCGCCGAGGGAGCGATGACCGTCGGAGAAGCCGGGAAAGCCGGCGACTGACGAGACGGGGAGCAGACGATGATTCCGCTCAAGACGATCCTGGTTCCAATGGATTTTTCGGAACCTTCGAAAAAAGCGTTGACTTACGGGCTCACACTAGCCGCCCAATTCAATGCGAAATTAATCATCAGTCACATCGTTCCGGAATCGTCTGCCCTTACATATGCATTTCCAACGGAAACGTTCGAGATCGAAAAGGAACAGTATGAAAAAGCCAGGCGTGAGATTGAGAAACTGACGCCGCCGGAATACGCGGCGAAGCTACACCTTCAGACAATTGTCAAGATTGGCAGCGTTGAAGAGGAGCTACTGGGCATTGTTAAGGACGAAGCGGTATCCCTCATCGTCATGGGTACGCATGGGCGACGGTATCTGGGCCGCTGGTTCATCGGTTCCGTGACCGAGCATATGCTGCGCAAAGTGCCCGTCCCTCTGCTCACCGTTTCCCATATCGAAGCCGAAAAGCACGCTATCGGACTGGTCTCGTTGAAGCGTGTCCTTTACGCGACCGACCTTTCCGACTCTTCAAGCAGCAGCCTGAGGTACGCAATCGAGCTCGCTCGTGGCACTGGCGCTCAGTTGACCGTGACGCATGTTGTCGATTATGCGGACGCGTTTCTATGGGGAGCCGGATTCACAAATATCGAGGACGAGCGGGCCAAATGGATACAGGAGATGCGAAAGAAGCTTGAGGCACTGGTCACCCAGGAAAAGCCGCCAGACATGGGAATCGAGACACTGGTGCTCGAAGGAAAGCCGTTCGAAAGGATTCTCGAGATTGCGCAGACCCGCGACATGGACCTGATCATTCTCAACCTGCAAAGCAAAGGACTGCTCGAGCGGGCCTTCCTCGGCTCCACGGCCGAGCGAGTTGTTCGCGTCGCCCCCATTCCGGTACTGTCCATTCCCGTTGCTGTGGGCTCGAGCTTCCCATAGCGAAGTGCTCGGTGGGGATAATTTGACAAATTGTCGCGACTGCTCCAGCTGTTCAACGGCTGCTGCGTCACGATGTCTTTGAGACATCGTGAGCTTATGCGGGTTTCTGCAAAGTCGGCGCGAGTAAGGCCGAGCCTGCGTTGTCCGAACGTTCGTTAGGACGTCGCCGCCGCTCTTGTCAGGTCTCGACAGTCTCGCCATTGAACAACAAACCCCAACGTGGAGTCGATGTTTTGGCCTCCATTTTGCTTGGGGCTTCTCTTGAACAACACAGAGCCAGTCCATCAGGTCGAAACAACCTCGTTGGGAAGCCATGAACACCACATCCACGACATCAAGGACCGGCCTGCAACGGACGCAGGCATTGATACTGGCAGGAGGCCGAGGCGAACGTCTCTTTCCTTTGACAGCGTCCCGCCCGAAGCCGGCAATATCGTTTGGTGGAATCTTTCGCATTATCGATTTCACACTTTCCAACTGCCTGAATTCCACCGTGCCTCAAGTGGCCCTTCTGACCCAATACCGGCGTGACGAACTTCATACCTATATCCGGGAGGGCTGGAGCGAACTGTGGAACACATCGGGCCGGCAGCCGCTGACCTGTCTTCCTCCGACCAGCGGGAAACGCTACAGAGGCACAGCCGATGCTGTCTTTCAGAACCTGCCACTGATCCATTCAGATACGGAGAACGTTTTGATTCTCTCCGGCGATCACGTCTATCAGATGGATTACCGGGAACTGCTGGCGCAACACGCGGAGACGAATGCCGACGTGACGATTGCGACGACGGAGCATCCGCTTAAGGACGCGACACACTTCGGCGTTGTTGAAGTAGAGAAGGACTTCCGAGTGACGGGTTTCCAGGAAAAGCCGACGAAGCCGCGCGGGTTGCCTTTACGACGGGACGTTGCGCTGATCAGCATGGGAGTGTACGCGTTTAAGAAGGATGTTCTTATCAAGACCTTGATCGAACACTGCGACAGCGCCTTCGGCTACGATTTTGGACATCATGTCATTCCTTCATTGATCGGTTCGGCTCGCGTGCATGCATACGATTTCCGGGATGAGGTCAAGGATGCGCCGCATTATTGGCGGGACATCGGGACAATCGACAGCTACTACGAGGCGAGTATGGATCTGGTACGGCCGGGCGCCGGATTTGATCCGTATGTCAATGATTTTGAGACTTCACGCCTAACCCGCCACCCTCCTGTGGGTGGGAACGAGAATGGAGGATCGCTCCTGGCGCGTGTCCACACGGACTGCCGGATTTCCCAGAGCGTACTTTCCCCAGGAGTTCGCATCGAAGCGGGGGCAAAGGTGGAGGACTCGGTGTTGATGCCGGGGGTCCGTGTCGGGCGCGGCACCTGGCTTCGTCGTGCGATTGTTGAAGAAGGCGTTCAGATTCCAGCGGATTTTAAGGCGGGCTGGGATAGCGTGCAAGACCGCAAGCACCATACGGTAAGCCCCTCGGGCATTGTTGTCATCAGCGAGTCACCAAAGATGGCGAATCCAGTGCCGATGCGTTCCGGCCTTAAGGCTGTCCTTGAGCTCAAGCCGGCCGAATGTGGGGAGCCCACACGCATCGTCGCATGAGCTAATTCAGACGGGCAGGTTTGCAAGAACCAAGATACGCGTGAAGCGCAAAGTCGTCCGTGAGTGCGGGAACAGACCCATTCGTGTCTGTCCCCGAATCTCGAGATGCTGGCCTCACGCCACCTTGATCTTTACGGTCTTCTTCTTAGCCTCTTCAGTTTTCTGCAGCCGGACGTCAAGAACTCCATTCTTGAGCGTCGCTTTGACCTTGTCTGCTTGGACTTCGTAGGGAAGCTCGATGGTGCGGGTGAAGGCGCCATAGCTCCTCTCACACCGGTAATAGTCCTCTTCCTTGACTTCGCGTTCGCGCTTCTTTTCGCCCTTGATGGTTAGCGTGGTGCCGGTCAGCTCGATATCAAGGTCCTCCTGAGTGATGCCGGGTAACTCGCCTTTCACCACCAGTTCATCGCCCTCTTCGTAAACCTCCAGTGCAGGCGTTCGGAGAGACATCCGGAAGGGCAAGTTTTCAAGCGCCCAGCGCCTCGGGAACGGACGCCAGTCTTCATACATTCTGTCAAAGAACCGCTCGATGTCTGTCTCCCAGCGAGACAAAGCCTCACTGGCTCGTGCGGGAAACTTTGCAACCTCTTTCGGTTTCAATTCTTTTGCCATGTTCTTCTACTCCTTCAAGGATGGGAATTCGCAAACTCACAAACGATCCCGCATCTTCATTGCCATACGTTTGGGGAATTTCTTCGATTCCTAAGCGATTCGGACTGACGCATAACGGTTGCCCGGTCCCTGGGCGAGCGCGTAGACTACAACCACGGTATTTTTGGGCAGGTGCGCGGTTGCAATAGCACGAGCACAAACCGGCAACCCCAATCCTCTCGTTTCCGAACCCCAGCTGTTGCAACGGCGCCTTGACGTCCACAAAGAAGGAGAGTTGAGCATGTGCGACTATTCGCTTCATGGCATGAAGAATCGTCTGGCTCAAGAAGGTGAGGTCTTGATAGTCCACCGATTCTATTCGGGATCGAAAGGTCTGACTTCGCCCGAATACCTGAAACCAATCGAGCGGCCAAGGGCGTTCATGGCTGTTTTGAGAAGGATGTTTGCCGCCGAACACAGCATCTGCGCCGTTTGCATTCCAGATGGGGCTAGGCTTTTGCTCCATGCGATCTCGCCGGCGCTACAGGAAGCCCACGGTCTCTCCAGGAACGAATCGGTGACCTTCCGCCAGCTCTCCGCGAACGCTGGAACCTATCGAGATGCCGTTGAGTTCGATAATGGGTTCAGACTCCGACTCCAGGATCTCGACGAAGGCCAGAGTGTTGAAGTCGTTACGCTCTCGCTGGAAGGGTCCGAAGCTGAGGAGGGAAAGCCCGTTCCTGTCCAGGCATAATCTGAGTGCGAACCTGCACCGGCAGTCATCCTCCGGTGGATTGCTCTGCCCGGCCCGACCGGCACGCTCGCCGGGCCGGTGTCCGAGGAGTGGCTCGACTCCACGTTCTGAATCCCCAACGTAGTCGGCGAGGAAAACATAAGCGGCACGACAGTTGATCTGCGATTTTTCCCTGCTGACACCTGCTGCTTCTCTTCCTCCAACATCCGAAGACACGTCTGCCCATCTGGGAACGCCGCATGAGTCCGGTCCGCAATTATTGCGGAATACGAAGTGCTCCGTGATGTGGCAGGCAGCGACGATGGGGTTGAAGCGCACGTGCCGCCAGAGAACATCTGGTGGCGCTTAGCAGGGAGGGTGATCTCAAATGATTTTCAAAGATCGAGTTGATGCGGGAAAAAGGCTCGCGCAGGCGCTCCGGCCTTATGCGGGACAAGATGTGGTTGTATATGCGCTCCCCAGAGGAGGAGTCGTCATTGGAGCGGAGATCGCACGGGCCCTAGGCGCGCCGCTGGATCTCGTAGTGGTTCGCAAAGTCGGCCATCCGTACTCGCCCGAGTACGCAATCGCAGCCGTCGCCGAGGACGGGGATGCGGCCGTGAATCTACGGGAGGTGGAGTCCATCGACAAGGATTGGTTCGAAGAGAGCGTGCGAATCGAGCAGCGGGAGGCGCGGCGAAGACGAGACCTCTACACACGCGGACGCGCTGCGATTCCAGCAACGGATAAGGTCGCAATCCTTGTGGATGACGGACTGGCGACAGGTCTAACCATGTTTGCCGCGGTCCAGGAAGTGCAGCACTACCGCCCCGTCAAGATTGTAGTGGCTGTCCCCGTGGCGCCGCCGCGAGCCGTTCAGGAACTGAAAGAAGTTGTCGATGATGTTGTCGTGCTGCACCTGACACGGGATTTCCGAGCCATTGGTTCTTTTTACGTGTGTTTCGACCAAGTCTCTGACGAGGAAGTGATTGAGTTGATGAAATCAGCGCCGGTTGCTCAACCGCAGGGGCAATCCCCATAGAGGATAGGACCAAGTCGCTAAGCGCAAACTCCGGAAGACCTTTCTGTCAGCGGCAGGGCCGGCTGATCGCGTCACTGTGACAGCATGTCGAGGTATTCTCGGCTATATTCCCCGCAAATCGCCAAGTTGGCAGGACCAAATGATCCGCGAGATCTTCAGACTTTCTTTGTTCGCGAAACCGAAAAGCCATATTGCTCAATCTGGCGTCGGCGAGCGCAGCTGTCGTCGGCGCGGTTGTCGTTGCTGCTTCCGGTCACCGCCGGCGGCTTTGTATACCTCGCCGCGGCAGATCTTACTCCCGAGTTGCAGGAAGACCGGAGTCTCGGCGCGCTCGCCGCACAGATGAGTCTTATGTCGGCGGGTATGGTTCTGATGGCAGCGCTGACGTTAATCGACTAAGGCACGATTCGTGATCCATGCAATCAATGGAGATTCACTTCGGCGGCCCGGGCGAGCTCGGTTACAGCTGGCACGGCCCGGACCCAGCTCACGTGAAGTGAGCGCCCCTGCAGAGTTTGGCCATCCAGGCTTCTCTGTGCTTCGTCCAGCTTTGTCCCGCCAGCCAATTGCACGTGTGCGAAGCTCGGTGACGTCCCACTGACGAGGTCTCGGATAAGCTTCACGCTTAAGACCGGATAACCGCGGTCTTCGATCCACTGCCTGAGTAGATCGTCGGAACAATCGCAGGGAACGTTGGAGAACAATAATCTAGCCGGCATCTCCATACCCCTTGTGAGAGCGAGGCATCTTGCCCCAGTTGTTTGGAAGTTGTGACGCAAGAACATTATTGGTTGATAAACAGAACGTTTCAAGTGCGTGACTCGCAAACTCGGCTCCGGTGCTGATCAACGGATGACAGCTACGGAACATGGCGCATAGGATGCCGGCTTGAATGATACGCTGCCTAACATCGTGTGTTTGAGATCCGACGAACCCGTGGCGCCCAACACTGCGAGGTCGTATTCTCCAATTTCGGCCTGGCGCAGAAGTTCGTTAGCAGGGTTGCCTTCCATGATCCGGGTTTCAATAGAAAGACAACGCCGCGATAGGCGCTCGCGCATTGCTTCGACGATTTGTTCAGCTTCCGACCAGAGTTCCTTTCCGAAAAGCCTTTCACCTTCGGGCTGGTCGGATACCTCCCCATACGAGTGCTCGAAGTCCGAGTACCATTCCTGCTCCAGGCCAAGCCGCAGCCACGGTTTTTCGACAACATGCATCAGTGTGATCTCAGCATCGCGGATGTGAAAGCTCCTGCCGAGAGCCTCCATGGCATTCTCCGAACTGGCCGAGCCATCCACACCTATCAGAATTCTGAAGTTCTTTTCATTTTAGAAGCCTTCGGCCCACGAGAACGATTCCGGAAACGTGCTCAACGATGCGGCTTGCGACCGGACCAAGCCCGGGACTTGGCCGCTCGCCTCCGCTTTGGGTTCCGACCACCACGGCGTCGTAATCCTCCGCGAGCTTGACGAGTACATCTGCGGGAGAACCGGTTTCCGTGAACACGTGTGCGGCAATACCTCCGGCCTCAAGCGTTCGCCTGGCGTCATTTAAGACCCGGTCCGTTTTGCGTTTCATTTCCTCCTGATATTGCGAACGGAACGATTTCTTGAGTCCGGAAGTCTCGAGCAGTCGAGGAGGGGAGAAATCCGGAATGACGCAGGTCACGTCGAACCTGTTGTTGGCCTGCGTGAAGAGCTGGCCGGCTGTGGTCAGCGCGGTCGTCGCGTAATCAGAGCCATCTGTTGCGATCAAGGTTTTCATAGCGTGGCGCGCGATTCACTGTTTTGGCGCGCTTCGCATTGTTTTCATCATCGGGCACATGGCTCCAGACCCGTTCTGCGTGTGCTCCATCATGTGCGACATCATCGCGTCATGCATTTGCATCATGTCCTGGCGCATTTGTTTGCGTTGGCCGGCCATTTCGTTGACGACCCTGGCCATAGCATCAACCTTACGGTCTCCTTTGGCTTTGTTCATGTCTGCAAGCAGTTCGTCCAATCTCTTGTCCATCGCTTGCATGTGATGCATCATTTCGCTGCGTTGCGACATCATCTGTTGGCAACGAGCCATCATCTCGTTTTGCGCAGGACTCGTCTGGGGCTGGGCCTGTGGATGATGTTCGGTGTGGGATTGAGGACTGGTCTGTGCGGCCCTTGCAAAACTGAACGCAGCCGTGAACGCCAAAATCAAAACGACGTAAACTGCTCGTATTCGCATATTGCTCTCCTTATTCATCTTTCTCAGGCGGACAACTGCAGTCGCGGCGACGCCGTCCATAGCCACAACAGTGTCGACCTCAGGCGGTGGGCGCAAGCGCCGATTCCTCGTAAGAAATGTCCGTCTTCAGCGTTGTTGCACACTTTAGCGAATTGCTGACGAGGCACGCCTTCTCAGCCTTTTCGAGTAATCTGCTGGCTTTCTCCGCGTCGGCGCCAGCTGGCAGCACAAGCCGCACGTGTAGTTGAACAGCGGTAAAGCGGATTACACCGTCAGAACGCTCGACCGTTCCTTTGGCGTCGCAAACGAGACTCGTCCAAGTCTGCTTCGATGCGTTCGCAATGGCGCGAAACGTTAAGACCAGGCAATCGGCTACAGCGGCAACGGTAAGTGTTTCCGGAGACCACAAGTTTCCAGGGCCATCGAATTCCGGCGGTGGAGCAGAAATCAGTGGGCTTAATCCGCGCGATCTAATTTCAACAGGAGTTCCCTCGCTCGCTGTGAGGGTTACCTCATAATGGTGCGGTAAGGGCTGCATAAATTCCTCCTCGCTCGATTGCTTGCATGCGTCAGACCAATCTCGTTGGCCCGTCTTCACACGCACCTTCACGCTCTTACGCACATGCAGTCTCGGGGGCAAAGACGAGGGGAGATTCGTTGATGTCGCTTCGCTGAGGATTTGACGGCTTGACGCGAGTTTCACGAAAGAAGTGTGAGAATGTGACGTTTTGACGCGAAGTGGACGAACGAAGCGCCGCCGTTGTTTGTCGAATCGTCAGCCCTGGACTATTTCCGAATAGAATCGTGCCTTCCTGACTTGGTATCCGTGGTGGGTCGAAGTGACCAAGTAAATGTTTTGAATCCTTCGGTTCCGAAGTGTCGCGCGCTTTCCTAAACAATCTGGCACCGCAAGTGCGCAAACGCCTCGCAAAGGGAGTTCTGCGATTTTCAAACAGTAGGGCAGAACAGAAGGAGTAATGAAGATGAAGACAGACGCGCAAGTCCAAGCGAGGATGTCCGGATTCTTGTTGAAATTCGACGGTTCTCCTAAAACTCTAGTAGTCACTTTTCAGGCGAGTTTTGCAGGCCTCTTTGGATCGCCAGTATACGCCTGAAGGATGCCGGCGAGTTTCGGC
>Ga0209172_10004214_pt1 | contig 19950 bp, 22 predicted proteins | sample LarsenN4metaG_FD_184113 | JGI IMG/M metagenome (GOLD analysis project Ga0209172, IMG submission 184113) | Hot spring sediment bacterial and archeal communities from British Columbia, Canada, to study Microbial Dark Matter (Phase II) - Larsen... ... | reverse complement strand
TGATAGGGTCTCCTCATACGACGGTTCTCCTTTCATTCGCAGTGAAATTGCCCAGAAACCTATCACGTTCTGGGTGGAGAACCGTCGTTGCCAGAACTCAAATTTCAACAATTTTCCGGACATCCTCCGTCAATCAGCGCGTCGGTGATGAGCGCGGACACGAAGGTGGCGCCTCCATAGACGATGATGTCTTTACCGCTCTGGCGTTTCAGATCCTGCACGGCGTCCACCAGCGGCCTGCTTTCAACGCGAAGGTTTTTTCCCGCCGCGTGACTGAGAGTCCGGCTGAACATTACCTTCTGCATACTGACCATTCTGACGCCGAAGTCGTGTTCCTTGCCGCTCCCGGCTGCCGCCTGCTGCTCCCAGTGCCGGATGAAACCCTCCGCCATCTTGCGGCCAAGGAGGATCGTGTCGCTCGTGTCGGTGAGCCTGTCGACGATGAACGCCTCGATCTCGGGATCGAAAGGCGTCATCCAGTCGAGTTCGCCGTTCGGGCCAGAGACGAAGCCATCGACCGACGTCTGCATCTGCAGCTTCAACTTTCTCATACTTCCTCCTTCGCAGAACTACCTCGTACGCACCTGGTCGACCCGGGGAATGCAGCGCTCATGGCTCCGTAGGCTTTCTCGGCAAGCCTGAGGCCCGCCGGAGAGTTAGAACTGGCCGTGTCATTGCTATCTCCCGCATCAATCCGGGACGCTGATGGCGGCGGGATCAAGAGCGATTCCGGGCTGCGTTCGCGGGCGCTTGCAGGCCGGCAGGCGCGTCGTAGTTCCGGGCTTCAGCCTTGACGCCAAGACGTGCCAGCGTTTTCTGCACGTCGAAGCCGATGTTCTGATAATGTTCCCGCACCTTTGCGCCTGCTGCCTCTATAGCATCGGCGCTCTCCCAGACCGCGATCGTTGCTAAGTTAAAGTTGGTAGGGCCGCCCGTCTTTTCGAACACAACGTGTCCAAGAAAGCCGGGCAATTTTTCGATGAATGAGAGGTTTCGCTGCATGGCCCGCACGAACTCATCTCGGGATTCCGGTGGGACGTTGAAGCTATCGAGACGGAACTGGAGGCGGGGGTTGTTTTCAAGGTCGATCGTGATCACTCAATGCTCCTTTACGTCTACTCAATGGGCGTCGTTCAGGGGGAAGCCCCTTGTCGCGCATCTAATCCGGGACGCTGAACTGAGGATTCCAAGCCACTTCCCAAAGGTGCCCGTCGGGATCCTGAAAATAGCCGGAGTACCCGCCCCAAAAGCGGTCGTGAGGAGGGTCGATGACAACAGCTCCCGCATTCCTGGCCTGGGCGATGACAGCATCGACCTCTTCCTTGGATTTCACGATATGCCCGATCGTCACGGCTCCAAGCCTGTCCCGTGTTGCGGCCACTCCGGCGTCCTTCGAAAGTGAATCTGTCGGCCACAACGCCAGGATCAGGCCGTCGTTCAAGTAGAAAAAGACTACGGCGCCGTTTTCAAACTGCTGTCCGGTGATCCCCTTCGTCTCCAGCCCCATCCCGTCCCGATAGAATGCGAGGGATCGTTCGAGATCGTCCACTCCGAGCGTAAGAACCTTGATGCGTGGCTTCATTGGAATCCTCCGTGAGACGCCAGCATAGGCAATTAGAGGCACGGCCGTCTTGAACGAAACGGCCATTCCGCCCAACACGGCCTGCATTCAGCCTGTCCGCGGCCTCAGACTGGCGGGTCGCCCCTTTACCGGAGAAGGCCTACACACGAGTTCGGGCAAGCTGCCTCCGTACGATGGTTGGAGTAAGGCCAGCCATTTTCCTTGCCTCGCGCGTCAAGTGTGACTGATCGGCATACCCGGCAATCATGTGCTGATGGGCTCCGACGATAGTGGCGTCGATCATGGCGTATTCGTTGTCCGGATCGTCGGCTGAGGCCTTGAAAAGATTCTCCCAAACGCGGTTTTCGGCCCACGCGAGAGACGTTTGTGAATGTTCTTCCAATAGCCGAAGCGCTTGGGGATGGCGCGCCGGGGCGCGCCGGTGGGAATTTCCAATTCACGGCTTCGACAAACAGCCAGTTGCCCTTTCTCGCTGTTGCGCCCAACATGACCGGGGGCGACCGGGAGGAAAATGCTCGATCCGTGCAAACTGATCGTCCCGAAGCCGTGACGTCTCAAGGGCGGGCCTCCATCAAGAAGGCGCCCCATGAATCACGCTTCGCGCGATTTGCGAATCCGCTAAATGACGACGCGTGCTAGAACGGGATATCATCCAGTGGACTCCCCGAACCGTTCTGGGCGGTGGTATCGCCGGTGGACGCGTGCCGGTTATCCCGGTCCCCACGCTTGGCGGCGCCGAGAAATGTAACTTTCTCCGCGACCACCTGCATGACCTGATGCCGCGTCCCTTCCCGGTCCTCATATTCGCGGGTCTGAACCCGCCCTTGGACTGCGACGAGCCGGCCGCGATCGATGTAGTTCGCGCAGTTTTCGGCCAAGCCATTGAACGTGATGACCGGAAACCAGGTCACGCGTTCGCGCTTCTCGCCATCGGCCTTCCATTGTTCGTTGACCGCAACCGAGAACCGGCAGAAGGGCACGTTGTTCTGCCCGTAACTCAGTTCAGGCGCAGAGCCGACATTGCCGACAATGGTGATTTGGTTGACTCCACTCATGGTTTGCTAACTCCTTCGTGTGCGCAGGCAGGCCGGAGCAATCCGGCCCGTGCGGTATTGATGTGTGCGCCGACGCCTTACTCCTCCTCGTCGAAGCGGAACTTGCGGCCGCCGGTCCGCGTCAACATCGTGTCGAGCTGCGAGGCGATCCCGGCCATCCCTTGCTGCACCCTGGTTCGGAGGTCGCTGGTCGTTCGCAGGTCATCGGCGCTGACGCCGTGGAGAAGTTCTCGAGCCTGTGCGACCAGCGCCTGGAGTTCGTTGTCATCGGTAACATTGCGGAATTCAAAATTCGTCAGGAACTCGACAAGATTCGATACTGTCGTTTCCTTGAAGCGCAGCGGCTTGCCGTCCGCTCCTTCTTTCAACCGGTCCGCCATGTGTTGGACAAGCTTCGACATGGACTCCCGGAGTACAAGTTGGATTTCAGCGGACGCCTCTGCCATGCGCTGCGCTGCCTTTTCGCGCTCCTGCTCCCAGATTTCGCCGGAGATGCCTTTGAGCTGGTCCGGCACGCCGAAGCTGACGTATTGCCAGGAAAAGCCAAACTCGCGCGCGACGTCTTCAGGTGGAGGGTAGTCGGCGGGATTGTAGAGGCCGCGCAACCGCTTGGCCGCGTCCTGGCAGAGACTGGGGTAGGCGGAAAGGAATGCGTGGACAAGCTGCCTTCGATCTTCCGCGAATAGACGCAGCCGGTGCTCAACCGTCTGGAGCGCCGCGATCGGAAGCAGATGGATTCCGATCTCAAATGGAAGACAGATGTTGTAAAGGAACCGCCGGATTTCGCCGTCGAATCGCGTGATCGCCTTCAGTTCCGCCGAGTCCACCAGTTGTTTCGAAACCCGGAGCAGATCCTTGTCGGCATCCGCCTCGATTTGCGCCGTCGACACCTTGCGGGTGTTACCCATGGTGGACAGCCGGACCTTGATGCAGACGGTCTTCTTGGCGAGATCCATTCCAGGATCGGTGATCGCAGCGGTCAAAGACGCGTTGCTGCCGTTGCCGTCGGCGGCGAAGTCGGAAATGTCGCCGTCGATCGCCGCCGAGTCGGGCGGCGCCGACGGAAGGGGAAAGAGGGATGCTCCTGTAGCCATTGCGGCTGCCTCCTTTTTGCTCAGTCAAGTTGTTTGGTTTGGGAGCGAGTCGTAAGAGAAGGGACGTGTGGAAGCGGCCGGCGCCGTGTCAGATGAGAATTTCGATAGTGGGAAAGCCGGTCATCTGAGCCGTTCCTTGTGGATCGATGTGGACTTCAACTTCTTGTGGGCTGAAGTCCTCTTCACGGTAACGAGCCGAGAACAGCACGAGCTTCTGATTGGCGCTGCTCCGGAGAGCGAGCGCGCTGGGCCGCGCCGCGACATAGCGTCCCAGCACCGCGAAATCCAGATGACTCCGGATGCATCGCCAGATGTCTTGTTTGTCGCGTGGCGTCCGTTCAGATCGAAGCCAGTAGCGGCCGTTCGCCAGTTCGCGCTCCGAGTACCCCGAATACATGCCAAAACTCAACTCGGGAACCGGGCGCCTCAAGGACTCCACGAGCGCCAGCAAGGCGTCCGCCTGCTGCATCGGTTCGCCGCCCGAGAATGTGACCCCTTCGAGCAGGTATCCGTGATGCGCAGATACGATCCAATCCGTTACCTCGGCAACGTTTCGTTCTTGGCCGACAAAGACGTGTGTTTCCGGATTCCAGCAATTTGGACATCCAAGGGAGCAGCCCTGGAAGTAAACCACCGCCCGCAGACCGGGACCATTAACGCGGCTGCCGCTAATAAGGCCATGGATCAACATCGTTTCCTTCCTGCGCATCACGGCTATCTTTGGCAGATTCGACTGCTCGCTCCTTTTCCGGAACGAGTTCGCCTTGAAGTTTAGGAAATTCCTTCTGCCACTGCTGTACGTAGATGTTGGCTTTGGCAGCGGTGTACGCGACCCTGAAGACCTGCTCGATATCGTCGCGCGTCAACGTGGCCGTCGCTTCGCGGCGTGATGATTGATGCCGTCTTGGCTGCTGTATCCATTCAGCCAGTATGCGCGCAGGTAGGTTGCATAGCTGTCGTCGCCATCGTAGGGACACGCGCTCTGTGGCAGGCCCTGACGCTTCGCCTCAAATCCTTCCCGAAAGGCGGCATTACAAGGTTTTTGCGGATCGCGTTTGCCGCGAATCGATCTGATTCGTTTCATAACCGCTCCTGCCTGCGAGCTGCGGAATTGTTGTGAAGCGTGACCGTGAGCAGTTCCGCGCTGTCATCCAACGGGCTCATCGCATCGTCATCGTCCATCGCTTGGGTGAGCGCGTCGTGGAAGCTGTTTGCGTGATAGGAGTCAGAGGTCTCGGACTCGTCGGACCACTCGAAAGTGACATCGTATAAGTCAAAGGGCGACATATCGATTCATTCCTCGACGGGGTTGAAATAGTTGGGACTCGCGGCGAGTTCATCCGCGATGATGCGATCCGCAAACAGCGGCGCCTTCTTCCTGATGCGCCGCTCCAGCGATTTCCGCCGAATGCTGCCTCTCGCCTGCGGCGACAGCCGGCGCTTCGGCATGGCATCTTCATCGATGCCAACAGCAACTGCCCATCCGGATCCAGGCCGCGCGATGGTCTCCAGCATCTGTTCGATCTCCAAAGGAATGTCCCGAGTCGATTCCTGCAAGCGGGTGATCGCTATCAGCTCGCGCGGCATTCCCTCCGGAGGGTTCGTGTATGGGTTGCCCCATCGGATCGCGAACCGGATTGGTCGAAGCTTTGGCTTCCCCATACTTTTCTCGTCACTTTGTTTTCGGTTTCGATTTCAGGAAGGCCGGGATCTCGCCACGTTCCTTTCGCCCTTGCGCCACGGCCTTCGCAGCCTTGCTTCTGGTCTTGGCAGTGAGTTGGTCGCGCTGGCGGGCGATGACGGCCGAAACCTGCGGCGGGATGACAAGACGCACCGTGCCCGTTTCGCTGACGTGCTCGAGGAAAATCGTGTCGCCCTGATCCTTCTGGCGGTAGGTCTGCACGACATAGAGCTGCGTGCCGCCGACGCCGAGCGGAGGAACGACACGCGTCACGCATGTCTTTGTGCACACGACATCCGGAAGGCCGTGGAGGACTCCGATGGTCCTGTCAAAGGCGTCAGCATGGGGCGGGTTTCCTGCTGGACTGTCTTCTCTGTGTGACTTCATGGCTGCACCTCGTCGACTTTCGTAGTCGGCTGGCGTTGTTTCACGACTGCTGTTGTTGCCGCTTGCCTGCGGTTCCCTGGATATAGAACTCCGGTTTGTTCTGCCAACTCTTCAGTACATCCTGGCCCTGGAAATCTTTCGCCACATCCGCACAGCCCTTTCCGTGGAAACCCTTCAAGTCGACCGAGCTGTCGCCCTGCTCATCGATTTCGATGACGACGGTCTTCTCTTTCATCGGAGTTCCTCCTCACCGGACGGCAAACCGTAGTTGGATCTTCTTTCCCTGAGGCGTGTCGATGACCTCCTTGCCTTTGAAGATGTAACCCTTGGCCTTGGCGACGGCCATGGTCTGCCGTTCCTTGTAGATCTGAGCCAGCCGCCCGAGCCACGCGTCGTCGAAACCGATTCCGCGGTCGTATTCGCTGACGATGGCCTGGTAGACGCCGCTGGAATCTCTCGCGAAGCCGATGTCGTTGGATGCAGAATCCAACTGACGCCGCGGGATGATGACGTGCGCCGTCTCTACGCGCTTGTCGCCCATATAGCCAACGAGCGATTTGCCCTCGCGGCAAACCTCGGGCTCATAGCCGAGTTCCTGCAGCGCTTCGACGAGGAAGCGCTCGTCCGTCAGCCGTGTATGCAAAGCCAGGTACTTACTCAAGATGGCCTCCCTTGAATTCCAAGTCATTGTTGTTGGTGCCAGTGGCGGGGGTGACGTGTGGCAGATGGCCGGCTTCTATCTATTCTGTATCGCGGAAGGCTCGTTTTCCGGCGCCAACCGCCGTCTGACGAGATTCGGCAGTGAAGACGCCCGGTTGCGATGCGCTGAGGAAGCGGCCCGAGGCCTGACGCCGGAGCGCTTCGATCTGGTCGGCGGCGGACCGCGAAACCGGGACGATGTACTCGGCGGATTCCCGGAGCGACAGCTTCAGCCGCCACGCTTTCCGGCAGCACTCTTTGATCTCAGCGCCCGTCCAGCCTTCGTCGTCCGGCAGTTCGCCGGTGAGATTCCATCTATTGATGTAGATCTCCCAAATAGCCCGACGTTCCTCGGCCGACGGCAGATCGAAGAAGAATGTACCCAAGGTGAAACGCCGGCGGAGCTCCGGCGGCAGGCTCGTGATCGAGTTGCAGGTCGCAATCCAGAGGCTGCGTCCTTGAGAGATGGCGTCCACAACCTGCAGGGCGACGCGCAACCGCTCTCCCGATCCACCGACAAGCGAGTTCTGCATCGCCGAAAGATCGAAGGCCACCGTCGGAATGCCTGCCGTCGCGCCGGCCGCCTTCCCGACGGCACTTTTCGCTGCGCCCGGCGGACCAATGAAGATGATTCCGTCAGCGCCACGGTCCTGCATCCAGCTCAGCATCGTTCCGGTCATCTCGGTCTTCACGCCCGACATGTCCGTGCCGGTTCCGGCAAAAGCCTTTTCGATTTCATCAACGAAGACGACCACGCGTGGAGCTTCCCGGCCTTGCGTGACTGCGGTCAAAAACCGTTTGATATTTTCGCAGCCGCCGATCTGATCGAATGTCTCTCCGCCCCGCCAAATCGTGAGCCCTGGTGTTTGCTCAACGGCCTGACACTTACGCTCCCACAACCGTTCGAGATCGAGGCCGGTCTTTGACAACGACATTGCCAAAACCTGTTCCGCCGGAAACGCGGCCAGGCCGACCAGGGCATCCACGGCCTTCGAAACTGTCGCATCATCCGGCACCCGCACGCTTGCCGACTCGAATGTCTCTGCAACCAGCCGCGCCAGGTCTTCCGTTGATGGAAGCGGCTCCTCGATAACCATCACATCGTTCTGCAGCTCAACCGGAAGCGTCGCACCTGGAGGCGTGACGAGCACCAGCATCTGCCCGCCTGCCTTGAACACGTCTCTCAGGTTCCAGATACCCTGCACTACGTCGGGTTGGTCCCATACGCGATGTGGATTAAGCATGAAGAGGATCGCATCGGCGGCGATTCTCTGCGCGATCGCCAGCGCATCGCCCGGACCGAGCACGGGAGAGTTCTCGCCAAGAACCTTGGCGACGGCCGATTTACCGGCCTCATTTCGCCCTTGAAGTCCGCCAATGAAATCCCAAACCAGGAGTGGTGGCGGACTGTGCTTGCCATTGATGCTTTCACACACTTGGGTGATCGCGCTGGCCGGGTCCGCCGTCCGGATAGCCAGCAACGGCGTACCAACTCTCCGTGCGGCCTTCACTACCGCGCGAAACTCTGCCGTCGAACGAATCATGAGAAGACCCCCGTAGACCAGAAAGAAGATTGTTGAGATTCAGGATTTTGATGGGTGAAGTCGGAACCGCACTGCTACTGCTGACAATGGACTCACAGAGCGTGCTTCGGAATTTGAATGAAGCACTTTGGGCAGGAAGGAAGAGAGACACTCACCTTACGGTTTTGCCGACCACACGTTTAGATGTCTTGTAACTTCGCACAACCGGAGTTCCGGGAACCGTCTGCCTCGTTCGACTAAGCCGTTACAGATGATCTTCACGAACAGATTGTAAAGATTGCTCTTGCCCCATGTTTTACCGTATTTTGCTTTAGTCGGTCATCGACATAAGACATGCCGAGAAGCGAATCGCCGTTACAGTCTGAGATGATTCAGGGAACTCTGGACATGCTGATCCTCCGCACCCTGGTTTTCGGTCCCGCTCATGGGCAGGCCATCGCGCATGCGATCGAGCAGGGGTCTGAAGAAGTCCTTCAGGTGGAGCACGGGTCCCTCTATCCGGCATTGCACCGCTTGCGAAATCGAGGGTGGATTGCAGCTTTCTGGGGCACGTCAGAGAACAACCGCAAGGCGCGGTATTACCGACTAACGCCTGAAGGCCGCAAGCAGCTCACGGCGCAGGCGTCCCGGTGGGAGCAAGTGGTCCGGGCCATCGGCAGAATCATGAACCCAGCGGCGGTCAAGAAGGGATGAACCGATGAACTGGCGGCGATTTCTCAGACGCGAGCAGGAAGATGCCGAACTGCGGCAGGAACTCGAATCCTACTTGGAGATCACCACCGACGAGTACATTGCGCGAGGCATGGACCCGCGGGCTGCTCGCACTGCGGCCCGACGGAAACTTGGCAACGGCACCCGCGTGCTGGAGGATATCTACGAAATGAACACGATTGGATTTCTCGATTCCCTGGTCCGCGACTTGCGATATGCCTTACGCGGTATGCGACGCAGTCCCATGTTTACAGCCGTGGCCATCGCAACGCTGGCGTTAGGTATTGGTGCGAGTGCTGTGATGTTCAGCGTCGTCTACGGTGTGCTTCTCAAGCCGCTTCATTATCCTGAGCCCGCCTCATTAGTTGCTGCTTGGAGTAACACCAGCATTAGTCCCGAATTGTACCTCGCCTACAAGCAGCAAGCCGGAGTCTTCCAGCACCTCGGCATCTGGTCGAACGGCAGCGCCACAGTGACCGGGCTTGGAGATCCTGAACAACTCGACGTGGTGCGTGTCACATCCGGGACGCTCGACGCCTTGGGAGTCCAACCCGCTCTCGGACGTTGGTTTTCGGATGCCGACGACTCGCTCGGCTCGGAAGAGACGGTGATCCTGACACATGGCTATTGGTTGAGCCGTCTCGGCGGTGACCCGTCTGCCGTCGGCCGACGAATCCAAGTGGATTCACGGCCGCGGCTGATCATTGGAGTGATGCCGGACAAATTTGAGTTTCTAAACTCGAACGGCCGGATGTTTCTGCCACAGCGGTTCGATGTCCGTCAGCCTGGGGTGATGAATGACTTCAGCTATCAGGGTATCGGGCGGCTGAAACCCGGTGCCACACTCGAGCAAGCGAGAGCTGAGCTGTTGGGCATCCTAACGCTTTGGGAGACCGAGGGCAGAATCAGGAGTGGAAACCCGAACCGTCCCACAATTGACCCGCTGATTTCAGACGTCGTCGGTAACCTCAATTCGACATTGCCTGTGTTGATGGGAACGGTTTGCCTCGTTTTCCTCATAGCCTGCGCCAACATCGCCAATCTACTGCTGGTGCGAGCCGAAGGCCGACAACAGGATTTCGCGATGCGGGCTGCTCTCGGTGCGGGCTGGGCTAGAATCGCTCGCGAAATGCTCCTGGATAGCTTGTTATTAGGCGTGCTCGGCGGGCTATTCGGATTGGGACTGGCCTACGCCGCGATTCAACTCCTGCTCGCGAGCCAACCGGCGCTGCCGCGCTTGAACGAGATCGGAATCAATCCTGTCGTGGCCGTCTTCACCCTTGCACTGTCGCTGCTAGCCGGGTTTCTTTTTGGTTTGGCGCCGATCTGGACGTACGCGCGGCGTGGAATGGCGGGCGCGCTGCGTGTCGTTGGGAGGGCGCTTACCCACAGCCGTGAGCGGCTTCGCGTCCGCAATGCCTTCGTCGTTTTCCAAGTGGCTCTGGCGTTCGTACTCTTGGTGGCCTCCGGACTGATGATACGCACCTTCCAAACCTTGCGCAGCATTGATCCGGGCTTCAGGGATCCCGAGCAGATCCAGTTGCTGAGCGTATCCCTCCCTGAAACTCAGGTTCCAGAGCCGGAGCGCGTCATGCGACTTCAAAACGACATGCTGGACCAACTCGCAGCGATCCCAGGTGTGGCATCCGTCGCGTTCGGCGATTCCGTTCCCCTTGGCGGGAGGAATCCTGGAAATTTCATTTTTGCCCGGGACAAAACCTACGCGCCAGATGAAGTGCGGCCCCTCAGGCGCTACCGCTTCGTCACACCAGGCTACATCGGGACACTAGGCATCTCACTTCTGGCGGGGCGGGATTTCACGTGGGCCGACATCTACAACACCCGTCCCGTTGTGTTGGTTTCTGAGAACATGGCCCGTGAAATCTGGGGCAGTGTCGGGAGTGCGGTAGGAAAGCAGATTCGACCGGGCACATCAGGACCGTGGCGCGAAGTCATCGGTGTGGTCGGTGATGTCTATCATAGGGGTTTTTATGAACAAGCCCCCACCATGGTGTATTGGCCGGCGATGGTGGGCGAATTCATCGCGGACACCACGCGCGTCAGCCGCAGGGGAACGTTCGTCATCCGCACGGAAAGGGCGGGAACGGAGAGCTTTCTTTCCGAAGCGCGTCGGGCAATCTGGTCGGTGGACTCTGAACTCCCGGTGTTCGAGTTGTACACGCTTCGAAATCTTTATGACAGATCGATGGAGCGTACCAGGTTTACGCTCATCATGCTGGCCATCGCGGGAGTGATGGCGTTAAGCCTCGGTATCGTTGGTATATACGGTGTTATCGCCTACTCTGTTGCAGAGCGCCGCAAGGAAGTGGGAATCCGAATGGCGCTCGGAGCACGGCCGCGAACCGTGCAGCGGATGTTCTTAGCAAATGGTGTTGTTATATCGGTCATCGGCATCGTCGTGGGACTGGCTGCCGCCGCTGGATTTTCCGGGCTGATGTCGTCAATGCTATTCGGTATTGCCCCACTCGATCCAGCAGCGTACGGAATTGCGGCGGTTCTCCTTTTTCTCTCGGCCTCTGTCGCATGCTACTTGCCTGCCCGGCGAGCGGCAGCAGTCGATCCGGCCGAAACCTTACGGGGCGAATAAGTGAACCAGTAGAGGCGTCTCACGTGAACGGCTCTGCGCAGTGGCAGAAGCTGGAGCCTGATCACCGATGGTGTTGGGTATCTGTCACGATTCGCGAAGCATAGCTATCGCGGCCACTGATCACGCTGGCCGGATCGGGCCGTCCGGACAGCCAGCAACGGTGTAGCAACTCTCCGCGCGGCTTTCACTACCGCGCGAAACCCTGCCGTGGACCGAATCATGAGAAGACCTCCCATAGACCGGAAGAGGGAGCCAAGGCTCCACTTTTCATAGAGATTGTTGAGATTCAGGATTTTGCTGGGTGAAGTCGAACGGCACTACTATCACTGCCAAAAATAACCCCACGGTGCCGCACCATTGTGTCGCGACATTTGACCCATGGCTGATTAGCCTTCGGAATTTGAAGGAAGCATTGCACCGCGAAAAGGCGGCGAAATACTTAATTGTGACGCAACGTTTCTCCCGGTTCTATGCCCGAGGCGCGCCGTGCCTGTAGATAGGCGCTGGCAAATCCAATCAGACACAACAGCGCCATTCCCAGAACGTAGATCATGGGATCGTTCGACTTCACTCCCCACAACATGGAATCAGCCGTCCGGGCTGCAAGAAACGCAAACGGCAGGCCACAAAGGAGCCCGACTCCGATCACTGAGCCGCCCTGCCGCAGGACACTGAAGGCAACCGAGGAGGGCGATGCTCCCAAAGCCATTCGTATGCCAATCGACCGGCGTTGTTGACGGATGCGATAGCTTAGAACGCCATACAGCCCAATAGCGGCGAGGAAAAGTGCCAACACTCCAAAGGCGCTGGACAGCCCGGAGAGGAGTCGTTCCGCTAGGAGCGTACTATCAAGCTGGTCCCGGATATCGATTACGTCCGAAATGAATAGCCTGGAATCAGCGCTGGCAAGCCTTCTTCGAATCGGTTCTACAAGCGTGATGTGCCCTTTCGGCATTGTAGAAGCAACAACTAACGTGACCCGTCGCTCTGCATTTATCGGCTGTCGAGTTGGAACAAAGACGAACGGCGGGGACGGTTCGCGGAGATTCCGGTGTTTCGTATTCGCGACCACGCCCACAACCTGATACACGCTATCCTCGGTTCCTCTCTTGTCGAACTCTAAAAACTGACCGATTGGATCTCGCTTCACGAAGTACTTCGCGGCTGATTCGTTGATCAGGGCAACCTTGAGCGAACCCGCCGAATCGTGGTCAGTGAGCAATCGGCCACGAATCAACTGTGTTCCCAGCGTTTCGAAATATCCTTCTGAGACTTGATTTACCCGAACCGAAAAATCGCCACCACCTGCCGGTTCATAGCCGCGAACCCGCACGGGCGTTCCGCCGGGATCTCTCCCCGACAATGGCGTGAACGTAGAAAGACCGGCAACGCGCACCTCAGGAATTCCTCTAACAGCCTCCAGCACGCGACCCCAGGATTCAAGAGACTTACCCGTCTCCACGTATCCCTGCGGCAATTCAATCGACATTGTCAGGACCTCTTCGTTTTGGAAGCCGGGATCCACGTTGTACAGATTCGCAAGGGTCCGGACAAACGTCACTGCTCCCACCAGCAGAACAAAAGACAAGGCGACCTGAAATGTGACAAGAGTTCGCATCAACGTTGCGGAGCCTCGCGATTCACTCGTTCGCGCGTGTCCTTCCTTTAGCGCCTGCTCCGGGTCAGTCCGGAATGCCCGCCAAGCCGGAAACAGCCCTGATACAAGACCGGCTACCAAGGTAACTGCGATGGAGAATGCCAAGATTCGCCAGTTGAAGTTTGCATCCAAAGTAATTGGACGGCGCCCCTGAGCAAACAAGGCTTCAATTACCCCTACCCCCCATCCCGCGAAGAGCACCCCAGGGACAGCGCCGAACGCGAAGAGGAGGAGGGTTTCGGTCAACAACTGCCGTACCAAGCGCACACGCCCCGCACCCGTCGCCATTCGGATCGCAAATTCACGCCGCCGGGCGATACCACGGGCTAACAGGAGGTTGGCTATGTTGGCAGTCGCCATGAGTAGCACGAGACCAACGATGCCCATCAACACATACAGGGGATTGGAAAACCGGCGCCGTAGAGCATCCATTCCGTGTGCAGCCGGCCGGAGTTCCAGTTGATGGGAAATATCGCTCTTCGGTCCGGCAGTACCGCGAAAACCTGACATGCACGACTGGAACACCGCGTTGGCCTCTGCTTGCGCTTGATTCTCCGATACATCAGTCCTAAGACGGGCAATGGCATCAAACCACCAAGCTTTTGAGCTGGTGAGTTGGTTCCGTGAAATGGTGATGGGTATCGTGACGTCGACTGGCCTTCCGGGCTCAAGTCCCCCAAATTCCGGCGGAGTGACTCCCGCTATCGCAAAGCTCCGATCGCCGAACGATATCGTCTTCCCAATCGCTGCTGGATCTCTACCGAACCTGCGCTGCCAGTAACGATCGCTGATAACAGCAATTGGGGGATTCAGATTCTCGTCTTCGGCGTTCATCAACCGACCTGATGCAGGCTTAACCCCAAGGAGTTCGAAATAATTCCCCGAGGCGATCTGTCCCATCACCTGCTCTGGCTTGCTATCGATTTCGATTCGCAACTCATCGGTTGCAAAAGCCGCCAATCCAGCGAAAGAGCCAGTTTCAGAAGGTATTTGCGCCAGGCAGGGGTAAGGCGGCGCGCTAGTTGGGCCCGAGTTCGCAGTCGGCTCCAGGAAAACAAGCTCTCGCGGATCCTCTACAGGAAGCAACTGGATTAGGACAGCATCAACCAAGCTGAAGACGGCGGTATTCGCTCCCACACCGAGGGCAATTGTCAACCCAACCGCTAGGGCGAAGCCCGGAGTGCGGGACAGTGACCGCGCCGCATAGCTCAGATCCTGGATAGCCTGTTCGAACCACAGAGAGATCCACACAAGCCGTGCGTTCTCCATAGCAAGTAGTGTGTTTCCCATGGCCCGCCGACTCGTGAACGCGGCATCATCGGGTGACAAGCCGGATTGTTCAAGATCCCTTTGCTTCAGAATTCGGTGGAACTCCATCTCTTCGGCAAGATCCTGCGAGCTCTGATGTTGCCGAATCCAATAGTAAAGCCGGCGGAGCAGCTTACGCATGGTTTCTCCTCATTATCAAGCTGTCTGAAGGACACGTTGGATGGCTGCGACCATACGGTCAAACTCTTCATGTTCTGCCCGCAGTCGTTTGCGTCCACCAGCTGTAAGCGTGTAGTAGCGGGCCCGGCGGTTGTTCTCCGAAGCGCCCCATTCTCCCTTGATCCAACCATTGAGGAGCAGACGCTGAAGCGCCGGATACAGCGAGCTTTCACCAACCTGAAGCACATTCTCGGAAACCGAGCGCAAATGTTCCGCGATGCCATAGCCATGCATGCAACCGCGAGTTAGTGTTCTGAGAATGAGAAGATCAAGTGTCCCTGGAAGCAGATTTAAGGCGTCGTCGGACCTGGGCATTGGCCCCTCCATCGAGTCTCGATGGGAGCGATTATATGCGATCCTTCCAATGGCGTAAACTCCAATCGATAAACGATGGAAGTAAATTGGACGACGAGCGCAGCGACTCCAACGGCAATGACGTGCCGTAGGCGTGACCCATCTCCTGCCCTTGATCGCATTCAGCGCAGGCGCACATGATGGCCCTTCACCAGCCTCGCCCCGGACACGGCCGAACCGTTGGTTATGGCGAACCGGACGGCGGAACTGTTGACCTCCCAGCCGTCTCCTGCCAAGGCGGCCTCGAGCCTGCGACGCAGTTTTCCATCCGCCAGTTGGTAAACAATCTCCTGGAGCTCTGTCTTGGTGAAGCGCAAGGTCTTTTCGAAGAAGCATTCGCCAACCTGCAGGGGATCGTCGATCACCAGCGAGGCGGTGCCGTTGGATTGAAGGCCGATCGCTGCCTTTTCGCCTTCAAGTTTCTTGAAATGTCGCGACATCATAAACGCCAGCAGCATGTCCTTCAGACGGTTCAGTCGCCCCTCGGCAGCTCGCTTGCGCACGGACAGACGGTCCGCTTCCTCGCTGCAGATCCTGGCGATGGACTCCTGCCAGCGCCAATAACCGGCAATTCGATCCACTTTTGTTCGGAACGCTTCCAAGTAGTCGTTGATCTCCTCACGTAGTTCCTGCGGAATTTCGCCGTCTTCGGCCGCCTCCTCGGCGCGTTCAAGTAGTTCAATCAGCCGCTCGTCGAGATCGAACAGGGACCGCGGATCGCGTTCCGGCCTTGGGGGCGGGTGCGACCGATGCGCCTGTACCGTATCCGCTGTTGCCATGACACACCTCTCGTCTGTGATGAAAATTGGAACTCGCCGGCGCTGTTGATTATCAGAACAACGAAAGCTGCACGGCCTGGCCTTTCGCTGAAATCCTGGGCTCCGGCTCCTCCGGCGCTTTGGGGACTTCGATTGTTTGTGAGGCGGGCAGTTCTTCGATAGCAGCAGTTCCGGCTGCGGTCTCCCGGACCTTTGTCAATTTTCTCCACACCGCTGCTGCTTCTTCACCGACGCCCTGCCGCGTGACCAATTCGCGAGCCATCGCCGTGAGCAGGTCGTCGTCTTCGTCCATAGTCTGCAATCCTTCGACGTGGAGCTTGCCCTCCATCGCCAGCGAGACCAACAGCTTCTTTCCCATCAGCCGAAGACAACTTTCCTGCGCCGTGTCCGAGTACGTGAAGAACGCGACGCGCACCGGCTCTTTCTGCCCGATCCGCCAACTGCGCCGGCTCGCTTGCCGCAAGGTGTAGATCGAATACCCCGTTTGAACGAAGAAGATGGTTGGAAACGGCAGCAAGTCGAGCCCGGTCTGCACCAGCCTCGGATGGCAAATGCAGACCTGCATACCATTACGCAACTGGCGTTCGTACCAGGCTTCGCGCTGCTCCGGCGGCGTTTCCGCCGTCAGTACTTCGGCTCGGATTCCTTCCTTCCGCATCAACTCCTGGAGTCGCCGCGTGACGTCACGCTTCTGCGTGTAGACGGCGAACACTTGAACATTCCGGCCGTTGGCGAGTTCGCTCTTGATCTCTTCGATCAATCGCCGTTCTTTCGCGTAGACCTCGTCCTGATCAAGATCCACGGGCTCTGAGATCACGAACCTCTCCCGCTCGCCGGTCTCTTTGTCGGTCCGGTATCCGTAGAGTGTTCCAAGCCCGTAAGGCCGGTCTGGATACAGCAGCAAGGCGTTCATCGCTGTGCTGATGACCGAGGGATTGCCGTGATACTCCCGAAGCGCTGCAGAGATGTCCTCCTCCAGCTTCGCGTACGCGATCGCCAGCGTCGGGTCCATATTCACCGCCACGACCTCTTCGGTATACGCCGGCAAACCATCCGAGATGTCCTCCAACGAGACGAACGCGGCCATGTTCATCAGGTACTTGCCGAAGAGCAGCGGCGACGCCCCGGGACGCCGCTTGACCGTCGTCGTGACCTTCGCATCGGAACACGCATTCTCTGAAGGCTCGATCGTCGTCACCTTCTCGAGGACACCGTATGCTTCTGCAAACTGGCGCACCCCTGCCTCGCCATATTCGAAACCGTCTTCGCGCATCATGCCGCCGTCGAGGCGGTACAAAATGTGGAACAGTTCGTCCGCATAGCCACCCAACAGCGTCCCTGTGAGCACAACAGTGCGACCGCACGCCGTGGCGATTGCGCCGAGCGCGTTGCCTTGCGCTGTCTCGCCGCTCTTCAACTCGTGAACTTCGTCCGCAATGCCGTAATCGAAGAATCCATCGAGGTACCGGCCGATGAACTCGATCGGGGCCATCCGATGAATCTTCTGGTTATCGGCCTGCCAGAGCGGGCTGAAGAACGCTTTCCTGGATTTTGTTGAGTCGGGCCAGACGGTTTCCGCGATTCTCACCTTGCAAAGATCCGTGCGCCGGAGCTGGTCCTCGCCGAGGATTACCGGGCGGCCCGTGTCGGGATTCACGATGCTCCCATGAAACCGCCCACTTCGGGGCGTCAGGCAGGCGTGCCGCCAAAAGTAACCGAGCTTGGCTCGCTCACGTGACACGACGAAGAGCGACGGCGCCATCACCTCCGCCCGCCAACGGGCCTTCGCCGATCGATGGCCTTTGGCCAGCCGAATACTGCTCAGCGTGGTCTTCAATCCTTCACGAACGATCCGGCCGTTGCGAAGCCGGACTTCGTTCACACCCGCAAAACCGTTCGAAGCCAAACCATTCCGGCATCCGTCGATGACGAACACGCGGACACCCGGAAGCGTCATGATCGCCTCTCTGCACCATTTCTCGACAAGCTGAGGCGGCGCCATTGCGAGACAAGTGAACGGCCGTGCGCTGGCGTGTGTGAAGACGCTGCCAAGGGAGATGAGCGTCTTTCCTGTTCCGCACTCCGCTACCGCGGCGGCGCATCGAACCTCCTGCCAAACTTTGACGATGCCCATGATCGCCATAGACTGCGCAGGGAACGGTCGCCGCTTCAGTTGCTTCAGTGCAGGCCAGACAGGATCGTCCGGGCCATGAAGCGCCGGAAACCGGGCTAGCACCAGTTCTCCCAGCGCCGAACCGTACAAACGCAAGTAATCGTCGATGGCTGCGGGTGCTGCCATGATTTACAACTCCTTCTGAAAAGATAAATCCGAGGATCGGTGTGCCACGCAGAGGGCTGCGTAAAATCCAGGTGCCGGACAGGGCCCCGACGGTTCCCGGCACAACCTGATTTCTTTATCAGGCGATGTTAGAAACCGCTCGCGACGGAGCGACAACCGTGGGAACTTCCGATGGGATTACGATGGCCTCCCGGCGCAGGCCCTGGCTCAGGATTCGGAGCAGCCGGAGTTTCGTGCCATTCACCGCGATCGGGTCGCAGTTCAGGCCGACGAGTTCTTCAACCAGTCCTCGCCGCCGCAGCTCGACACTGAACCACTCCGCCCATTCCGGCAATACGGGCAAACCGAAGCGAACGGCCAGGCGATGCAAGACGAAGCCCGGCGTGTCGTCGTAGATCACCGTTCGCCGGGCTTCGCTGTTAGCGCCAAAGGTTGTCTCGAAGAATGCTCTCGAAAGAAGGACGGCGTGCCGCACCGGCCGCTTGCGTCCGGGAATCTGGAGTGACGCCCTGTAGATCACGGACTTCTCGCCCAGCGTTCCGATGAACTCTTCATCTGCAAACGCCACCTTGAAACGGAGACCCTCGTGCGCCGCGGCAATGACGGCCCCAATATCCTGGTCGCCGCCAAAGACCGAAACCAGATGCACCGTTGTCGATGCACGCGAATCCGGCGGCTCAGCCACAAAGCAGTTCACCGTCACTGTGATATTCGTGATCGTGTCCCGGCTCTGGCGCACAAATGTCAGCTTGCCCATGCGTAGGTGCGCGTTCTGCATCGGGTTCCTCCTTTCTCAAGGCCGCGCCGGACGGTTTTTCCGATAGCAAGGCGATCCGTCCGTCGGCATAGAGCAGGGTGAGACGCTGCGAAAATCTCTCCCTTTCATGAATGATGATCGCGCCGTCCTCCTCTTCTTCGCGTCGATCCACAACTTTCACGCTCTCCCAATACGCGACATGCCGGTCTTTGCCTTCGCCGAAGCAGCCGTTCATCATTCCGGACGTACACAAGAGGGCGACATGGCCCTGGTGCAAGCTCGTCAACGGCCGGCCAGCGAATTCCGGTTTGGGCGCATGCGTGATGCGTTTCGCCTGCCGCCATGCCGGCGAGTTGGCGAGCAAGTCTTCCAGTTGGTCGAGAGGAAGGCCGCGATACTCGAGCCTGGCCGGCGGACTTGGTGGAACGGCGTAGTAACGATCCGGCGCATTCGGAAGCGGCGGGATCTCATCGTAGCGCCGCATCAAGTCCTTGAGCTTGTCATTGGCCTGACTGACGGTCTGGTCGCTCAAGCGTTCGCGCTCCTGCCGCGTGCGGCGGATGCCGAATACGACCACTTGCTTGTAGGTCACGGCCTCGCGATCGGTGAGCCGATAGATCGCCTTGTCTTTGAACTGCGGCGTCAGAACCGTCCGGCAGTCGTAGACGCGATTGTAGGGAATGACCATGACCAGGACGCCGCCCCGCCGGACCCAACGGCCGACATGCTCTGCAAACAGCCGTTCCATGCGGCGGTTATTTCCTTCGCCGATCTCAAAGTCGTACGGCGGGTTGATATACACGAGCGAGAAGGACTCGACGGGGGCGTGCGTGTCGAAAGCGCTGCCCTGGATCACCTCGTCGAGAACCTGACGCGCTTTCTCCGCACGATGGGCGTCCAGTTCCACGCCGTATCGACGGACGGCGGCGCCGTCACTCAGCGTGCACAGCGCCGCGCCCGTCCCCGCACAAGGATCGAGAATGCTTGCCGGCCCGCTGGGAAACTGCAAATAGTGGCGAATGCGCTTTGCTTCAGATTCAGCCAGCGGGTAGTAGCCCAAACGAAGTTTTGCCTGGAGACGCATCGCGATGCTTCTCCTAAACGACCGGCACCGCGTGTGACTTGAACCATAAGGTGGCAGTGATTGCCACTTTATGCTTCCCAGTCTTCGCTGCCTTTGTCAGGTTGTTGGTATTTGAAGTTTGCTGTTGTTTCAGAGGTGTGGGCCGGGCGGCAGGCTGTTCCCGCTCACCAG
>Ga0209172_10004211_pt1 | contig 19969 bp, 17 predicted proteins | sample LarsenN4metaG_FD_184113 | JGI IMG/M metagenome (GOLD analysis project Ga0209172, IMG submission 184113) | Hot spring sediment bacterial and archeal communities from British Columbia, Canada, to study Microbial Dark Matter (Phase II) - Larsen... ... | reverse complement strand
GCATCAAGATCCTGGCTGACATGGACATTGCCGAGCGCCGCGCGCCGCAGGACGGGCGCTTCCTCGTGCGCATGGGGCAGAAGAAGCTGGACCTGCGCGTCTCCACACTCCCCACCCACTACGGAGAAAAGGTCGTGATGCGGCTGCTGGACCCCACCGCGCCGCGGCTGCAGTTTGGCGACCTGGGACTGGAGCCGAGGAAAGTCGAGTTGCTCCAGGAAATCCTGGCGCGCCCGCAGGGAACCCTGCTGGTCACCGGACCTACCGGGTCAGGCAAGAGCACCATGCTCTACGCCTGCCTGGCCTGCTTGCACACGCCGGGGGTGAACATCATCACCGTGGAAGATCCGGTCGAGTACATGCTCGAGGGAATCAACCAGGTGCAGGTGAACACCAAGGCTGGGCTGACGTTTGCCAGTTGCCTGCGCTCGATCCTCCGGCAGGACCCCAACGTCATCATGGTGGGCGAGGTGCGCGACAAGGAAACCGCCGAGATCGCTCTGAAGGCGGCGCAGACGGGCCACCTGGTCCTCTCCACTTTGCACACGAACGACAGTATTTCCGCCGTCACGCGCCTGATTGACCTCGGCATCCCTGCTTTCCTGGTTTCCACCTCGGTGAGCGCCATCATGGCGCAGCGGCTGGTTCGCCGCCTGTGCGTCTGCCACGAGCAGGTGCCCATGACTCGAGAGTTTGCGGCGCGGCTGGAGGCCACCGGCCTCAACGACCACAACGAGCGCATGCACGTGCCCATCGGCTGCGACATCTGCGACCAGACCGGCTACCGCGGCCGCGTTGGCATCTACGAGCTGCTGCTGCTCGATGAGCAGATACGCAGCATGATCCGCTCCAACGCCCGCAATGAAGAGATCCGCCTGGTGGCCCGCGCCAATGGATTCCAGTCCATGCAGGAAGACGCCCTGCAGAAGGTGCAGGCCGGCGTGACCACGCTCGACGAGGTGTTGCGCGTGGTGCCCTTTGAGAAGACCAGCAGCCACCGCTGTTCCGCTTGCGGTCGGGAACTCGTTCCGGCTTTTCTGTTCTGTCCCTATTGTGGCTCGAAGAGCGATGCGTCCTCCGCCGCTGATCGCTCCGCGGCCCTCCAACCTGTCACCCGAGGAGGACTCTACCAGTGAACGTGACTACTCGCGTCCAAGCGCGATCCCTGCGCCGCTTCCGCCGCTACTACCCTCAGATCCGCGAGCTGGCCATCACCTACGAAGGCTCCAGCGAGGATATCCCCATCCGCCCGCCGGACGTCAGCGCCCAGGGGATGTTCATCAATACTCCGCGTCATTTTCCCGAAGGCTCCGTGCTGGCTGTCCGGTTTCGCCTGCTGCATTCCAACTACGAGGTCTGCGCCCGCTGCGAGGTGCGCTACTGCCTGCCCGGCGTGGGCATCGGCGTGGAATTCGTGGACATCTCCGAGGAGGCCCGGCGCATGATCGAGCAGGAACTCAAGCAGCAGGACGGGTAAGCCCCTCCCGACTTTTCCTTAGCCACCCTTCCGGCCCATGCCCGCAGGTTCCGGGCGTCTTTCCTCGCCCGCTGCAACCAAGGGAGCGCCGCCAGTCCCTGGCCGCATACCAATCCCTCCCCTCGTTGTGCTGACTATCTTTGCCTGACCAAGCGGGCTGGCGGGAAGGACGTAAAGGAAGGGGCTACAGGGTGGTGGGGTGAGCGATGGGATTCGAACCCACGACCCTCGGGTCCACAGCCCGATGCTCTACCGCTGAGCTACGCTCACCGCTCGACTGAAATCATAACATGCCAACCAGGGCCGGAAAACGGCGCACACCGGGGCAGCGGCCAGCACGCCCGCGTGAAGAAAGTCGGCCACAGACCCTCTTTGGCCAGCCCCCGTACTGGCGGGCAACCCGGCGGAGCAGGCCAATCGCTGAGATGCTTCGTTTGCCGGCGTGGACTCAGCATGACAAGCTCACCGTGGCGACGTGGAGCGCGTTGTCTGCGTCCCGTGGCCGTTTCCGGGATCGCCGCCACACCTGACCCCAGCGCACCTGGATTCGGTGGAACGTGTGAGACGGCATTAAGATCGGGCGGGGAAAGCGGTCACCTTGGCGGACTGGTTGCGGTTGCGCGGCCGGTGCAGATGCTTGCGGGCCAAGTCAGCCCACGGCCCGTGAGGCTCGTACTTCAAATAGGCCTCCCAGTGCTGCCGCGCCAATCGCTTGCGGCCCAGCTTCTCATAGGCCTGCGCAAGATTCAGGTGCGCGTCAGCAGAGACAGGAGCCAGCTCGATGGCCCGGCACAGGGCTTCGACGGCTTCTTCGACCTTGTCCAGCTCAAACAGCACGCAGCCCAGGTTGAAATGAGCCGTAGCGCTGCCCGCGTCGAGTTCCAGGGCGCGGCGAAACGACTCCTCGGCCTCTTCCAGCTCGCCAAGCTGATTGAGAGCGGCGCCGAGGTTGATGTGCGCTTCAACCCAATCCGGCGCCAGGCAGACCGCATTCTGGTAGCAGCGCACGGCTTGCTCGAGAGTTTCCAGCCGGCTGTCGTACTCCAGCCCGCGCGCGAACCATTCTTCGGCGCTGGGCGAGGGCATGGCCTTGACTCTCTCCGTTGTCGCGCGGGCCTCGAAGTCGAAGACGAACTGTCCTGTCAGAGGCTCGACGGGGGGCGCGCTGGCGCCCGGCGGGACCACGGCAATCCGGCGGCCAAGCCAAACGAACCGGAGAGCGGAGACTGCGGCGGTCTCCCCGCCCCGTTGCCGCTCGAGCGCCTGTAGGGCGCGCCGCACCTGATATGGCGCCACGCCGCGGCTTGTCAGCCCCTTGATGGTTTCCAGGGCGACGAGGTCCCGGAATGTGTAGAAGCGCTCGCCCCAGCGACTCCGCGAACGAATCAAGCCCAGCCGCTCCCAGTAACGAAGCTGCTTTCGAGCTACCCCGACGATGCGTTCGACCTGGCGCGCCGTATAAGGGCTGACCACTCTTGCCTGGGTCCTCCGGGCGAATCTGGCTCGCTGCTGTCATCCTCAGGATTTCGCCTGTGGAAAGTCAATACGCAAGGCGCTGCGATTCCTTCGTTACTGTGTGGCAACCGGGCGATGCTGGACGCGAAGCTGGCTTGCTAGACTGGTTCCGGGAGCCTCTTCCAACCCGATGGCATCTGCAAGTGAACCTCGTGTGTTGGCCCGCCAGCTCAACTGCGCCCGTCCGGTGATCGCCCTGCTAGCCCTGGCATTAGCTTGGGATGCTGACCTGACCGGGCGCGGCTCGCTTGGCGCGTCGGTTCTCCCTGCTTACTTGGTTGTGAGCCTGTTGCTCGCGGTAGCGGACCGCGCGCCGTGGTGCCCGAGCGGGCCGCGGACCATCTTTCTGGACTTGGCCGCGCTGGCGGCAGTGGTTCTGCTCGCATTTCCCGCTGCCGTGGTCTGCTTCCCGCTGATGTGGGTGGCGTACGGGGCGGCGTGGTTGTGGGGTCCTCGTAAGGCCCTTTTCGTCGCCGGAATGTTCTCTGCGGTGTTGGCCTTGCGCTGGCTTTGGGTGCAGGGATGGTCGCGGGAGGCCAGCGCCGGTTTCATCGTTGCCTTGCTGGCCTTGCTGAGCGGGGCGGCCGGCAGTGCCTTGTTCGCTGCGCAACAGCGCCGCCAAGCCGAACGGCAGGCGTTCCAGGCCCGGTTGACCGGCTTGCTGCATGTGGACCGAGGCCTGGGCGAATCGCTGGGCCGGCTGCTGAACGAGCTGGCCGAGGCCTTCGGCTGCGAACAGGCCCTGCTGGTGTTCCAGGATCAGGAACTGGAACGGATCTTCGTGTGGGGCGTGCGGCGCGGCCAGTCGAGCCGGGCCACTTCAGAGAGCGTATCGGTCATCCGTGCTGACGCGTATATCCTGGACCGCCCCGAGGTGGACGTGTGCTGGAATTCGCTGGAAGGCGCGGGCCAGGGCTTTGCCTGGTACCGCACGGATGAGGCCCCGGCGGATCCGCCGCGGCTCCCGGAAACCTCGCGCAAGGCAGCCGGATGGCGCTCGGTCCTAGCCGCTGCGTTTGAGTTCAGCGGGCAGGCTGCCGGTCGCGTGCTGCTGTGCAATGCTGCCGCGCCGTTTACCCCGGCGGACCTGCGCTGGCTGGCCTGCATCCTCCGGCACCTGGAGCGGCCGCTCGAGAACCTCTTCCGCCTGCGGCACCTGCGGGCGCGCGCCATCGAGGCGGAACGCAGCCGGATTTCACTCGATCTCCACGACGGGATTCTGCAGACGCTGTTGAGCCTGGAAATCCAGTTGGACGTTCTGCGCCGTCGCCTGGCCGCTGTTGTGCCGGATGCCGCGGCCGAGCTTTCGCTCCTGTTGCAGACCCTGCGCGGCGGCCGGGAGGAGCTGCGCCGGCTGGTCACCGACCTGCGCCCCCTGGGGGTGCAGAGCGCGGACTTGGTGGACCTGATGCGCGGCTTCGCCCAGCGTTTCCGGAACGAATCCGGGCTGGCGCTCGATCTGCTCCTGGATGAAAGCAAGCTGCAACTGCCCGACCGGCTCTGCCGCGAACTGTTTCAGATCTATCGCGAAGGGCTCCACAACGTGAAAAAGCATGCCCAGGCTTCTCATGTTGTGGTAAAACTCTGGCAGGACGAGACAAGAGTCTTCCTCGTCATTGATGACAACGGGCAGGGCTTCAGTTTTGCCGGCCGGTTCACCAGCGACGAGCTCGACCGCTTGCGGCTAGGTCCCATTTCCATCAAGGAACGCACCCGTAGCATCGGGGGGCAGTTGACGGTAGAATCGAGTCCGGGTCACGGGGCACGGCTGACGGTTGAGGTTCCTCTCGACTGAGGCATGGCCAAAGGGAAACAGGGAATTCGTGTGGTGGTCGCCGACGACCACACCATCTTCCGCGACGGCTTGCGCAAGCTGCTGGAAGCCGAACCGGAGATCACCATCGTGGGCGAGGCCTCCGGCGGCGCGGAGTGCATCCAGCTCGTCACCCGCCTGAAGCCCGATGTCCTGTTGCTTGACCTGCGCATGCCCGACAAAGACGGACTGGCCGTGCTCGAAGAAGTCAATTTCGAAGCTACCAATACCAAAGTGATTGTACTCACCGCCACCGAAGACGACCGCGAAGTCGTGCGCGCCATGCGCTTGGGAGCCCGCGGGGTGGTCCTGAAGCAATCGGCCACCGATTTGCTCATCCGCAGCATCCACAAAGTGCACGCCGGTGAAATCTGGCTGGATAAGCGCATGACCGCCGAAGTCATGAAGGCTTTCTCCAAGTCGTCGGAAGCCGGCGCCCGCCGGGAGAAACCCCTGCTCAGTGACCGCGAGAAGGAGATCGTCCAACTGGTCGCCCAGGGCTATCGCAACCGCGAAATCGGCGAAAAACTCTTCATCAGCGAACAGACCGTCAAAAACCACCTGCACAATATCTTCGACAAGCTCGGCGTTTCCGACCGTCTTGAGCTGGCCCTCTACGCCATCCACCATCGCCTGATTGAATAACCGCCGTCCTTGGGCCTCTTGACGCCTGCAGAATTGGCTTTACGCCGCCACGATGCGCCCTAGCGGATTTCCGTCTTGGCTCGCACGAGCCCGCAGAAAGTGAGAAAAGCTTTGCATGGTACGCCGGTACCAAACCACGGTCGCCAGGAATAAGACCTTCGCTCTATTGTCGCTGTCTTGGCCCCCCGCCTATCCTGTTCCCGTTTGAACTGATACGGAGTGCTCTCTTCCATGAAGGAGCGTCGAGCAGTGCAACGTTTCCGTCTGAGTTTGCCGCTGATCGTCCGCTGGAGCAACGAATCGGCCGCTGGTGCGGTGGTCACGGAATCCCGCGACGTGAGTTCTCGCAGTGTGTTCTTCTACCTGCCCAAAGGCGTCAAGCACGGTGCGCCCATCGAGATCGTCATGACGCTGCCCCACGAAATCACCCTGGCGGGACCGGTGCGGGTGCGCTGCCTGGGCCGGGTGCAGCGCAGCGAGCCGAAGGGCGGCAAAGTCGGCGTGGCGGCTGCCATCGAACGCTATGAGTTCATGCGCAGCGATACGGCAGCCTAGCGGGTTCTTGCCCACATGCGGAGGTGGGTGAGAAGGCCGGGGCGCCTCGGCCCCTCAGCGTGGCGTCCCGGCCCCTTACTTTTTAGGGGCGTCTGGAAAGCTCTGCCCGTGGAATTCCAGCGAGGCCGGAAGGTGTTCGGCGAAGTAGATCCAGTCGTGCCGGCCGGGGTAAAGGTGGAATTCATGGGGGATGCGCCGCGCCCGTAGCAATTCGTGCAAGGCCTGCGCGCCGGCCTCGAAGCCGTAGTCGTCTTCCTGCCCGCAGTCGAAGTAGATTTTCAATCCAGCCAGCACTGACCCCTGGCGCGCCAGGGTAAACGGGCTGTTGCGTTCCCAGAACACGGGATCCAGGGGACGTCCGAAGACGCTTCCGAACAGGCCCATCGCCGGATCGTTAGCCAGGCTCCGCGCGGGCTTTTCCACCAGCGCCGCGCTGTGTGCTGAAACCGAGCCGAACAGGTACGGGTACTTGAACGCGAAGCGAATGGCCCCGAAGCCTCCCATGGAGATGCCGGTGATCCCGCGCCACCGCCTCCCCGGGCGCGCGCGGTAGCGTTGTTCGATCGCCGGCAGGAACTCCTGGATGAAAAAATCTTCGTAGCGTGTGCGGCCGTCGCGTGAGTTGACGTAGAAGCTGCGTGCGCCGTCCGGGGTGATGATCAGAAACTCCCCGATGCGCCCCTGCTCGCGCAAGCGCTCGACCAGGTCCCACCCGCCCCAGTTGACCAGCGATTGCTCGTTATCGCCGAGCCCGTGCAGGTGATAGAGCACCGCAAAGCGCCGCGTCTTGTCCCGGTCGTAGCTTGGCGGGAGCAGCGCGCAGAAGCGCACCGCCCGACTCAGGATGGTGCTGCGCACGGTGGCGCATTCCACGCGGCTCTGGGCGCGAGCAGCGGGCGCCGCAAGAAGCGCCGAGAGGCAGGCCACCAGCAGGAGAAAGAAAAACCGCGGGGCGCAGCAGCGCCGTAGACTACTCATAACGGAGGGCCTGCACCGGGTCGAGCTTGGCCGCGCGGGCCGCTGGATAAATCCCCGAAGCGAGGCTGACCAGGATGGCAAAGGCGATGGCAGCCAGCGCGAGCCACCAAGGCACGGAAAGGATCGTCTCCGGAGGAAGCTCTCGCTGCCGCAGGTAGATGTTTGTGCCGAAGTTGATGACGCGGCCGATGGCCCACCCCAGGGTCACCCCGGCCACTCCGCCGGCGAAGCCCATGACCGCGGCTTCCGTGAAAAAAAGTTTCTTCACGTCGCCGTCGCTGGCGCCCAGCGCCTTCATGATCCCGATCTCGCGCCGGCGCTCGAGGATGGCCATGACCAGCGTATTGATGATGCCCAGCGAGGCCACCGCCAGGGCCAGGCTTCCGAAGATCCCCAGAAACAGGTCCACAATGACGAAAAACCGCCGCAGGTTGCGCGTGGCGTCGAGGATGGAAAACGTGCTGAAGCCCATTTTCTTGAGCGCGTCTTGGGTGGCCTGCACCTGGGTCGGGCTGGTGACGCGCACCTGAAGGCTGTTGTAGGTCGGACGGGCCGGCGAAGTGCGGAGAGCATCGCGCAGGCTGGAAGGTTGCAATGCGTTCAGCGTCTCGGCCAGGCGGATGGGAATGAACACGCGCCCGCGCGCGAAGTTCCGCCCGGCGTACGGCTCGTTCTCGATCAGGCCAACGATGCGCAGTTTTTTTTCTCGGCGAAGCACCGAAAACCCCCAGTCCTCGCCATCGGGCGAGCCGCCAGCTGCTTCCGGCAGCGGTTTGCGCTCGGCGTATTGCAGCACGAGTTCCTGGCCGACCAGCGCCGTGGGGTTCTCGGCGAGGTCCTTGGCGAAATCAAGCTGCAGGATGGCCTCCTCGGCTTCCGGCGCGGAGAAGAATTGGCCTTGCAGAGTATCGAACGCTTCGTTCTCCCGCGCCGAAGGGGGCAGACCGGCCACCATGGGGTACCGCGCGCCAGACTCGCTGCCCAGCCGCACGGCCGTAACAAAGCGGACTTCCGGGAAGACCTCCTTGACGTTGGGCAGCTTTTCGATTTCCGCGCGAGCTTGCTGGTCAAGCGGGCGGGCCGGGCTGGTTCCGGTGCGTGCGCGACGCTCGCCGGGATCGGCTCGGCGGCCCTCCTGTCCCGAAAAAACGACGATCGTGTCGAACAGGCCGGAGCGGCTCAACCGCTGGCCCACCAGTTCCTGCAGGCCCACGCCGAGGGACAGCATGGCCACCAGCGACGCGACCCCCACGGTGATTCCCAACGTGGTCAGCGAGTTGCGCAGCAGCGACTCCCGCAGATTGCGCGCCGCCAAATCGAGCAGGTCGTGAGCTTTCATAAGGGTTGCCCGTCGTTGACCAGTTTGCCGTCGGAAAGGAACAGGATGCGGTGGGCATATCGCTCGGCCAGCGCCCGTTCGTGCGTCACCATCACCACGGTCATGCCGGACTGGTTGAGCTCGGCGATCAGGTTGAGAATCTCTTCGCCGGTCCGGCTGTCCAGATTCCCCGTGGGCTCATCGGCTAGAAGGATGGAAGGCCGGTTGACCAGGGCGCGAGCCAGCGCAGCGCGCTGCTGCTCGCCGCCGGAAAGTTCGCTCGGGCGGTGCGCCAACCGCGCCGCCAGCCGGACGCGCTCAACCGCTTCGCGCACGCGCGCAGCTCTTTCGCTGCGCTCCACTTCGGCAAAGCGCAGCGGCAGCTCGACGTTCTCTTCGAGCGTCATCGAAGGCACCAGGTTGAAGGCTTGGAAGACCATCCCCACCGTGTGCCGGCGATACCGGGCCAGCTCTTCCGAGGTCATCTCCGCCAGGTTGCGTCCTTCGACGTGGACCGCTCCAGAGGTAGGCCGGTCGAGACCGGCAATCAGGTTTAGCAGTGTAGATTTGCCCGAGCCGGAACTGCCCAGCAGCGCCACCAGCTCGCCCTGGCCGATTCCCAGCGTGATGCCGTCCACGGCCCGGATCACTGCCGGGCCCATGCGGTAATGCCTGTGCACCTGTTCGGTGCGAATCGCTGCCCCGTTCACGACCGCGTTGTTCATCTCTCGTCCATTGTAATACGTGCCGCGCAGCGGCTGCGTTGCAGGAGCAAGGCGCGAAGAAACCGGCCTTTATCCTGATTGGCAACACGGACGATGATCTGTCCGGAGCCATGCGGCCGATGGCCGGGCCTGTGCTAGGATGGCCGAGGGCCGTGCCCACGGCGTCGGGAGTCATCCTATGAACCTTTACGAAATCACTGTCCGCGGCGTAGACAGCTTTTATCTGCTGGCCGCTTCGAAGTACCGCGCGCTGGAGCTGCTCGGCGATTATTTGGCGGACGCAGGCTATCCAAACAGCTTGCAAGACGGGCGGTTCGTCGCGCGCCAGATTGACTTGGCCGAGGAGCAGGTGCTCCGCCCGGAGAAGTGCCGCGCCTGCCCGCTGAACGAATAGGCCGCCGCTTGTTCCCCGCCAAGCCTCCCGGATTCGCCGAACCGCTCCGCAGGGCACGTTGGCCCCGAGCTGGGCTTGGGCTCCGAGTGGGCCAAAGCACAGGGCGGAGAAAGGCGAATGTGGCAGAAGGCCCAAGAAGGCTCGGGGCTCGCTGGCGAACCGCCGCGGAACATCGCGTAATCATTTTCCTGGCAAGGACTTAGCCGGTTGACCGAATCGGGACGAAAGGCATCCAATGTGCTCCGCAGTCGGGGCGGATTTCTGTACCCTTATCGGTTTGTCCCCGGAGGGATGGCGTGAAGACCGCCTTCGTGATCGGAGCCGGGCCTGCCGGACTTTTTGCCGCGCACAAGCTTGCCTTAGCCGGGCACCAGGTGATCATTCTCAACCGAGACATCAAGCCCGGTGGGCTGGCCGAGTACGGCATCTATCCCCTGAAGGAGAAGATGAAAAGCGGGCTGCGCAAGCAGTTCGCCAAGATCCTTGGCCTCCCTAACGTGCATTACTTCGGTCACGTGCCGGTCGGCTCGGCCTACGCCATCGCCATTGACCAGTTGCGCGAGTTCGACCCCGCGGCGCTAGTCTTTGCTGTGGGCGCGCAGGGCACCAAGAAACTCGGCCTGCCCGGCGAAGATGCCAAGGGCGTCTATTCGGCGAAAGACTTCGTCTACCACTACAACCTGCTGCCGCCCTTCGCCTGCATGGACTTTTCAACGGGCAAGCGCATTGCCGTGGTGGGCATGGGCAACGTTATGGTGGACATCGCCCGCTGGCTGCTGGTGGACGATCCCGATCGCCGGACGGAAGAGGTGATCGTCATTGCCCGCCGCGGGCCGTTCGAAGCCAAGTTTGACGAAAAGGAATTCGACCACATCCAGATGCACCTCAACCGGAAAGATTTTGAGGAGGAGTTGCGGCGCATCCGGGAGCGATTGACCGCCGTCGGCCAGGACATCAGCAAACTGCCGGAAACGACCTTCCCCGTGCTGGCCACGCCCTACCAGGAGACCCGTCCGCTGCTGCGCTTCCGCTTTCTCAGCTCGCCGAAGGCCATCCATGCCGGGCCGGATGGTCGCATCCATCGGCTGACGATTACCGAGAACCTGCTGGTAGCGCGCGACGGCAGCACCGCCGCCAAAGCCACCGACCGGACTTACGAGCTCGACGTGGACACGATGATCTTCGCCATCGGCGACGTGGCCGACCCGAAAGTCGGGTTGCCGTTTGCCGCCGACGGGTACGTCACGAATCCGGATCCTTCCGATCCCCAACGCGCGGCCTACGAAGTTTTCGACCCGCAGAGCGGCCGCGTGCTGGAAGGCGTGTACGTTGTGGGCTGGGCGCGCAGGGCCAGTGAGGGTCTGGTGGGTGTGGCCCGCCATGACGCCGAGCTGGGCGCGGTGCACGTGCTCAAACACCTGAAAGAGGCCTCCGAGCGCGCCGGCGCTTCGGCGGAAGAGGTTGCCCGCTCGCTCACGCGCCGGGGCCTGCAGATTGTCTCCAAAGAGGATCTGGCTTACCTGGGCCGCGCCGAGGAAAAGCAAGCCAAGGAACGCGGTCTGCCTTCGTTCAAATTCGCCGACGACGCTGCCATGCTCGCCGCCATCGAGGAAGAGAAAACCAAGAAGGGCTCGCCCGTAACCTCCACCTGAGACACCCCGGCCGGTTCTCTGCGCCCGGCATGCTCTGCGTTGACGGTTCCTTTGTGCGACTCTGCGCCCTGCGCTAGAATGAGCACATCTTGCTGGCCGGAGATGTCCTCATGGCTGTAGCCTCCGAACTGAAAGCAGGAATGGCCATCCGCGTGGAAGGGCAGATTTACAAGGTGTTGTTCGCCGAATTCAAGGCCGGTGCCGGCCAGGCTGGCGGCTTGGTGAAGACCAAGCTGCGCAGCGTGGCCAGCGGGCGCATGTGGGAGCCGCATTTCCGCCCTGAGGAACGGCTGGAAGAGGTCCCGCTGGACCGCCAGACGATGGATTTTCTCTACCGCGACGGCGAACATTGCGTCTTCATGCATCCTGACAGTTTCGAGCAGGTGGAGGTTCCGCGCGGAGTGCTTGGGCCGGGCGAGAAGTTCCTGAAGGAAGGGATGAAGCTGCCGGTCGAGTTCTTCGAGGGCCGCGCGGTGAGCGTGGTCTTCCCGCAGACCGTCGAGCTGCGCGTGGCGGAGACGGCACCGCCCGTCCATTCCCAGCAGGACAACACCTGGAAGGAAGCCACGCTGGAAAACGGCGTAGTCATCCAGGTGCCGCTGTTCATCGGCCGCGACGAGCTGGTGCGCGTGGAAGTGGAGACCAGTCGCTACCTGGAGCGCGTGCGTGCCGAGCGCAAGCGCGGCGCCTGACGGCAATCCTCCGGCTACCCGCCTCTGCGTGCGAGAGGGCGATGAACTTGCTCACCATGCTGGCCGCCGCGGCCTTGGCGCTGCACCTGATCTGGGTCCTGTGGGTCGCGCTGGGCTGGCTGGTCACGCGCCGCCGCCCGCTCCTGCGTTGGCTGCACATCGCCTCAGTCGCCTACGGTTTGTTCATCACCCTGGCGCCGTGGCCCTGCCCGTTGACCGTGGCGGAGCAGCGGCTGCGGCAGCGCGCCGGGCTGGCGCCCTATGAGGGTTCCTTCCTCCTGCACTGGCTGGAAGCGCTCGTCTATCCCGACCTCCCCCCGGCTTTGCTGACCGTTGGCGGAGTGGCGGCCTGCTCGCTTGCGCTCGGCATTCATCTGAACCGATTCCGCCGGCGGGATGCTCTGGACTGGTAGTTCTCCCCCCGGGGGCAACGCAAGCCCGCCCCCTGGCATACGGTTTGCCTTGAGGAGGGAGGAGGGAAGCGAACCGAGTGGTGAACGACCAACCGGGAGCTACGCTCATGTCGGAGTATCCGGTTCAACGCGAACAGGTTGCGGGCCTACAAGGGAGTCCGGCGAGGAGTATGGTGCTCGAGCGCGTCAAGAGAATCCGGCGGCGCTGGTGGGTTCTGCTGGCAGTTGTGGCGCTGGCCGCGCTGCGCATCGCGTTTTGGGGTCGGCCGGGGAAAACTGAGTTTGTGTTGCGGCCTGCCGAGAAGTCCGGCGAGTGGTTGATCGAGCGCCGCGCTTCGCAGGAAACCTGGCGCGCTTTCGATGATGACGGCGACGGCGTGATGGATCGCTTCGAGACTCCGGCGGGTGCCTGGGTGCGGCCAGGGCTGCGCACTCCGCCGATACGCTGGCTGATCATCTGCCTCGACAATGCGCCCTTCGTCCGGCTGGAGGCCCTGTGGCAGCGCGGCCACTTCCGCGAATTCCACCGGCCTTCGGCTACCGTCAGCCTGTTTCCCTCGGACAGCGAAACGGCCATTACCTCGGCGCTGCACAGCGCGCCGGTGCCCGGTTACGAACATCAATATTTCGACCGCACGGCCAACGCAATGCGCGGCGGTGTCTTTGTGACGCTGACCGGCACCAATGTCCACTACATCCGCCGGTTCGACTACGTGGCCACGGGCTGGCAGAAAGCAGTGCACTACGCCCTGCCGGCAAGAAGCTATCGCGCCGACCTTGGCCGGCTCCGCGCGCGCTTCCTGGCCAGCAACGACCCCGTCTATCTGGCACATGTCTCCGGGGGCGATGCCGTCTTCCATCTGCTGGAGCGCGAGGAGACGGACCGGCTCCTGATCGAATTCGAAGCTGTGGTGCGCGACCTGTACTTGACCGCCCGCGGCGAGCTGGGCGTGATCCTCTGGAGCGATCACGGCAACACCCTTACCGTCAGCCGCGGCGTCGAGCTGGCTGACCTGCTCGAACGGCGCGGTTGGCGGCTGACCACAAGCCTGCAAGGGCCGCGCGACGCCGTCGTGCCCGCCTACGGCCTGGTTGGCTTCTTCGTCGTCTACTGCCAGCGGGAAGCCATTCCCAGACTCGCACAGGACCTGCGCGCGCTCCGCGGTGCAGACCTGGTCATCTATCGCCACCCTGCCGGTCATGCCGCAGTGATCCTGGACGACTCGGAGGACCATCACGGCCGGGCCGTCCTCCGCTGGTCGGCGGACGGCAGCCGCTATCGCTACGAGGCAGAGGAAGGCGATCCGCTCGAGCTTTGTCCCGTTTTCGAGCAGCTCGGCGCCGAGGGCAAGCTCGATGCGCACGGTTGGGCCCGTGACGCCGACCTGTTCTCGGCCACCGCCCGGGGACGCTATCCCGACGCCGCGGCCCGCATTCGCGGCTGGGCCACCAACCACGTGCGGAACCCCTCCGACCTCGTGGTCAGCCTGAAGCCTGGCTACTATCAGGGCAAAGGCATTTTCCAGCACCTGGTGACCATGCGGGGCACGCACGGCGCTCTGGACGCCCCTTCCACGCTGGGCTTTGCCATGGCCACCCACCTGCTGCCGCCCACGGTGCGTTTGGCTGACTTGATCCCGGAAGAATTGTTGAACTCCCTGGTGAAGCGAGACCAACGCCAATAGCCGCTGGCCGATGATCACCATAGCCCAGCCGTGCACGCCTCATGTCTTGCAGTGAGGTCCCCGGCAGCTCCGCGCCTGCGAGTGCCTACGGCCTGCGAGGAAACGATCAGCGGCGGAGCGCTTCGGCAATTTCCTGGGCCGCAGAGCGGGCCAGGTCGAGGTCGTGCGGTTCAAAAGAAATGGCGGCGACGCGTGGGTGGCCGCCGCCGCCGTACTTCTCGCACAGCGTGGCCAGATTTTTCATGACCGCGGCTTCGTTCCACGGATTGGAACCCACCGACACCTTGGCGCGATTTGGCGAAGCGCTTACGCCGACCGAGTACAGGCAGTCGGGGTAGAGATAGTAGGGGATGAACTTGTTGTAGCCTTCCAGGTCGTCTCCGCTCACGTCAAAATAAACCACGCCATCCCGCGCCACCGCGCGTTGCTGTAGCACGCGGATGGAACGCTGATGGCGCTCCAGCAGGTCGGGCAGCAGGCGCGCGACCAGCGGCAGGGCGACCACTTCCGCCAGCGGGCGTGACGCCAGCTCGGCAATCAGCCGCGCCGGCACATCAGGCTCCCGCGCCGCCTCGATTACCAGCGTAAGCTTCAGGGCCGGCTCGTTCAGTTCCACTGCGGATGCCGGAGTAGGGAATTGCGCGCCGTCCACCACGTCGCCCCAGTGGATCAAATCCGCCAGCGGCTGCGGGTCGAAGCCGAACTTATCGCGCGCCACGTCGGCCACGAGCTTCGTGCAGGACTTGTACTCCGGAGCGTAGAACTTGCGCCCGGAGCGGTCGGCGTGGAAATGCACGGCATCCTCGGGCGTGAGGAAGGCGCTTTGATGATGGTCGAACCACCAGGTCAGCCGGGGCGAGCTCGAGTACTTGAAGTCCACAATCACGTTTTCATCGCCGTCGAAGACGTGGCCGGCAAAGGGCTGGGTGGTCTTGTGGGTCAAGCCCGTGCAGGCGAATTCAGCCGCGGGATGAATCCGTTCGCGGTAGAAGCGCATGAAAACTGCGGCCGAGGCGGTGCCGTCGAAGCAACGATCGTGGAAACAGATGCGGACTTTCACTCGATTCCCGGTTCACCCGCGAGCGCGTCAACAACTCCGCTCGGGGCAAAGCCATAAAAGATGGAGGCTGGTTCCAACCTTGTCAAGGGGAAAGCCCTGCGGGAAGCGTACTGCTAACCTCGCGCGCCCAGACGGTGCGGCAGGGGAGCAGGACACCACCGCTTGGGAGGATGGTCTCTGCTATCTTCCGGCGATGCTGTCGGCCAGGTCAGCCGCCAACGGCACGCGGAACCGCTCGCCCTGATAGGCCTTGATCATGCACACGATCCACAGAATGAACGTCACCAGACCAAGCACCATCAGCAGCATTCCCGCCATGCCCCAGGCGCCCCAGCCGCCCCACCACCAGCCGTAACCGAAGATGCTCCGCAGAATTATCTGGAGGATGTGCAGTCCGCCGAACAGGACCAGGGACTGGGCCGCGTGGAAGCGGACAAACGGGCGCTTGTCAATCAGCAAGAAAATCAACCCCGTCAGCCAGCCCAGCACGTAACACAGCAGACCCGCCACATTCTCGGCCAAGCCGGATTGCGCGGTGGCCCCGGACGCCGCGGCACCCGCCTGCGCCTGGCCGCAATTCGGACAGAATGCGGCGTTCTCCGCCACCTCCGCCCCGCACTTCGTGCAGTGTGCCATTGCTCTCCTCCTTCACGGCGCAGCGTCAGACGGCCTGCGGCGCGTTGTAGGCATCGTAGATTTGCCAGAACCACAGAACAATCAGAAGCGGAATGCCGATCACGATGAAGCTCAGTAAGAAAAACGCGACCAGCCCCAGCCAGATCAGCAGGGCCTTGCCGATGTGCCCTTTGACCACCTGGCCCAGCCCCGGCAGGAAAAAGGAAAGCAAGGCGGCTATGCCGTACTTTTCGGAAACGGTCGGCTGAGGTGCGGGTGCGGCCCTTGCCGCGGCCCCGGGCTGGGACTTTCCGCAGCTTGCGCAGAATTGCGTCCCTTCCGGCATTGCAGCGCCGCAGTTTTGACAATAAGGCATGGAGGTCAGAAGGGCGCAGCAGTCAACGCGCGAGAGCCTAACAAAACCGGAACGCCCCTGCAAGCACGATTGGACACCCTCCCTGGATTCAGTAGAATGCGCCGGAGTCCACCGCGGGACATGGCCAAACTCGAACCCGCTATCACGATCCGTCCGACGCGCAAGCTGCTGGGCTTTGACTGGCCGGCGCACGTCACCGCGCCGGAGCGACGCTCGCTCGTTGCCGGCGGGCTGGGCTGGATGCTCGACGCCATGGACGTGATGCTCTACTCGATGGTGCTCGCGCATCTGATCACTGCCTTCGGGATGGACAAGCAGACGGCGGGCCTGCTGAATTCGCTCACCCTGCTGGCTTCGGCCCTGGGCGGGTTGCTGTTCGGCTTTGTGGCGGATCGCGTCGGGCGCACCCGCGCGCTGATGGCTTCCATCCTGGTTTATTCGCTGGCCAGCGGCGCCTGCGGGCTCTCGCAGAACATCGTGCAACTGGGCATCTTCCGTTGCATCCTCGGGCTGGGCATGGGCGGCGAATGGACCACCGGCGCGGCGCTGATTGCCGAGACGTGGCCCGCCGAGCACCGTGGCAAAGCGCTCGGGCTGATGCAGTCGTTCTGGGCCCTCGGGGAAATGATTGCCGCGGCGGTGACCCTGGCCATCTTGCCGAACTTCGGCTGGCGGGCCGTGTTTTTTGCGGGTGTGCTGCCCGCGCTGCTGGTCTTCTGGATCCGCCGCGGCGTGCCCGAATCGGAGCTCTGGCTCGCGCGCGGCGCGCAACATCGCGGCTCGCTGCGCCTGCTCTGGCGGCGCGACATCCGCGGGAAAGGCATCATCGCCACAGCCATGAACATGTGCGGGATGTTTGGCTACTGGGGCCTGTTCACCTGGATCCCAGGCTACCTGCAATTGCCTGAAAGCCAGGGCGGCCGGGGACTGGGCATTGTGGCTTCCATGGTCTGGGTGTTCTTCATGGGACCGGGGAAATGGCTGGGCTATACGCTGTTCGGCTTTTTTGCTGACACGATTGGACGCCGGAAAAGCTACGTCATCTACCTGCTGGCAGCCGCCGCGCTGGTGCCCGTGTTCGGTTCGGTGAAAATGCTAGCCTGGTTGCTGGTCCTGGGGCCCTTTGTGGGTTTCTTCGGGACCGGTTTTTTTTCCGGCTTCAGCGCCATTGCTTCCGAACTGTTTCCCACGGAAATTCGCGCCACGGCCATGGGCCTGAGCTACAACCTGGGCCGCGGTGTGGCCGCGTTCGCCCCCGCCATTGTCGGGGCCGTGGCCACGCGCTACAGTTTCTTCGCTGCGTTCCTCCTGCTGGCAGGGGCGTTCGCCCTGGCCGCAGTGCTGGCTCTGGCCCTGCCGGAAACGAAAGGCAAGCAACTGGAGTAGAAGGGCTGGACAAGCCTCCCGGCGGACCGTTCCCGTCTGCTAATCGGCTTCGGTAGGCGTGGCTCCTATGACCGACTGCCAGCGGCGCACGAGCGCAGCCTTGGCATCCAGGCTTAGGCTGAAGAGCGCCGGGACCAGGAACAAGGTAAACACGGTAGCCACGGTCAATCCCATCAACACCACGGCACCCAGACCGCGATACAACTCCGACCCGTTGCCGGGGAAAAGCACCAGCGGAAGCATGCCAAAGACGGTGGTGGCGGTGGTCATGAACATGGGGCGCATGCGGTTGCGCACGGCTTCGCTGATGGCTTCGCGGGCCTCCATGCCCTCGTCGCGCATGTGGTTCAGCGACTGGTGCACGACCAGGATCGCGTTGTTCACCACTGTGCCCACCAGGATGACGAAGCCGAGCATGGTCAGGATGTCCATCGGCTGGTAGGAGAGCAGCGCGTTCACCATCCACAGACCGAGGAACCCTCCCACGGCGCCGAGCGGCACCGTGAAGATGATCACGAACGGGTAGAGAAAGCTTTCGAACAGCGCGGCCATGAGCAGGTAGGTGATCACCACGGCGAGCAAGAAGTTGAAGCGGAACGAACGGATCGTCTGGGCCAGCTTATCGGCCGTGCCGGTCAGATTCACGCGATACAACCCGCCGAGCAGCCCTTCCCGTTCCATCGGGGCGACGATCTCTTCGCGGATGGTGTCCATAGCCGCTTCCAGCGGCACCGTCGTAGGCGGCTGCACCTGGATGGTGATGGCGCGCTGGCGCTCCCGGTGATTGATCTGCGTGGGACCTTCCACCACAGCCACGTCGGCCACGGATCCGAGCGTCACCAGCCGGCCGTCGGGCGTGGCAATGGGGATCAACTCGATGCGGTGGGTGCGGCTGGCGTAGTCGTCTTCGCCGCGAAGCTTCAGGTCAATTTCTTTCCCCGCCAGGCTGTAGTCGCTCACCTTGGCTCCGTCCACCAGGGCGTTGACCGTCAGGCCCAGTTCGCGGTTCGACAGGCGCAGGTCCGCCGCGCGGAGGCGGTTGGGGACCACTTGTACCTCCGGGCTGCCCAGTTCAAGGCCGGGAATCGGCCGCGCTTGTGCTCCGGGAATCTTCTGCATCACCTGGCCGAAGATCCTTCCGCCGTACTGGATCAATACGGGCAGGTCGGGGCCGACAATCTGCACGTCAATGTTGCGGCTCTCGCCGCGGCCCCGCTGGAACAGGCTGGATTGGATGGCCACGCCGATGGTCCCCGGCAACTTGGCCATGGCCTGCTGGACCGGTGCCAGAAGTTCGGCCACGCGCATGGGGTCATTGGCGCGCGCCCCCATGAACGAGGTTCCCGGGGTGGCTACGTAAAACAGGTTGTTGATGCCGCCCGCGGGGAGCCTTTTTGCCTCGGGCGAGCCAGGCTTCACTTCCCACATCGGCCGCAGATCTTTCTCAATGGTGTGCCGCATGTCGGCCACTTCCTCCACGCTGTAACCGGGCGGCGGCAGCATGATGGCAAAGATGAAATTGTTGTTGCCCGTGGGCAGGTACTCGGCTTTGGGCAACAGCAGCAGGCTGAGCAGGACCGCGGCCCCGGTCAGCGCTGCCACCGCGACCAGCTTGCGCAGCGTGCTGCCGAGCAGCCAGTTCACCGCGCGACCCACGCCGCGCTGCATCCGCCGGGCCAGACCCACCAGGCCCCACAGGTTGTGGTAGCCCCTCTGGTTGCTGTCGCCCTGCGCCGTTGTCAGAATCTGGGCCGACATCGAGGGCACCACACTGATCGAAACCAGCAGGCTCAGCCCCACCGCGGCGCTGATGGCCACGGCGATATCGGCGAACAGCTGCCCGGCTTCCTCCCGGATGAACACCACGGGGACGAACACGGCAATCGTGGTCAGCGTGCTAGAGAGCACGGCGCCCCAGACCTCCCGCGCGCCGTCCACGGCGGCCACAAAACGCGACTTGCCCATCTGGCGGTGCCGATAGATGTTTTCCAGCACGACGATGGCGTTATCCACCACCATGCCCGAGGCGAAGGCCATCCCCGCCAGGCTCACGACGTTCAGCGTGCGTCCCGCAGCGTCCAGGAACAGGAACGCTCCGATCAGGCTGATGGGGATGGCCGTGGCGATCACCAGCGTGCTGGTCCAGCTCCGCAGGAACAGTAGCAGGCAGAGGATGGCCAGGGCGCTGCCGACGTACAGGCTGCCCCTCACCAGTCCGATGGCGCTGTAGAGGTAGTCCGTCTCGTCGTACACCTGTTCAAGCAGCAGGCCGCGCGGGGCCAGCAATTCGCGGTTCACGTCGGCGACGCTTTTCTTCAGCCCGTCCATCACCTCCAGCACGTTGGCGACTGGCTCCTTGATGGCGTTCATGGCTATGACTTGCCGGCCTCTTTGAAAAACCTTGGCCTGCGCCTTCCCATAGCCGAGCTCGACGCGGGCCACGTCGCGGACGTAGACGGGCACGCCGCTGCGCCGGGTGAAGATAACGTTGGCGATTTCTTCCGGCGAGGTGTATTCCCCGACGGTGCGCACGATGTAGCGGCGCTTGCCCTCGTCGAAGTCCCCGCCCGAGTAGTTCCGGTTTTCGCGGTCGAGCGCGGCGGCCATCTCGAAGATGGTCACCTGGCGCGCGGCCAGCTTCACAGGGTCCACGATCACGTGCATTTCCCG
>Ga0209172_10004210_pt1 | contig 19970 bp, 15 predicted proteins | sample LarsenN4metaG_FD_184113 | JGI IMG/M metagenome (GOLD analysis project Ga0209172, IMG submission 184113) | Hot spring sediment bacterial and archeal communities from British Columbia, Canada, to study Microbial Dark Matter (Phase II) - Larsen... ... | reverse complement strand
TAGTACTGAACGGCCCGGATGCCGGCGTGGCTGAAGGCGAGCTTGAGGTAGCGGTTGCCCGCCTTGGAGCCCGACCGATGCCGCGTCCGCCCAGCCGAGTTGTCGGCCCCGGGGACCAGGCGGCAGCAGGAGAAGAATTGCTGCACCGAGGGGAAGCGGGCGATGCCGTCAATCTCGGTATAAACGGTGAAGGCAGTCACCTTGCCGAGTCCCGGAATCCAGAGCCGCCGTTGTACGTCGGCGTTGGGGATCAGGAAGGGATACAGGGCGCGCTCAAGGGTGCTGATCTGCTCCTCGAACAGGTGGATCTGGGCCGCATGACAGGCCGCCTGGAGCTGGTAGAGGTCGTCCAGGTCCGCGACGCTCTCGAGGTTGAACTTCTCGAGCACGCGGTCGATGCTGTTCTGGGCACCGACGGACTTGGCGACCAGGCGGAGTCGGGTGCGCATCAGGTCCCGAGGCCCGCGCTGGGCAGGCGCGATCATGTGGGCCGCCGGGATGAGGTCGGCCCGGAGCAAGAGCGCCAGGATGTTGGAGTCCACCTTGTCCGTTTTGACCTTTGCGGCGGCGATCGCCTTGACCCGTGTGGCGTGGGCGAGGATGAGCTCCACTCCCAGGGCGGCGAGGGTGTCCGCAAGCCAGTACCAGCCTCCAGTGGACTCGACCACCGCCTTGTGAGGGCCCGGGAACTGAGCGAAGTACTGCTGGAGGGCGAGCGGCGTGCTCGCCACCCGCGCCTGTTTGACCCGCGGGCCCGGGGGCCCGTAGGTTGTGATCAGGCAGAAGGCCTTGTGTTGGTCGATGCCGGAGTACCACATGGGAGTGCCCTCCTGAGGTGACGGGTCAGGATCTTGCCGGATCATGGACACGCTACTCCTTGAGGGCACTTCTTGGAAACATCACGGCGATGCACCTGCCGGCGCTGCGCGCCGCAGGTGATCGCCAGCACGTTAGACCGCTGAGGACTTTCTCACCTGGCCATGGTCTACGAGCACCGAACCGCCCCGCTGCTTCCCCGAGCGGCCTTTCGTCGTCGGCTCGCCCGACATGGCGGCTATGCGGCCGGTTTTCTTCTCGCATCTCTGGCGGCGGGCACCGCTGGCTTCCATTGGCTTGCGCAGCAGGACTGGCTCGACGCCCTCCTCACCGCGGCGATGCTCCTTGGGGGGATGGGCCCCGTGGGTCAGATCCAGTCGTCGGGCGGGAAGCTTTTCGCGGCGGCCTACGCCCTCTATGCCGGCCTCGCCTTCATTGGAGCCGCGACCATCTTGCTGGCACCCATCGTTCACCGGCTCCTGCACCGGTTCCACCTGGAGGAGTCTCGGCACCGTGGAGGGTCGGGGTGAAGGCGTGATCCTGCCCCGTCTTAGCGGACAGCGTCAAGCACCGTGCCGGAGCTCGAACCTCACCGGGCTGAGGTAGCCGAGTGTCGAGTGCCGCCGCACGGAGGGCACGGCCGGCTGATCTTCGGATTACCGCCGGCGGAAGGGGCCCTGCACCCGTCCGAGACGAACGACGTCCACGAGTTTGACCTGATGTGCGATGACGCCAAGGCTTCGTGGCGCGGCGGGGCGCCGAGATCGGTCCGCCCTAGGGCGAGAGCAGCCCTGCGAGCACGCCGTACGGCTCAGCCCCGGGTGAGGCCCGGATTCCGCCCACGATTCGCCGGACGGCCTCACGCACCTCGCCGCCGCTGGCTACCAGCAGCTCCTCGAACCGCGCCAGCCGCGTCCGGTAGATCCGGGCGGCGACCACGCTGGCGTTGTTGAGCGGCAGCCGGCGGGCCAGCCGCTCGCCGTCGTAGACCTCCAGCTCGCCCCCCACCGGCCCCGCCAGCACCACACGGGCGCTGTCGAACACCACCGTGCGAGCCGCCTCCACCTCCCGCCCCGCCAGCCCGGAGGCGTACAGCCGGGTGAGCCGATCCGCCAGATCCGCGTAGAACCGGTCTAGCCGTTGTTCGTCGCGCCACAGGGCGGCCTCGCGATTGGCAGCCACCGTGTCCCCCCGGGCCCGGAAAAACGCCTCGGCACCGCGATACCCCACGAACGAGGCGAAGCTCTCGTTGAACGCCGTGGCGCTCGGGACATAGAGCGTGTTGTGGGCCATTTCGTGGATCACCGTGACCGCCAGGTCCGCCGGATCCCGCGTCAACGCCGTGGACAACAATGGGTCGCTGAACCAGCCCAGCGTCGAGAAGGCCCCTGCCGGCCGCAAGAACGTGTCGAACCCGCGCCGCTCGAGATCCCCGGCGGCCCGCCGCGCTGCGCCGAAGTCGAAAAACCCTTTGTACGGCACGGCGCCCACAATGGGATACCGCCAGACGTACTCCACCAACCGGTCCCGCGGGCTGGCGCTCAACACCAGCAAGAGGGTGTCGCGCCCCACGTCGCTGAATTCGGTGTAGGTGTCCCGTGCCGCGAGCCCGAGGGAGTCCGCGGCGAAGGCGCGGCAGTCGAGCACCAGCTGAAACAGCCGGCGCCGCTCGGGCGGCGTCTCCGGATCCGCAGCGAGCCTCGCCAGGGGTCGCCGCTTCGCCAGAATCTTCCCCTCCTCGTATGCCGCCCGCAACAGAAAGCGCACCTCGGCACTGAGGGCGATCGCGAGGACCATCGCCAGCAAACCGGCGGCGGCACCGCCCCAGACGATACGGCGCACTCGGCTGCCGGGGCGTGCCGGACTCACAGCGTCAGCCGGAGCCCCAAACGGTGGGCCGGTGCGCCCACCAGATCCCGCGCGGCGTAGGCATAATCGAGTCGGAGCTTGCCCAGCGCCGCGCTCCCGCCGAACGTCACGGCGGGCTCCGCGGTCCCGGCAGTGCGGGTTTGGTACGCAGCCCGCGCCAACAGCCCGACCCCGTAAACCACGATGCCGGCCTCCCCGCCCAGGATCCACCGACTGGGCTGGCCCTCCGGCCATTGGGCCTCGAGGGTGGTCATCAATCGGAAGGTCCCCTGCGGGTCCGTGTAGTTCATGGTGAAGCCCCAGCGCGCAAGCCGCGGCAGCGGCAGCATGGATTGCGGGCGCCAGTTCCCGCCGACGTTTTGCAGGGAAAACCCCATGGCCATGATGTCAAACACCGCCAGCGCGATTCCCAGATCCCCGCTGCGCCCGCGCTCTTCGGCGCCACCGGCCGAGCGCCGGACTTCACGAATCGAGCCGCCCACGGCGAGAACGCCGAACCGATACACCAGCGACCCCACCCCCATGGCTTCGTAGGGCCGCCCGCCGGCGCCGCGGCTCAGGCCCACCAGCGGGACAGAGTCCCCACCCATGTACGCCAGCCCCAGCCCCAGGTCGAACTGCGATAATCGCCACCCCAGGGCGGCCGTGCCCGCGGTGGCGTCGAACCGGGTGCGGCGGTAGGTCCCCTCGATCCCGATGTGGCGGAGCGTGGCGATCCCCACAGGGTTGGCAAACACGGCCCCCGCGTCACCCACGAGCGCCGCCCCCGCCCCGTGCAGCCCGGCACTCCGCACGGAGCCGGGCAGGCTCAGGACTGCCGGCGGGGACACCTGGGCCACCAGCGGCGCGGGCCCCACGGCGACCGCCATCAGCAGCAGCACGCGAACCGGTGCCGGCCCCGCGTCCCACGATGGCATCGAGTGGTTCACCTCAGTGCCCTGTGCGGTCAATGTCGTTCCGCAGCGGCAGCCGGATGCACTAGCGAAGGCGGATGACATTGAGCCGGGCGGGTACGGACGCCGGGAACGGCGCGCCGCTGCCCTGGCTGAACTGCAGCCCGAACCCCCGTTGGCCGGCGGTCTGCACCGCCAGGAAGTAGTCCCCGGAGCCGGCGCGCAGCACGTCGCTCACGTTGAACGTGCCCCCCAGGTACACCGGCGGCTCCAGCGGGAAGGGGCGATCGAAGGTGCTGGGCGATTGCCGGTTGAGGTTGGCGTAGACTCGGCGAAACGACCAGTTGCCCGACCACGTGCGGTAGGTGAGCCGGCCCGGCGCGGTAAAGCCCGGAAGATCGGAGACATAGTTGGCGAGAAACCACTGCGGCAGCAGGGCCGCCACCGGCTCTCCCGTGGCGGACGCGATATTGGCGGCGCCGGTGAGCCCGGTCTCTGACATCCGCCGCGCGAGGTCGTCGCCGAACTGGTCCACCAGCCACCGCAATAGCAGCCAGGCCGCGCCGCGCTCCTCCAGCGTGCCGGTCCCCTCCCGGAAGAACGCGAAGCGCGCCCCCGGATCCTTCAGGTACTTGTACGCGTTGAACAGGTTCCCCAGAACGAACTCGGAGAACCGCACCGTGTCCCCCAGTGACAGGAAGTGGAACCCGCCCAGCTCTTCCGCCAGATGCGACATCGCCTCGTTCAGCCACAGCGCCTCGCTCGACCCCCCGCGCAGCATCACGTGCTGGTAGTAGCTCACCATGTGCTGGAACTCGTGCACGAAGGTCACCGGCACCAGCCGGCGGACGCTGCTCACGCTGAAGCGGCACGTCACCGCCTGCTGGGGATCGGGGACGATGGCGTAGAACACCTCCGCCTGATTGGAGCGGCTGTCGTCCCGAAACCTGGGGTCGATGTCGATCGCGTAGAAGAACCCGGTGACGAAAGCCTGCGAGCATTGATCCTTGGCTGTTAGCCGGTTCACGACCGGAGTGAACAGGATGAACAGCAGCCCGTTCTCATCCACGTCCGACTCGACTCCAAACGCCCGGGTGCCAGTGCCGTACAGGTCGCTGTCGAACATCTGGCCCAGCGCCTGGAAGTCCTGATCCGTGAACCCGTCGGCCGGTGCCGCGATGTCTTGGTAGATGGCAGCGTGCTTCCCCACGTATCGCAGGGACGCCGTCACGGGCGAGAAGTCCTCCGTCCTGGAACAGGTCACCACGTTGCAGACGCGGAACGTCCGCAGTTGCTCGGAGCTGCGTGCGATGGGAAGCCCGGCAGCCGGCGCGCGAGGTACGGTCGCCGGGCGGGGCAGCGCGGCATAGCCGGCTTCCAATCCGCGGAGATAATCGTGGAACCGGAGGTCGAACGGACGGGCCCCCGGCGCGGCCGGGGCGATCGCCGGACCCGCCAGCGCCGAGTCGCCCAGCAACCGATAGGTGGCGGAATCGCCGGCCGTGCCGCCGGCCAATTGCGGCGCCAGCAGGTACGTGACGCTGTCCGGCCCGGCGGTGGGGAACGTGGCGCAGCCCGCCACGTCGAGCGGATCAATGAACGCGTAATCTCCCACCGCCAGACGCACCGGGCCCGCCGTCGCCGTGAACGTGGCGGCGACGGCGTTGCTGGACGCCGTGCCCACGCGCACCACCACCGACACGCTCCCCGGGGGCAGGCACACCGGCGCGATGGCGGTGATGGCCGTCCCTGCCGGGTTCGTGGCCAGAACCCGGGCCGGGGCGCCCGCGATCACCACCGTGGCCCCGGCCGCGAACCCGCTCCCCTGCACCGTAATGGTGTCTCCCCCGGTAAACTGCGACGGCGCCACCGACGAGATCACCGGCGGCGCCGTGGCCGTCGCCGTGAAGCTCACGGCTTTCTCGAGGTTCAGCTTGAGCGCGGCGCGCACGGCGTAGGCGCCTGCGGTCGGCCCCAGCCGCAGCGATACCTTCGCTCGGCCTTCACCGTCTGCCAAGGTGATCGAGTCGCTCAACGCGGCGCCGGACCCGGCCGTCATAGTCCAGCGCACTTCCGCGCGAGGCGCGGGCGTGCCGTCGCTCCCCTTGACGTCCACCGCAAGTGGCGCGGGCAGCGTGCCACCCGCGGGCGCGGTCTGCGCGTCGGTGGAGGCCACCCGCTCGATCGTAGCCGGAAGCACTACGGCGTCGCCTCCGCCGCAGGCGGAGCCGACCCAGGCGAGCACCAGGGCTGGCCCTCCGCGCCGGGCCAGCGCCGATCGCCACCCGGAGCGGGCTCGGGCCAAGCGTGTAAGGCGCAGCATCGGGGCAACTTACGAGCGCCGCGTGGCTTTTGACAATGCTTCGGGCGCGGCATACCTTACGGCTCAAGCCCGAGAAAAACTTCGCACGAGAAGCATCCTGGATGCCGTTCGTCCATCTCCACACGCATTCCGAATACTCGCTGCTCGATGGGGCCAACCGCATTTCCGACTTGGTGGCCCGCACCGTCGAGCTGGGCATGGACACGCTGGCCATCACCGACCACGGCAACCTCTACGCCGCGCCGGCCTTCTATGAGCAGGCCCGCGCCGCCAGGATCCGCCCCATTCTGGGCTTCGAGGCGTACCTCGCGTTCGGCTCGCGGCACGCCCGCGAGCGGCCGCCGGGTGCACCCGCTTACTACTCCCACCTCGTCCTCCTGGCCCGGAACCGCACCGGTTATCACAACCTGATCAAGCTCTCCTCCATCGGATTTCTGGAGGGCTACTACCGGCGCCCCCGCATCGACAAGGACGTCCTGGAACGCCACAAGGACGGTCTGGTGTGTCTGGCGGCCTGTCTCTCGGGGGAGGTCGCCCTGTGGCTGCGGCAGGGCAACGTCGAGGCGGCCGGGCAGTCAGCCGAGTGGTTCGCGAGGGTCTTCGGGCCCGGCGGCTTCTGGTTGGAGGTGCAGAACCACGGCATTGCCGACGAAAAGGTGGTGGCCGAGGGCATGTTCCACCTGGCCAACGCGCTGGGCCTGCCGGTGGTCGTGACCAACGACGCGCACTACTTGCGCCGCGAGGACGCGGCCGCGCACGACGTGCTGCTGGCCATCGGGACCGGCAAGGACCTGGACGATCCCAAGCGCTTCCGGTTCGTGGGCGAAGAGAGCTATCTCAAGTCCGAAGCCGAGATGCGGGAGCTGTTCCCGGGGCGGGACGACCTGGCGGCGAACACGGCTCGCGTGGCGGAACTCTGCGAGTTCGATTTCGAGAAGCGCTACTTCCTGCCGCAGTTCCCCCGACCCACCACCTACGCTTCGGACGATGTGCTCCTGGTGGAGCTGGCCACCACGGGCGCCCTGCGGCGGTACGGGTCGCCCCTGCCGGAGCCGGTCAAGGCGCGCCTCGACTACGAGCTCTCGGTCATCACCACCACAGGCTACGCCGGCTATTTCCTGATCGTCCAGGACTTCATCCGGGCGGCGCGCGAGCGCGGCATCCCGGTGGGGCCGGGTCGCGGTTCCGCCGCCGGATCGCTGGTGGCGTACGCGCTCGGCATCACCAACGTCGATCCGCTCCGGTTCGACCTGTTGTTCGAGCGGTTCCTGAATCCCGAACGCATCTCCATGCCGGACATCGACGTGGACTTCTGTTTCGAGCGCCGCGGCGAGGTGATCGAGTACGTGCGCGAGCGCTACGGGCGGGCCAGCGTCGGCCAGATCATCACCTTCGGGACGCTCAAGGCGCGCGCCGCGGTGCGCGACGTGGCCCGGGTGCTGCGCTTCGCGCCGGGAGACGCCGACCGGATCGCCAAGCTGATTCCGTCGGGCCCCGCCTATGCGCTGGCCATCGACGAAGCGGCGGAGCGGGTGCCGGAGCTTGCCGACCTGAAGCGCTCCGACGCCAACGTCGCTCGGCTGCTCGACCTGAGCCGCCGCATCGAGGGCCTGTCCCGCCACGCGTCGGTCCACGCCGCCGGCGTGGTGATCGCTCCGGGGCCGCTGGCCGACTACGTCCCCGTGTGCACCCCGCCCCAGAAGGAAGGCGCGGGCGCGGCCGCCGCCGTCGACGAGGCCATCATCACGCAGTACGACATGATCGGCCTCGAGCAGGTCGGCATGCTCAAGATGGACTTCCTGGGGTTGAAGACCCTGACCGTGATTCACGACGCCGTCGAGATGATCCGCGACCGGCACGGCGTAACGGTGGACCCGGACACCCTGGACCTGGACGATCCCCCGACCTATGCCCTGCTCCGCGCCGGCCGCACCGCCGGCGTGTTCCAGTTCGAGTCCCCGCTCGGCACCGACATGCTGCGGCAGCTCCGCTGCGACCGGTTCGACGACCTGGTGGCCACCAATGCCCTGGTCCGCCCGGGACCGCTCGATTCGGGGATGCACCACGTCTACATCCGGCGTAAGCGCGGTGAGGAGAAAGTCCGCTACCCTCACGCGGCGCTGCAGGAGGTGCTCCAGTCCACCTACGGCGTGATCGTGTATCAGGAACAGGTGATGCGCATCGCCAACGTGCTCGCCGGCTACAGCTTGGCGGAAGCGGACGTGCTTCGCAAAGCGGTGGGGAAGAAGGACAAGGAGCTGCTCCGGCAGCAACTGCTGGCCTTCACCGAGCGGGCGGTGGCGAAGGGGCACGAGCGCCGGATGGTCGAAGACATCGCCTCCCAGATCGAGACCTTCGGCCGCTACGGGTTCCCCAAGGCGCACGCCGTCGCCTACAGCATCCTCTCGTTCCAGACCGCCTGGCTCAAGGCCCACTACCCGGCGGAGTTCATGGCGGCGCTGCTCTCGTCGGAGATCGGCGACAGCGACAAGGTGGTGAGCTACATCGCCGAAGCCCGAGAGCTGGGCCTCCAGGTGCTGCCGCCGTCGGTCAACGAATCCGGATGGAAGTTCACCGTCACCGGCGACCGGGCGATCCGCTTCGGGCTGGGCGCGGTGCGCAACGTGGGGCGGGCCGCCATCGAGTCCATCATCGGGGGCCGAGCCACGGGCGGGGAGTATCGCTCGCTGCGCGATTTCTGCGAACGGGTGGACTTGAGGCTCTGCAACAAGCGTGTCATCGAGTCGCTCATCGCCGCGGGCGCGTTCGACCAGCTGGGAGGACACCGGGCGCAGCTGGTGGCCGCGCTCGACGCCACCCTCGCCGCCGCGCAGCTGCGCCAGGCCGAGCGACAGGCCGGCCAGGCGACGCTGTTCTTCGACGACGACACCGGCGTCGCCGCCGAGCGGGAGCCGGCCCCGCTGCCCGACGTGCCCATCTGGACCGAAGCGGAGCGCCTCGCCAAGGAAAAGGAAGTCCTGGGCTTCTTCATCTCGGGCCATCCCCTGGACCGCTACCGCGACGAGGTGGCGTTGTTCAGCACCCGCTCGACCGCCACCCTGGAGACCTGGAGCCAGCACCAGGTAACCACGGCCGTGGTGGTCACGGCCGTCACCCGGCGGATCAGCCGCAGGTCCGGCGCCGAATACGCCCGGCTGCTGGTCGAGGATTTCCACGGTACGGCCGAGGCCATCGTGTTCCCCGAGAAATGGAGCAAGCTCTCCAGCGTGATCGTGCCGGACGCGGCCTTGCTCTTGACCGGCAGCTACAGCCAGCGGGACCGCGGCGAGGATCGCGCGCCGTTCGTGGTGGAGGACGCCCAGCCGCTGGCCGACCTCAAGGCCGGCGGGGCGGTGGCCGTCGAGCTGGCCTGGAAGCCCGGCGAGGGACCTAACCCCGAGACCGCCCACGCCCTGGCGGCGCTCTGCGCCGCGCACCCGGGGCCCGCCCCCGTCTTCGTGCAGTGGTCCGACGGCAACGGCGTCACCGCCCGGCTTCGCGCCCGGCGCCTCCAGGTCGAGCTGACCGAGACCTTGCTGGAGGGCCTGCGGGGGGTGCTGGGGCCGGACCAGGTGCGCCTGGTGCGAGCGAAGTAACTTCCCTGACCATGGCCGCCGCGCCCTACCTCGACTTCGAGAAGCCGATCGCCGAGCTCCAGCGGCAGATTGACCACCTGCGCCAGCTGGCAACCGATCGGCAGCTCGACGTCGAGCGCGAGATCGAGCCGCTCGAGCGCATGCTCAGCGAGCTGCGCCGAGAGATCTTCGGCAACCTGACGCCGATGCAGCGGGTGCAGGTGGCGCGCCACCCGCGCCGGCCGTACACGCTGGACTACCTCGAGTCCTGTTTCACCGAGTTCGTGGAGCTGCGCGGCGACCGGCTGTACCGGGACGACCCTGCCATCATCGGCGGCTGGGCCCGCCTGCGCGGGCGGCCGGTCGTGGTGATCGGCCAGCAGAAAGGTCGCGACACCAAGGAGAACTTGAGGCGCAACTTCGGCATGCCCCACCCCGAGGGCTACCGCAAGGCCCTCCGGCTGATGCGGATGGCGGAGCGTTTCGGCGCGCCGGCCATCACCTTGATCGACACCCCCGGCGCCTACCCCGGCCTGGGCGCCGAGGAGCGCGGCCAGGCGGAGGCGATCGCGCGCAACCTGCTGGAGATGGCCGCGATCCGGACCATCCTGATCGCAGCCGTGATCGGGGAAGGCGGCTCCGGCGGCGCGTTGGCCCTAGGGATCGCCGACCGCGTCCTCATGCTGGAGAACGCCATCTACTCCGTCATCTCGCCCGAAGGCTGTGCCGCCATTCTGTGGAAAGACGCCGGCCAGAAGGAGCGGGCCGCCGAAGCCCTCAAGCTCACCGCGCCGGACCTGCTGCGGCTCCAGGTAATCGACGAGATCGTCCCGGAGCCGCCCGGCGGCGCCCACGCTGACCCCCAACAGGCCGCGCAGACCCTGGGCGACGCGCTGGACGCCGCCATTCGCTCGCTGGAGACCCTGGCCCCCGAGACCCTCCGCCGGCAGCGCGCCGAGAAGTTCCGGCGCATGGGCAAGTTCGCCGAGCGCTGACCATGCCGGAACTCGTCGAAGTCCGGTTCAAGGGCAACCGGAAGGACATTTACACCTGGGACAGCGGCACCGCCCTCGCGGTCGGCGACGCGGTCGTGGTCGAAGCGGAGCGCGGGCTGGACCTGGGCGTCGTATCCGCGGTGGGCGAACTCGCCCAGAAGAAATGCGGCATCGGGTGCAACGGCTGCGCCATCGCGGCGCCCAAGGAACCCAAAGGGAAAGTGGTGCGCGCCGCGGCGGCCGAGGACGCGCACCTGGGCCGTGAGCTCCGCAAAGCGGAAGACGACATCCGGCGCAAGGTGATCGAGCGGGTCCGCGCCCACAACCTGCCCATGAAGGTGTCGGACGCCGAGTGGCAGTGGGACCGGCGCAAGCTCACCGTCTACTTCACCGCGGAGCAGCGCGTCGACTTTCGCGCCCTGGTGCGCGACCTGGCCGCGCTGTTCCGGACCCGGATTGAGCTGCGCCAGATCGGCGCTCGGGACGAAGCCAAGCGGCTCGACGGCGTGGGACGATGCGGCCGCCAGTACTGTTGCTCCTCCTGGCTTCCGGAGCTCAAGCCGGTGAGCCTCGCGCTGGCCAAGGACCAGCGGCTCTCGCTCAACCCGTCGCAGATCTCCGGCGGGTGCGGCCGACTGCTGTGCTGCCTCCGCTACGAGCACGATTTCTACGTGGCCAGCCGGAAACGCTTTCCGAAAGAAGGCAGACTGGTCCGGACCGTGCGCGGCGAGGAGCGGGTCCAAGCGGTGGACATCTTCCGCGAGCGGGTCCTGCTACGGGGGACGGACGGCTCGGTTCGGGCATTCCCACTGGTCGAGCTGAAGGCGGAATTGGCCTCGCTCGCCGGCGAGCCCCAACCGGCCCAGCCCGCTCCACCGTCTTCGCTGGTGACGTTCGACGAGGGCCCTACCGCCGTGACCAGCGAGCGGGCCGCGGAAGCCGTGAGCCCGCCGCGCAAGAAGCGCCGGCGCCGCCCGCGCCGGAAGGATCGAGGCGGGCCGACGCCGCCTGCCCCCGGACCCGACCCGACCGACCCCACGGAGCCACCGGGTGAGTGACCGTTTCTACCTCACCACGGCGATCGACTATTCCAACGGCGAGCCCCACCTCGGTCACGCGTTCGAGAAGATCGGGGCCGATTGCATCGCCCGCTACCACCGGCTCCGGGGCGATCGGGTGCACTTCCTCATCGGCATGGACGAGCACGGCAAGAAGGTGGCCCAGGAGGCCGCCGCCCGCGCCCTGACGCCCCAAGCGCTGGTGGACGACATCGCGTCCAAGTTCCAGAGCGCCTGGCAGACGCTCGCCATTTCCTACGATCAGTTCATCCGCACCACCCATCCCGAGCACAAAGCCGGGGTCGTCGCGCTGATCGAACGGATCTTCGCCACCCGGCCAGACGATCTCTACGAGCGGGAGTACCAGGGCTGGTATTGCGTCGGATGCGAGCAGTTCAAGCGGGACAACGAGATCGAGCATGGTCGCTGCATGATCCATCCGACCCGAGAGCTCGAGTGGAGCAAAGAACGCAACTGGTTCTTCCGGCTCTCGGCCTATCAAGCGTTCATTCGACGCCTGCTGGAGCAACAGCCGCGGTTCCTTCAGCCGGACGCTCGCCGCAACGAAATGCTGGCGTTGCTGGATGAGGGCCTCGAAGACATCTCCGTCACCCGGGCGGGGCTCACCTGGGCCATCCCCTTCCCTCGCCCCTTGAGCACCGGCGAGCGACAGGGGACGTGGGTGTGGTTCGACGCACTGCCCAACTACCTCACCGCCACCCGGTTTCCGGACCCGGCCCATACGGAGCGCTGGCCCGCCCAGCTTCACGTCATCGGCAAAGACATCACCCGGCTGCACTGTGTCATCTGGCCGGCCATGCTCCGCGCCGCCGGCCTGTCGCTCCCTGAGGCCGTGTGGGCCCACGGGTTCGTCAACTTCTCCGGCAAGCGCTTCTCCAAGAGCGCGGGCGTGCGGATCGAGCTGGCGGAAGCGATCCGGCGGCACGGCCCGGACGCGCTCCGCTACTTCCTGTTGCGGGAGGTTCCCTGGGATGGGGACGGTGATTTCACCTGGGAACGCTTCGACGCCCGCTACGAAGCGGACCTCGCCAACGGCTACGGCAACCTGGCCAGCCGGGTGCTCGCCATGACGGCCCGGTACGTGAACGGCGTCATTCCCGACGCGGGCGAGGTAACCAGCCTCGACCGCGAGGGACAGGCCGTGATCGCCGATTACCGGGAGGCCATGGACCGGCAATTGCTGCACGAGGGTTTACGGCACGCCTGGCGGCTCGTGGCCCGCGCCAACGCCTTCGTGGAAGAGACCGCCCCCTGGAACCTGGCCAAGCAGGGCCAAACCGAGGCCCTCCGATCAACCCTCGGCGCCCTGGCCCGCGCCCTCGCCCGCATCAGCCTGCTGGCCAGCCCCTACCTGCCCGCCAAGACCCAGCTGGTCTGGGCGGCCCTGGGCTTGCCGGGGGGGGTTCACGAGGCCGGGTGGGGGCTCCTCGAAGCGCCGCCCGTGAGCGGGCGAAACGTCCAAAAACTCGCTCCACTCTTCCCCAAGGCGGTGGCTGACAGCGTAAGTTCCTAATTTACAATGGATTATGAAGGTGACCTCGCCTGTTGACAGATTCATGACGCGCGGTCTATGTTAGCCCCCCTTACCCGACCGACCCGGGGCCCCTGGATCCGGGTCCGCCGAACCGTGAGGCGCGATGGCCAAACGACACTGTTGGACCATCCTGTGGGTACCGCATGGCGCCGGGACCACCCGTTCCATAAGGGTGTCCCACCGCGCCTTGAAGGTCGCGGGAGGTACCCTGGGCGTCTTAGTGGTCGCCGGGGTGGGGTTTGGGGTCACCGCGATCCGTAAAGGCGTTGATATCTCGCGGCTGGAGCGCCTGGAGCGGGCCAACCAGCTCCTGTCCGAGCAGGTGATCCGGACCCGCACGCGGCTCCAACAGGTGAACGACACCGTCGCCGCCATGATGAAGCTGGACCAGAGGGTCCGGCTACTGGCGAACTTGCCGCCCAACGATCCGGACGTGCAGCGGGCCGGCATCGGCGGCCCGGCCGGCGTACCGTCGGAGCGCGAACTCGTGCTGTCGGAACAGCCCCTCGGGCGCGAAGCCTTGCAGATGGAGGAGGACGTGGAGGGGTTGATTCGCCGAGCCAACCTGCTGGCGCGGTCGTTCCACGAGGCCATCGACAGCCTGAACGCGCACACCGATCGGCTGGCGCGGACCCCCTCGATCATGCCGACACGCGGGTGGCTCACCAGCATGTACGCGCAGGCACGGATGCACCCCATCTTCCACGAGGCGCGCCGGCACGAGGGAATGGACATCACGGCGCCGCTGGGAACGCCGATCGTGGCGCCGGCCCGCGGGTGGGTGATCAAGGTGGACACCGACGAGGGCTACGGCCGCTTCGTCAAGATCGATCACGGGAACGGCATCACCACCCTGTACGCGCACTGCTCCAAGATCCTGGTTCGCGAAGGTCAACGCGTCAGCCGCGGCGAAGAGATCGCGCTGGTCGGCAACACCGGCCTATCCACCTCGCCGCACCTCCACTACGAAGTTGAGGTGAACGGCCGCACGGTGGACCCCAGGAAGTACATCTTCCCCGAAAGCATCGTCGTAGACTGATCCGCACCGCTCCCCGTCTCACCCGGAGGACGCGCCGAACGGTGCGCGCCCAAAGCCTCTGGCTCGCCCTCGTCACCGCCGCCGCCCCCGGCTGCGCCCAGGACGCAGCGCTGGTCGTGCGAGTGGACCGGCGCCCAGGGATCCCGCCCGCGGGCCTGGAGGTGACCATCTTCCCGGTAGATCCGGATGCGCTGCTGGACTCCCTCACCAGGGCCGCCCGAAGGCCCCGGCCCGAGTTCCCCGAACTGATGCGAGAGATGGCCGGTTTCCGCAGGGATCCCGCGGCGGACCCGACGGGAGATGCCCGGGCCGTCCGCGCCTGGGACGCGACTCGCGACAGCGTCGAGGCGCTGGCCGACTCGTTACGCGCGATGGACCGCGCGTCCCTGGCCTACCGGGACGCCTACGGAAGGCTCCGGGCCCTGTACGACCGGCTAAGCCAGCGGGCGGCGCAGCGCGACCGCGCCGCGCGCGGCGAACTCAGGGCGGAGCGGGACCTGGCGCAACGGGCTGCACGCGCAGCCGACTCGCTGCGGCGCTGGGAGCAGGTGGCGTACGCCGACTTCGCCGGCCGGTTGGAGCAGGCGGTGCGTCAAAGCGGCCGCGATATCCGCCAGGTCTCCACCGACTCGGCCGGCGTCGCCGCGGTCACCCTTCCGCCGGGCCGCTGGTGGATCCAGGCCCGCGTTCGGGATCCCGACAACCCGTTCTTGGAGCGCTACTGGAACCTCCCGGTAACACTCACTCGGCTCGCCCCGGTGGCGTTGCCGCTCCTGGAGCGCACGGCGACCACCCAGTGGCGACACTAGCGGTGATGTTTCACCAGGGGCGGCAGGCCACTTGCGCGCTGGTTTGAGCGGGGACACCTTGGCGCAATGAACCGCACCGTCGTCGTCGGCGCCGTGGCCGCGGTAGCTCTCGTGGGCTTGGGCGCCGTGAGCCTGCTCGGGAGGCGTGGCGACCGGGCGAGCGCTCCCTCGCCGCAGGCGGAAGCGCAGGCTCCAGCCGCCCCCACCCCGGCCGGCGCCCCCTCGGCAGAGCGGGCCGACGACCTGATGCTCCCGGCCCGTACCAAGGGCACGGACCAGGCGCCTATCGTCATCTACGAGGTGAGCGACTTCCAGTGCCCCTTCTGTCGCCAGTTCTGGGCGGAGACGCTGCCGGCGCTGGAGCGGGAGTACATCAACACCGGCAAGGTGAGGTTGACGTTCATCAACTTCCCGATCCCTCAGCTCCATGCCAACGCGCAGGCCGCCCACGAGCTCGCCATGTGCGCCGCCCAGCAAGATAAGTTCTGGCGGATGCACGACCTGCTGTACCAGTACCAGGAGGCCTGGGCGACGCTGTCCCAGCCGCTGCCCTATTTCCTGGGTTTGGCCGATTCGGCACGGGCCGACCGCAAGGCGGTGGAGAGCTGCCTCGGGGCCGGGCGCATGCGGCAGCTGGTGCAGGGAGAGGCGCTGGCGTCGTGGAACGCGGGCGTCAAGAGCACGCCGACGTTCATCGTGCAGGGGCTGTTGCTGACCGGGAGCGCGCCGATCGCGGACTTCCGGCCCATCCTCGATTCCATCTACGCGGCGCGCATTGACAAGCGGTGAGGGGGAACGGCCACGGCGTGAGGGGAAACTGCGTGAGGGGGATCAGCGAGGGCGTGAGGAGTGAGGGGCACCCCTCACCCCTTACCCCTCACGCCGGTCCCGACGTATTTACCACCACCCCATCAGGGCCAATCCCACGTCGTACAGCGCATGGGTCCACGCCGTGATGCCGAATCCCCGGGCCGCGAACAGCGCGCTCAGTACCAGGCCGGCAATGGTCCGAAAGGTGAACGAGGCGAGCGTGAGTCGGTCACCCAGTGGCCCGAGGTAGTGGAAGCTGCTGAAGATCAAGGCGCTGAGCACGACGGCCGACGCCAGGGCGGTCGAACGCTTCCACCCCAGCAGCGTCCCCAGAGCCACCAAGCCAGAGACCAGCAGCACGCGGAACACCAGCTCCTCGTAGATCCCAGCGCCGAGCGACACGACCAGCTGCGACGCCAGCGGCAGGGTGACACGCGCGGGCGCCTGGACCGAAACCAGGCCGACGCCACCCAGCACCGCGGCTGTCAACGTTGCGACGGCGAAGCCGAACACCCCGGCGTACGCCACGCTCTCCCCCAGCATGGTCGCGAGCACGCCGGCCTTGAGCGGCCCCGGATGCCGCCGGCGATCCCGCAACACGGCCCAGGCGCCGCCGACCAGCAGCAGCACGCCGAACGCCGTGACCCCCGCTCGCCCACCCAACGCCACGAACACGGTCTTGAGCAGCACGTCGGCGCCGTTCCGAACGCCGGCCAACTGGTTTTGGGGCAGCAGGGCGGTGAGCCCCTCGTAGAGTACCAGCAACGGCAGCGCGAAGGTGACGCTGTAGCGCGACTGGCGGCTGGCGATGAGGTAGTCCCGCAAGGACATGAGCTCCAAAGCTAGCGCGCTGGGAGCAGCCTCCAAAGCGGCCTATCGTTCGGCGGCGTGGGCTGGGCATTGGCTCGCGCCGGGACGAGCCCGCCGCCGCCGAGCGCCCAAGCGATGGCGCGCGTGGGCCGCGTCCCGAGGTCCGGGCCCAGTGGTCTGGGTCCACGCTGCGTCCGTCGGTGAGGCGCTCACCGCGGTGCCGGTGTGCCGGCGGCTTAAACGCGCGTCACCCGGGTGCACCGTTGTACTCACCCACACGTCGCCATCGGTGGAGCAGTGGCCGGGGGGATGGCCGGTGGATCGCGCCGACTACCTCCCGCCCGACCTGCCCGGACCCATGCGGGCCATGCTGGACGCCCTCCGCCCCCGCCTGCTCGTCTTCTCGCGCGCCGATGTCTGGCCGGAGCTTTGTACCGCCGCGATGGATCGAGGCATTCCCGTCGCCATCGTCGGCGCCGCCGTGCGCCCGCGGAGCGGCCGCCTCGCGTGGCCCGCGCGCGCCATGCTCCACGCCGTGTACGCCCCGATCGCCTACGCCGGCGCCGCGTCCCACGCCGATGCGGCTCGGCTCGCCCGGCTCGGGGTCCGCCCGGCCGCCCTCGAGGTAACCGGTGACCCTCGGCACGACCAGGTGTTGGAGCACGTCCCGGACGGCAGTGTGCTTCGGCAGCTGGGAGACTGGGCTGTGGCTGGCGAGGTCCTGGTGGCCGGAAGCACCGAGCCCACCGACGAGCCCCTCCTGCTCCGGGCCTTCGCGCAGCTCCACCAGCGACGACCCACGGCCCGGTTGCTCGTGTGTCCTCACGACCCCGGTCCGCGGCGCAGCCATCGGATTGCCGCCGAAGCGCGCCGCCACGGGCTGGAAGCGCTGGCCTGGCGCGCCGGGTCGCCGCCGCCCGCCGCGCCGTGTCTCATCCCGGAACGCTCCGGCGTGCTGGGGAGCCTCTACGCCCTGGGGGCGTTGGCGTACGTCGGGGGCGGGTTCGGCGCGCGAGGCGTGCACGCCGTGATCGAGCCGGCCTCCTATGCGGTCCCCCTCATCGTCGGACCCCGCGGGCACGGCGAAGACACCGTCGCCCTGCTCCGAGCTGGTGGCGCGGTGGCGCTGCCGCGGAAGGACCCAGCACCCGCGCTGGTCCATGCATGGGAGGCGTGGCTCGCCGACGGAACCGCCCGCGTGCGCGCCGGCCTGGCGGCGCGCCGGCTCCTCGCCGCGGGCGCCGCCCAGCGGACCGCCGCGCGGCTGCTGGAGCAGATGGATAAACGGCTAACCGCTGATCGCTGACTGCTGATTGCTGACCGCTGATTATTGTCCGACGATGCAACCCTCGAACGTGACACTCCGCGGCGCTACCAGACCCACGGTGAGCCCGGTAAGGAGGAGATCACTGAACCGGCTGCGGACCCGGACCCGCAGGTTCGCCACCGACTGCGACCCCGTCACCTGGCCCGCCAGCGCCCGCTCCAGTGACGGCTGTGAAGCTGAGACCAGGCCCCAGAGCAAGTAGACGGCTTTCTGCGAGCGCCGGAACTCGACCCTGCACTGGGCACTGTCCGGCGCAGAGGCCACGGTGACGTTCGCGCCCAGCGTGCCGGCGTCAAAGGTCATCGCGCACCCGGCGAGCCCGAGCAGTCCCACGGAGAGAGCCACACTTGTGGCGGTGCGCCAGCAGAGCCGCAAGGACACGGATCCTGATCCACGAGGTGGGAGTTGGCCCGCGAGAACGCCGCGTAAGCTAGTGGGGCCGGCACCACGGCGGTACCGGTCGCGGCGGCCCGTCTTCACGGCGTCCCGGAGAGGAGCACGTGAACGCCGACTCCGGCAGTGATGCGGTCCCCGCCGCTGAGGGTTACCCCGGCGCCGCGGCGCTCGAACAGCTTCAGCCACTCGAGCGCCACGTGCGCGCCCAGCCGGCCCCGCACCGCCGCCGCGACGCCTCCGGATACGCCCACGCCGGCCTGACTGGGGCGAAAGCCGGCAAACGCCTCCCGTACGATCTCCACCCGCGACGTAAGCCACGGCGTGAGCGCGCCCCGGGATGTGTGGAAGCCGGAATGGACCACGGCGACGCCGAGGGGAACCGTCACGTAAGTCGTGGCGCTGGAGCCGGCGCCCGCGCGCGCGTACCCCGCGCCGGCTAGGGCGTGCAGCGCTAATCCGCCAGAGGGCTTCCCCAGCGCGCGCAGCAGCGCGGTCCCACCGAACTGTGCGCTGGCGGAGGCCCCGGCGTCCCACACGCCGGCGGCAAGAGCGACCTGCAGCCGGCCGAATCCGCCCGCGGCGCGGGCGCCCCAGTGCCGCGCGTGCCCCGAGGCCTGGTTGATCCCCGAACCGTAGTCCAACGCCGCCGCCCATCCCGGTCGAGCCGCCGTCACGGCATACACCGGGACGCTCTTGAGCTGGGCCGGCAGCTGGTGCGCCGCCAGCAGCAACGCCGCGGAGAAGAATGGAGCCCGCAACCGTCGGATAGACGCACGAACGCCTAGCGACGACGCATTCGCCACCGCTAGGCGCCCGTATCGGTGCTGGTCAGATCACCGGCGCAATGGGAAGGCCGGGGATGGTGAACGTGTAGTGGAGGCCGACCCCGAACACCAGGGTTTGCATCTTCGGGCTCAAGCCTTTCGCGGCGAAAGTCGCCCAATCGAGTGCGGCATGCAGGCCCAGGCCCATGGGCATGCCGAGATTGACGCCGCCGGAGGCTCCAATTCCCGTCCGGGTCTCGCTCGAGCCGCCTGCGCTGGTACGCTGGATCTGGACCCGCGGCCCCACCCACGGTTCGAACGACAGGCCGGGCGTGGGCGGCTTCACGGCGACGCCCACACCGATTGGCACACTCAGCTGCTTGAAGGCGGAAGCTCCGCTACCCTGCTGGAGGTACCCCGCCCCAGCCTGGAGCGCGATGCCGAGCGGAACTAACGGGGGGCTGAAGACCTTCACGGCGACGGTGCCCATGAATTGCATCTCCTTGTCCGCGCCTGTGACGTCCGAGTTGTAGATCCCCCCTCCCGCGCCCACGTTGACCATGGGCAGGCCCAGTGTGGCCCGGACTCCGATGTTGTTCGGCTTGTTGGTCGCCGAGAGGGTGCCGAGCTTAGTCGACAAGGTGCTGCCGAAATCCACCGCCAGGGTGAGGCCAGTGGGAGCCTTCGGGGAGTAGTACACCGGATTGGCGGCGAGCTGCGCGGCCACCGGGCTGGCCATCGGGGCCAGGACGAGCATCACTGTGCCAAAACAAGCGAGCTTCGCGTTCATGTGCCATCCCGCGTAAGAGGTGGTGGTTGAATCGGCGGCGCCGGCGGCGGCGTCCCAGCTCCAGTCCCAGCTCCAGCCCCAGCTCCAGTCCCAGCTCCAGCTCCAGCCCCAGCCCCAGCCCCAGCCCCAGCCCCAGCCCCA
>Ga0209172_10004207_pt1 | contig 19996 bp, 5 predicted proteins | sample LarsenN4metaG_FD_184113 | JGI IMG/M metagenome (GOLD analysis project Ga0209172, IMG submission 184113) | Hot spring sediment bacterial and archeal communities from British Columbia, Canada, to study Microbial Dark Matter (Phase II) - Larsen... ... | reverse complement strand
CCTTGTTGGGCCAAACCCGCAGCCAGTTACGCAGCACCCAGAGACGCCCCGAGTTGCTTCAATCCTTCTGGAAACAAACAGGCCTGGCTTGGCCTTAGATTGTTAACAGGCTATGCGAAGCTCAGTAAGTGAACAGTATTGGGCATTCCTGCCTGTGGGTTGTCCTTCGAAAGGCACACAGGCAGGAATGCCTGTGCTACGTTCGGTTGATGCAGCATTCGCCTGGCCTCACTCCCCTCATCTCCAGCCCGATTCGGCGGCCATAACCGGATAGCCGGGATTGAAGGGCCCGCCGCCGGGCAAGGCAGCGGGACCGTTGCCTTCCGGCCCCTGAGGCGCCCCTGTTGGGCCCCCGTTGTTGAAGGCCGTGAAATAGCCCAGCAGCACCTGGCCGAATCCAAAGCCGTTATCTTCCACGGTCAGCACCGCATCAAGGTAGATCACACTGCTCCCGGTGTAATTCGCACTCAGCATACCGCCGGAGGGCGTGATCGGATAATCCCCGGGAATGCTCGAAGGTCCCGCCGGGGTCGAAAATGTGAATCCGTCCATGACCGGATTCGGGTCTCCCAGCAGGCCTTGCACCGAAGCCGTAAAGACCGGATTGGGCAGGCCGAAGCCCCGGAGTGCATCGTTCGCCGTGACCGTCACGGTGGTCACCACCGGATTGATGATCCAGGTGCCGCTGACCGTTCCGGTCACTGCGTAATTCGGATTGGCCAGGGTGCCGTCCACGGTCAGGACGTAGGTGCCCGCGTTGCTCCACTGCTCCAGATTGAAGCTGTTGGCCAGTCCCGTGAGGACGGAAACATCCTCGCCATTCTGCAAGCCGGCGGCGGACAGCCCGGGATTGGTGCCGGCGGTGCCGTAAACCGAGGTGCCGCCGTTGGCCGTGACCGTCACGGGTGCCGCTGTCACTTCCAATTCTCCGTCCACAAACGTGATGTCGTAGTTCGCCGTGTCGAATGTGCCGCCCACCGGGACACTCGCTTCGATGGCATAGGGCGAAGCCGCTACGCCTGCGGTGCCCGCTTCTCCCACGCTGGCGAGCGTCACCGAGCCGATTATTTCTCCGTTTTGCAAGCCCGTGCTGGTGAACTCGGTCCCGAGAAAGGTGAAGGTCTGGCCATAGACCTTGGTCTGATCATCCGCGGTGATGGTCAGCGCCGCACGGGTCACTTCCAGCTCGCCATCGACAAACGTGATGTCGTAGTTCGCCGTGTCAAAGGTCCCGCCCACCGGAGCACTCGCCGCGATGGCATAGGGAGAGCCCGTCACGCCTGCGGTCGCCGCCGAACCCGCACTGCTGAAGGTGACCGAGCCGATCGATTCTCCGTTTTGCAGGCCCGTGCTGGTGAACTCGGTTCCCGCGAAGGTGAAGGTCTGGCCATAGACCTTGGTCTGATCATCTGCGGTGATGGCCAGTGCCGCACGGGTCACTTCCAGCTCGCCATCGACAAATGTGATGTCGTAGTTCGCCGTGTCAAAGGTCCCGCCCACCGGAGCACTCGCCGCGATGGCATAGGGCGAACCTGCCACCCCGGCCGTCGCTGCAGAACCGCTGCTGGTGAGCGTCACCGAGCCGATCGATTCTCCGTTTTGCAGGCCGGTGCTGGTGAACTCGGTTCCCAGGAAAGTCAAGGTCTGGCCATAGACCTTGGTCTGGTCATCTGCCGTGATCGTCAAGGCCGCGCGGGTCACTTCCAACTCACCATCGACAAACGTGATATCGTAGTTGGCCGTGTCGAAGGTCCCGCCCACCGGAGCACTCGCCGCGATGGCATAGGGCGATCCCGCCACGCCGGCCGTCGCTGCAGAACCGCTGCTGGTGAGCGTCACCGAGCCAATCGATTCTCCGTTCTGCAGGCCCGTGCTGGTGAACTCGGTTCCCACGAAAGTGAAGGTCTGGCCATAGACCTTGGTCTGGTCATCCGCCGTGATCGTCAAGGCTGCGCGGGTCACTTCCATCTCGCCATCCACAAACGTGATGTCGTAGTTGGCCGTGTCAAAGGTCCCGCCCACCGGCGCGCTTGCGGCAATCGCATAGGGCGAACTCGCCACGCCGGCCGTCGCTGCGGCACCGCTGCTGGTGAGCGTCACCGAGCCGATCGTCTCTCCGTTCTGCAAGCCCGTGCTGGTGAACTCGGTCCCGAGAAAGGTGAAGGTCTGGCCATAGACCTTGGTCTGGTCATCTGCCGTGATGGTCAACGCCGCACGGGTCACTTCCATCTCGCCATCCACAAACGTGATGTCGTAGTTGGCCGTGTCAAAGGTCCCGCCCACCGGCGCGCTCGCCGCGATGGCATAGGGCGAGCCCGCCACGTCTGCGGTCGCTGCAGAACCGCTGCTGGTGAGCGTCACCGAGCCGATCGTCTCTCCGTTCTGTAATCCGGTGCTGGTGAACTCGGTTCCCGCGAAGGTGAAGGTCTGGCCATAGACCTTGGTCTGGTCATCCGCCGTGATCGTAAGCGCCGCAGGGCTGACAGTCATTTCTCCATCAACGAAAACCAAGTCATAGCCCAAATCGGTTGCGACTGCGCTGGCGGTAATGGCGTAGGGGCTTCCGGCCACGCCCGCCGTGCTGGCGGATCCCCCACTGGAGAGAGATACCGCGCTGCCGCTGACGGCGTCGGCAAACGTGTCGCCGGATTCCAGGCCGGTGAAGGTGAATTCGGTGCCGGCAAAGGTGAAAGTTTCCCCATAGACTTTGGTTTGATTATCCGCCGTGATGGTGAGCGTGGGCTGGAATTTGTAATTCACGCCGTTGGCCAGGGATCCGGTTTCTCCGAACCATTTGTTGTATCGCTTGCCGAAAGTGCCGGCGGTTTGGTTGATCGTGCCGAGCGTGGTCTGGGCGGCGTTGACGGCGAAGAGCGTGACGGTGCCGCCGGTGCTGGTGATCTGGCCGTTGTTGACCAGGGCACCCGTGCCCTGGGCGGGGCGGGTGGGGTTGTCGTTGTCCACCACGACGGTGACATTCCCGGAGGCCTGAAGAACCGTGCCGGCATTTTGCAAGCGGACGTCGTTGCCGGCGATGACTTCGAGGGTATTGCCCGCGGCACCGGTGCTGTTGTGGCCGATGCGTGCGGCTGCGGTGGCGGCGGTGAGGGTGATGTTGTCCGCCGTCTCCACACGGATGTTGCCGGAGGGCGTGGTGGTGGCGCCATTGTGGCCGATGAGCGCCGGGGCGTTTCCGTTCGAGCCCCCGGTCAGGGACACGCTGGCCGCGGTGATGGAAATGTCCCCCGTGCGCGTGCCGGTGGTGGTGTTGGCGCCATGGCCGATCTGGGCGGTGTCGTTCAGTCCGCCTCCGGTCAGGGAAATCGCACCGGTGCTGGTGATGGTGATCGTGCCGCTCAAATCGCCATCGGCCCCCCGGCCTCCGTGGCCGATCTGCACGGCATCGCCCAAGCTGGAACCGGTCAGCGTGATGGAACCCACCTGATCCAGGAAAATCGCGCCGCCGTGGCTGCCATCGGTGATGAATCCGCCATGGCCGATCCTCGCCTCGGAGCCGAGACTGAAGAGGCTTTGCAGGGTCACGGTTCCAGTGCGCTGCAGGGTGATGCCACCGGAATGATTGCCGAAGCTCTGGTAACCGCCGTGGCCGATCTGGGCGAGGCTGGAGGCGAAGGAAACTCCGCCGTTTACCAGGACATCCCCCACATCCTGCAAAAGAATGTCCCCGGTGTGGCTGCCATCGCTGGTGTAGCCGCCGTGGCCGAGCAGCGCATGGGATTCCTGGTTTTGCCCGCCGCGGATTTCGATGGCCCCGGCCTGAAGGATGCGGATGGCCCCCGTGTGGCTGCCAGTGGTTCTGGAACCCCCGTGGCCAATCTGCGCGAAGCTCTCCAGCACTCCGCCGGTGAAGACGACATCCCCCACATTGGACAACTGGATGATCCCGCTGTGGTTTCCATCGGCTTCGATGCCGCCGTGGCCGATCTGGGCGTAGGCGGAGGTGGTTCCCCCGGTGAAGGTGAGGTCGCCCGCCTGGCTGATGGTGATGTTGCCTGAAAAATTACCGGCGGCCTCGCGCCCGCCGTGGCCGATCTGGGCGTAGGCATACTGGCCGCCTCCGCCGGTGAATGTGAGGTCCCCGGTGCTGGCCAGGGTGATGGCGGCATTCACATCCCCCACGCTCTGGGCAAAGGAGGTGCGCCCGCCACCGTGGCCGATCTGGACATGGCTACCCTGCTGGGCGCCTGCCGCTGCGTTGATCCCGCCGGCCTTGGCGCTGGCGACGATGTTGCCGGTCGTGGCTATGGTGTTGCCATCGGCAGGACGCCAGCCGATCTGCGCCCAGGTGTTGGTGGCCGCGCCCGCGGTGAGGCGGATTTCATGGCCGAGCACCGTGGTCTGGCCGCCGCGGCTGCCCACTTCGACCGCCTGGGTGGAGGAGGCGTTGTTGATCAAGACCGTGCCGTTGTTGTTGCCCCACTGGGTGGAACTCAGTGCCGGGGTGATGGACGTCGAAACCCGGTCCCAGCCCGCCAAGGCCAGCAGGCCGCCCGTGCCATCGAGCTGGAGGCTGCGGTTGAAGAAGATGTCCCCGGCGGCGAAAAAGAAGTAACTGCCGGTGCCGCCCGGCGCGGCATAACCCAGGGCTTGGTCCACGGTGATGTCGCCGACGGCCCCGCCTTCCCCATGCGCACGAACGTCGAGCGAACCCGCGGTGGTGGCGGAAAGGATGTTCACGTCCCCGCCAAAGAGGTTGAGGGTTCCGGCCACGGCGCCGCCGTCCCGCCAATCGACCAGGCCGTCGCGGCCAGCGTTGAGGGTGATGCTGTTGTTGGTGGAATCCACCACCGCATCCATGACCACATTCCCGCTGGAGCCGCCGATAGGTAGTTCCCCGGAGGCGTTGGCGGTGAAGGGTCCCCCGCTGTGGTTGAGGATCGGCGCGGTGAAGGTGATGTCCCCACCCTGCCCGCCCACCGTGCCGCCATCGCTGGTGGAAAGAAGGTTCACGGTGGAGGAGAAGGTGATGGAGGTGGCGGCGGTGAGGGTGATATCCCCCCCGTCCCCGGCCACGCCGCCAGAGGATTGGGAAACGGAACTGATCGTGAATGAACTGCCGCTGAGGTCGATGGCCCCGGCAGTGGAGCGGAGGGTGATGGAGCCGCCATCCCCGGCCGCGCCGTTGGAGAAGGCGAGGACGGAGCCGGTGGAGATGGAGGCAAATGAGGTGCGGGAAATGAGTCCACTGGCCTCGATGAGGACATCCCCGCCATCCCCGCCGCTGGGGCTGATGCTGCCGCCGGAGGTGACCACGGAGCGGGAGTCGATGCTGCCAAAGGTCAGTGCTCCGGCCCGGGCGCGGAGGGTGACATCACCACCGTTCCCGGCAGTGCCCGTGCTGCCATTCATCGAAGAGACGGTGTTGATCGTATCAATGGCCAGGTTGCCAGTCTGGATGTCCACCAGGACGCTGCCGCCGTTCCCGGGCTGACCGGAGGAGGAGGAAGACGAGGCATTGACCGCAAAGGAGGAGGCCAGGGAACGGTCCAGGCTGAGGGCGTTCACGGTGAAGCTGCCTCCATTCCCTGCGCCACCGGTGCCCACGCTGAACAGGTTGATATTGCCGGTGGCATTTTCGTATTGGAAGGCGCCGTTGTTGGCCTCGATGAGCAGGTCCCCGCCACTCCCGGCGGTGCCGGTCGTGCCCAAGGCACGGGCGGAGGTGGTGGGCGCGTTGCCAGAGGAGTTGTTGCGCAGGCGCAGGTTGCCGGTGAGGGCGCGGAGGGTGATGTCCCCGCCATCCCCGGAGTTTCCGGCCCCGTTGATCAAGGACCCAGAGTAGAGGGTGACGCCAAAGGGCGTTCCAGTGATATCGACGGAGTTACCCACCACGGTGATGTCCCCGCCACTTCCGACCGAGCCACCGGCCAGGACCTCGGCCTGGGTATTGATCAGGCCCGTGGTGACGGTGCCATTGAGGGCGGAGAGATTGACCGTGCCGCCGTCTCCCAGGGTTTTAGGGGTCGATCCCTGGGCGAAGGTGCGTGCGAAGATTTGATTGATGGTGAGGCTGCCATTGGTGGAGCTGATCGAGACATTTCCGGCACTGCCGCCGGAGGAGGCGCTGTTGAATATTTGCACCTCGGAGTTCACGTTGCGCAGGGAGATATCCCCTCCCGCCGTGACGGAAACCGCGCCGCCGCTGCCCGCGAATCCGGCGGGGTTGCCCGTGTTGAGATTGGTGTTGGCCAGGATGTCGGTCAACTGGACCTGGCCGGTGGCGGAGACGGTGACGGCACCGCCGGAGCCGGAGCGGGCCCCGTTGCCGGTGGCTTGGGCGGAAAGGGTGACCTGCGCCATTTGCACATCCCCCGCCGTGGCGGTGAGGGAGATGTCCCCGCCGTTGCCCAGGCCGGTCCCGATGGAAGCACTGTTCGCGGCATTCATGGTCCAGTTGAAGCCCCCATTATTGAGGATGGAACTGCCCTGCACCGTGATGTCCCCGGCGTCCCCGGTCTGGCCGTTGGAGGTGCTGTTGAAGGTTTCAAAGACCGTGCTGTTGAAGGTGACATTCCCGGTGGCCTGGAGCGAGGCGCCGCCCGAGTTGCCGTTGACCCCGCCGGTGGACTGGGTGCGTCCGTTGAAGGCGACGAGGGAAATGTTGCCATGGGTGGCATCCAGCTCCAGCCGTCCGCCGCCCCGCGCTCCGGTGGTGCCGGTGCTCGCGAGGTTGATCCCGTTGAGCAGGGTGATCGAACCATCCTCAGCGGTGATGGTGAGGTCGCCGCCGCGCCCGCCTTCCCCGGTCTGGCCTCCGTTGACGGTGCTGTCCGCCTGGATGGCCTGGGTGAGGGTGATGCCGTCGGCGCCGTCCACCGCGCCGGAGTCCCGGCTGATGATCGCGACGTCCCCGGCATCCCCCAGGACCGCGCCGTCGCCCGCGTCCGACCAGGTGCTGATGGCGTTGGTGAAGTTGATCGGCCCGGCCACATCGACGAGGATGTCACCCCCGTTCGACCCATTGCCGACAAAGGTCTGGCTGGAGGCGTTCATCGATCCGGCGAAACCCAGCAGCCCGCCGGCCATGAGGGTGATGTTCCCACCTTCCCCGGCCTGGCCCGCGGAGGAGCTGGTATTCGCGGCGATGGAGCCGGTGAGGGTCAGGGCATTCCCTGCATCGATCTCCACGTCCCCTCCCGCGCCCGCGCCCAGGGCGCCCACGACCAGGGTGGTGACGGAGCCGGTGATTGAGATGTCCGTGGCGGCGGAGACGGTGACCGCTCCGCCGGAGCCGGCGGCAGCCGAGCCACTGGTGGTGGCGCGGCTGTCCAAGCTCCCCACCGTGGCACTGCTGAGGGTGGCGTCCAAGGTGATGGAACCGCCGCTGCCGGCCGTGCTGGTGGAGGAGGCGGCGGTGGTGGTGATGGTGCTGGCCGTGATTTGCCCTCCTTGGATGGAGACGGAGCCTCCGGAACCAACCGCACCGGAGCCAAGAGCGTTGGTTTGGACCGCGGAGGCAATCTGCACCAGGCCGCTGGCAGTGACGATCACGTCCCCGCCGGAACCTGCGGTGCTGGACGTGCCGCCTGAGCTCTGGGAAAGGGTCTGGAAGACACCGCCGCCAAACAAGGCAAACAGCACATCCCCCGCCGTGGCGGTCAGGGTGATGTCGCCGCCATCCCCTGCCGCGACGGAACTGGCCCCGCTGATGACGGAGCGGGATAGCAACTGGCCGTTGAAGCTGATCGATTCGGCCGTAACTGTAATATCGCCTCCATCCCCCGCCGTCCCCTGGGAGGATAAGGTGGAGGTGAAAAGCGAGGTGCCGGTGATGGTGCCCTGGGCCGCCTGAAGGGTGATGGACCCGGCATCGGCCAGGACATTCCCCGCCGTGACCGAGGAGAGGGTGGAGGTGTCGTAACGGGATTCCAGTTGACCAACGATAAGATTCCCGCCGATGGAGGTGACGCGGATGTCTCCCCCGCCCTGGGTCTGGGTGGCCCCGGAGTGGCCGGCTAGAGAGGAGGCGTTGATGGCGCCCAGCGTGACATCGCCCCCCCCCGTGATGGTGACATCCCCGCTCCCGCCAATCAGGCCGGTGGTGTTTGCGTTGTTGGTCAGGAAGGAAAACGCGTTGATCGTGCCCAGGCCTGAAATGGTCCCGGAGATGTCCAGCGTGACATCGCCCGCCCGGCCCGCGTTGCCAGCCGCGCCGCTTTGCTGGGAAAGGGTGGAGAGGGTGCCCCCGCTCAGATTGAGATCATCGTTGGTCAGCCGGATGAGGATGTCTCCGCCATCCCCCGTGTTGCCAGGCCCGGAAGCGGTGGAGCGGGAATTGAAGCTGATGGGTCCGACGGAGTTGTTCAACTGCCCCGCGTCCAGGGTGATGGCCCCGGCATCCCCGGAGGCCAGCAAGCCAATGGACGAGCTGTTCAGGGTGAATGCGCTGCCGGTGAGGGTGATGGCTCCCGTGCTGGCGCTGAGGAGGAAATCTCCGCCATCCCCCGCTGCGCCGAAGGTGGAAGCGGAGGCGCTGGACATATCGATCCCGCCCGGCTGGATCACCAGGCTGATGCCAACCGCACCCGTCGCGGTGATGGAGATGTCCCCGCCATTCCCTGCGGTGCCGGAGCCCAAAACCGAGGCGCTGGAGGAGAGGAAGCCGCTGCTCTTGGTGTAACTCTGCCCCAGGACGGTGATGTCCCCGCCGGAGCCCACATTGACCGCACCGGTGGAGCTGGAAGTCGCGCGGGCGAGCAGGCCGGGGATGGTGATGGCGCCGCCAGTGGCGGTGACGGAGATATCTCCCGCATCTCCTGCGCCGCCCGTGCCGAAGAAAAGCTCCGCCGAAGAATTGATCCCACCGCTGAGGGAAATGTTGCCCGTGGTGGCGGTCAGGCTGACCGCACCGCCGGAGCTGACTGCGCCTGTGGTGTTGAAGGGGTTGCTGAGTAACGTCTGGGCGCCGATGCCCCCACTTAGCGAGACGCCGTCCCGTGCAGCCACCGTCACCGCGCCGCCGCTGCCGGCGGAGCCGCTGCCACCCTGGACTTGGCTGAAGGTCTGGATGCCGGTGAAGCCCAGGGAGAAAGCCGCCTCGTCCAGATTCACGGAAACCGCCCCGCCGTTCCCGGCATTGCCCGTCTGCGTCCGGGAGAAGGTTTGAATGCCCTGCAAAGTCTGGGATCCGGTGAACCCATTGGCCACAATGTCCACGGTGCCGCCGTTTCCCGCGCCAGTTTGCCCACTGGAAAAGGTGCGGATTTCCGGCACGGCCGAGCCGAAGAAACCGACGAATGTGGAGCCCGCGTTGATGCGGAAATCCCCGCCTGCCCCAGCCTGGCCCAGACTGCTCAAGGAAGAGGTGTTGAAATCATCCAATCCGCTGTTGCTGGCCAAAGAAACGCCCGTGCCGCCACTGACGATATTGGCCGTGATGGAGATGTCCCCTCCGTCTCCCGCGCTGCCTGAGCCCGAGACGCTGACGTTGCTGGCCAGCAGGCCACTGGCCTTGGTATAGCTGGTGGCGGCCTCAATGGTGATGTCCCCGCCGGAGCCCACGTTCGCGGTGCCGCCAGTGAAAGAGCGGACCGTTGCCAGCAGTTGATGGGTGGTGATGGAACTGGTGCCGGAGTGGAGCAGGATGTCCCCGGCACTCCCCGTGCCGCCCGTGCCCTGGAGGAGGTTCACGGAACTGTCGATGCTGCGCAGATTGAGCGCGCCGTCGCTGGAGATGACGGAGACCGCGCCACCGGAGCCGACCGCTCCGGTGGTGTTGCCCGCATTGCTCAACCGCGTCCGCGAGGAGATGTCCCCCGCCAGGACCACGCCATCCCGCGCGCTCAAACTCACCGCTCCCCCACTGCCCGCGTTGCCGCTGGTGCCGGCGTTTTCAGCGGAGGTGTTGAGGCCGTTGGTGCCGATATTTAACCCGCCGTTCGTGAGGGTGATGGAGACCGCTCCGCCATTGCCAGCATTGCCGAGGAAGGTGCTGGAGGAGGATTGCACGCCCTGGAAGAGGCCGGTGGTGGTGGTCAAGCTGCCCGCCGTGATTTGCACTTCCCCTCCATTCCCCGCCCCGGACTGTCCCTGGGCGGAGGTGCGGAGACGCGGTTCCACGCTGCCGGTGAAGCTGAGTGCCGCCGTGCCGGCATTCAAAATGAATCGTCCGCCGTTCCCCGACGTGCCCGAGCCACCAAAAGAGGCGGTGGTCAAATCGCCAATCAACAAATCCTGGCTCAGCGAGATGCCCCCGGCGCCGGTGGAGGTGATGGAGATGTCCCCCCCGTCCCCCGCCGTGCCTCCGCCAGAGACCGATGTGTTGCTGGCCAGCACACCGCCGCTTTTGCTGAAACTCTGCGCCAGGATGGTGATGTCCCCCCCGTTCCCCACGCTGGTCAGCCCCCCCGCACTGAACGTGGCGGTGGCTCGCAGCTCGCGGGTGGTGATGCTGCCATTGGTGGCCGTGAGGGTGATCCCCCCTGCGCTGCCCGCGCCGCCGCTGCCGTTCTGGGCATCGGCCCGGGTGATGATGTTTTGCAGGGAAATGGTGCCGCCGGAGGTGACGGAAACGGTGCCGCCAGAGCCGACGGCGCCGGTGGTGTTGACCGTGCTGTTCAACCGGGCCTGGGTGGTGAGGTCGGTCCCGAGGATGTTCCCCGCAGCAGAAAGTGTGACCGCGCTCCCGCTGCCTGCGTTGCCGCTGCCGCCCTGAATCTGCGAGCTGGTGGTGATCGAGCCGCCCAAATCGAGGCCGCTGACCGTCGTCACAATGCGGACCGCCCCGCCATCACCCGCATTGCCCGTGTTCGTCTGGGAGGAGGCACTCCAGTTGGTGGAGCCGATGTTGACCCGCTCAAATTCCTCTGCCTCGACGGTGATCGCCCCCGCGTCCCCCGAGCCGGTGCTGCCGGAGGAGGAAGAGGTCACCCCCGTGACATTGTCGAGCGTGACCCGCCCATTCACCGCGCTGAGCAAAATGTCTCCGCCCTGTGCGGCAGCATCGCCCAGTGAGGCCGAAGAAATGGACCCACCCGTGGCGTGCCGCACCCGCAGGTCGCCGCTCGTCGCGGTCATCAGGATGTCCCCGCCCCGGCCCACCGCACCTCCGCCACTGACAGAGGACAGGGAACTCAAGGTGGCAGTGCTCTGTCCGGTCAGATCGATGGACGCAGCCGTCACCGTGATGTCTCCCCCGCGCCCCACTGTGCCGGTGCCCAGCAGCGCCGCCGAAGAATTGAGCACCGCGGCATTGAAGGCCCCCGGCACCGTGATGGTGATGCTGCCGCCATCCCCCAGGGTTCCACTGGTCGCGCTGGCCGAACGGATCACCCGGCTGTTGATGGCATTGCCCACAGCGATGGCGCCGCTGGTGGCTTCCAGGGTAACCGCGCCGCCGCTTCCCCCCGTCCCGGTGCTGTTGAAGAGCGAGACCTCGCTGGAGACCGAGCCCAGCGTCATGCTGTCCGCCCGGACATCAATGACTCCGCCACTGCCCAAGTTGCCAGAAGCATTGGAGAAACTCGTGAGGCCCGTGTCGGCCAGCAGGTTGCCCGCCACCAAGGCCCCGGCCACATCCACGGTGATGCCTCCGGCGGACCCGGCGTTGCCGCTCGACCCCGTCACACGGGTCAGCGAGGAAATCAGGCTCCCCGCGCCCAGGTCCAAGCCCCCGTTCGTCAGCGTCAGGCTGACCAGGCCCGCGTCGCCGGTATCCCCGGTGTTGGTGAGCGACGAGGCCGTCCAGGAGACGGTGCCGGCATTCAGCCGCTCGAATTCCTCCGCCACCAGTGTGATCGCGCCCGCATCCCCGGAGCCGGCGCCACCGCTGGAGGTGGAGGTTACGGTCGAGACGTTATCCAGCGTGACCCGCCCGTTCACCGCGCTGAGCAGGATGTCCCCGCTTTGCCCGGCCACCGCGCCCGTCGAGGTGGAAGTGATCGATCCTCCCGAAGCAAGCCGTACCCGCAGGTCGCCTTCCGTGGCCGTCAACGAGATGTCGCCGCCCCGGCCCGCGGTGCTCAGCGAATCCGCGGAGGACTGGGAGGACAAGGCCACTCCGCTCTGACCGGTCAGATTGATCGAGTCCGCCGTCACCACGATATCCCCACCCCGGCCCACCGCCCCCGTTCCCGCCATGCGTGAAGACGATTCCAGCGCGCTGGCGTTGAAAGCCCCGTCCGAAGTGATCGTGATGCTCCCGCCGTCGCCCAGAGTCCCCCCCGTGGTGTTGGTTGCGCGGCTGGCCCGGCTGTTGACGATGCCCGTCACGGCGATATTTCCACTGTTCGAAACGAGGGTGATGGACCCTGCGTTGCCGCCGGTTCCCACACTGCTGAGCAAATTCACTTCACTCACCACCGAAGCCAGCGTGATGCTGCCGGCCTCCACGCGGATGGCGCCACCGCCGCCTACATCGCCCAGGGTGTTGCTAAAGTTGATCAACCCGGCATCCGCCTGCAGTTGAGCCGCCACGAAAGCCCCGGCGACATCGACGGTGATGCTCCCTGCGGAGCCCGCCCTGCCACTGCTGCCCAGCGCCTGGGAAGCAGTGTTGATGCCACCCTGCAAATCGAGCCCGCCCGCCGAGGCGATGAGTTCCACCGCGCCGCCGTTCCCCGCGTTCCCTGAACCAAAGCTGGTGGAACGGGCGTTGATATTGAAGGTGGGGGCGGTTCGATTGATCTCCCGGGCTCGCAAGGTGATGGCGCCTGCATCCCCCGCGCCCAGGGTCCCGCTGGAACTGCTGCTCATGCTGACGGCGGAACCGGTGAAGTTTAACGCGCCATTCGTGGCCTCGATCAGGATGTCACCCCCGGCCCCGGCCGCGCCCCCGTTGACCTCGCTGCCGGAACGCAGTCCGGAGGTCGTATTGGAATTGTTCACCGTCACATCCCCGGTGCTGCCGCGCAGGGTGATGTTTCCGCCCCGGCCCACGGTGGAGGTGGTGGCGCTCGTAGCCTGCACATTGCTGGCCACAAAATTGACTGCGTTGCTGCCGGTGATGGCCACCGATTGCCCCTCGGCCAGGATGTCCCCGCCCCGGCCCGTGATCCGGTCTCCGCTGCCCTGCGCCACGATCCGGGCCAGCAATCCATCCACAGTAATGCTCCCCGCGCTGGCGGATAGGGTGATGTCCCCGGCATCGCCCAGGACGGAATCGTTGGTGGAACTGTTCTGGAAAACTGACGTGGCCACCGCCTGATTGATCAGGATGTCCCCACTGGTGGAGGTAATCGCCACATCCCCCGCTGAGCCCACGCTGATCGCACCTGAGGCCAGGGTGCCCTGGGTGCTGACCCGCGTCAGAGAGATGTCCCCCCCGGCGTTGACCGTCACCGCCCCGCCCGCGCCCCCGGTCACATTCGTGCCCCCGGCGTTGACCTCGGACAACAGCGCACCGGCCGTGATGTTCTGCCCGGCGGTCAGGCGGATGGCCCCCGCCGAACCCGCCACCGTGGAGGTGTTGGTCGCGCTGGTGGACGTGCTGATCGTGTTCGACCCCGCGTTGGTGAAGAGGATGGAATCCCCCGCCACTAAGGTGATGTCCCCGCCATCACCCGCGCCTGCGACTCCGGAGGCTATGGCCGACAGGCTGCCCCCAAGCTGCATGCCATCGACACTGCGCAGGTGAATATCTCCCCCACTGCCCCCACCGCTCGACCCGTTGATAATGGCGCCCGTCGTGGCCAGACCCGCGCGGCTGTCCATCACCACCGCAGCCCCATTCCCAGCCACCGCAGTGCTGAAGGCAGTGATCGCTGCCGTGCTGATCGATTCCACCGCCAGGGCCGTGTTGGCCTGGTATTGGTTGGTCAGGAGGACCATGCCCCCACTTAGGCTGTTGCTGATCGTGATGGCCCCCGTGCTGATGGCTGATCCCGTGGCCGCTACTGGGGTGTACGTGGGGGCCGTGCCCGCGGTGAAGTCGGACGAAAGCCCGCCCAGCAGGCTCCAATCGATCCCTGCCCGCAGGTCCAGCGTGGCCTGCGCACTGCCATCCACATTCACCACCGTGGTCCCATCGGAAAGGGTGACTGTCGCCAGCTCGGCCAGGGTGTTGGTGCCGTTATAGGTGGCTGTGTTGCCCGGCCCAATGCTGTTGCCCACCGTATCCGCACCCGTGATGGTGAGGTTGCCCGTGGTGATCGATCCTCCGGCCATGATGTGGAGGGATGCGCCGGTGTAATTCCCGATCGTCACATCGCCCGCGGAAAGGATCACCGGGTCATTTGGGCTAACCAAATCACCCGGAGTTCCGTCCATTTTTTCCACGCGAAAATTCCCGCTTTGGAAATGCGCGTCCCCCAGCACCACGGCGTCCGAGCGCAGCACCAAATTCCCCGCGGCCACGATCCAACTGTCCGGATGGGCCAGCAGGTCCAGCTCCACCGCCTCCCGCCCCTCGATCTCCACCGCACCTTCCGAACGCACCACCGCCGGCGCGGCGGCGCTGTCCTTCATCGCCACCCGGTCCCCGCGCACCGTGACCTGGGCCAGGCTGGCGCCCTTCGCCTCCAGCGTCCCGGAGTTTGACACCGTGCCCTTCGAGGCACTCAGCCAAATTTTCCCGCCCCGGTTCTGCACCGCAGTGGCGCGGACCACGCCGGTGTTCTGGATCGCCAGGGCGTATTCATTCCCCCCCGCCGCCTTCAGTTCCGCCGCGGCCGCCTCGATCAAGCCACGGTTCTCGATCCGCCCCCCTTCGTGTCCATTCGTGTCCATTCGTGGCTGGACAAAAATCCGCTCCTGCCCCGAGGCTTTCACCAGCACCTCCGCCCCGGCCGCCAGCGCCGCGGTCCCCTGCCCCGCCCGGATTTCGCCCCGGTTTTCCACCGTCCGGGCGATCAGGACCACGTCCCCGCCATCGGCCCCGATCTTGCCCAGATTCACCACACTGGCCGTGGAGCCTCCCTGGAAAGTCATGTCCCCGGCACCCAGGAACTCCTCATTCGCCACATCCAGCGTGCTGGCCATGAAGCCCGCCGTGTTGATCACGCCCGTGCTGCCGACCACGATGCCGTTCGGATTGATGAGGTAAACCTGCCCATTGGCCTGGAGCGTTCCGTAGATGGAGGACAACTGGTCGCTCACCACCCGGTTCAACACCGCCGAAGTGGACGAGGGCTGGATGAACGTCGTCAACTCACCGTGCGCGATGGAAAAGTCCTGCCAGTGGATCACTGCCCGGTCCGTCCCCTGCGTCACCGTCAGTGTCGATCCTGTCCGATCAAACGATGCCACACCCGCCACCAGCTGCTCGCCGCCTGGATTGGCCCATACCAGCGCGGGACCCACCTGGAACTGAATCACCAGGATCAGCAACAAGGTCCGCGCCATGCGGGTCGAAATAGGATAGGCAGTAGGGGCTTCCATGGGGGGCTTCATGTGCAGTGTCGCGCCGTCCCATTAGGAAGGCAGCAGGGATCATGAATCGGTCTCATGGCAAAACAAAGCCAGAACCAGTGCAATTTACCGGAAGAAGTATAAAATTATATTACACTAGCAGAGACCACTTTTCCCGTCTTGCGAATCAACCAGCGCACCGAGCAGGCCAGGACAAACAGGCCCGCGCCGGCCACCACCATCGCCCCGGCGGCTGAGCAGGCGAGCCAGACCGAGAGGTGGAAGCCCAGCAGCGCACTCAGCGCCGCATGCCCCACCGTCCAAGCCAGCCGGCCCGGCAGGCGCTCCGACATCTCGGCTGCGGCCATCGGCGGCACGATCAGCATCGCCACCGCCAGGATTGCCCCGACCGCCTCGAACGCCGCCACAATCACCAGGGAGAGCGCGGCCATCAGTCCATAGTGCCAAACTCCCGTGCGCAGGCCGATCGACCGGGCAAGGCCCGCATCGAAGGAACTGACCAGCAATTCTTTGTAAAAAACGACCACAAGCACCACCACCCCTGCCAGCACTCCGCCCATGCGCAGGACCGAGGGCGGGCCGAGTTCCATTCCGCCCAGGACCAAGGGCGGCTCCAACGCGACCAGTGCGATCTCGCCATAAAGCACGCACTCCGCATCGATGTGCACCGGCCCGCCCACCTCGGCCAGGCTCAGCAGCACCACCCCGAGCGCAAAAAATGTGGTGAAAGCGATGCAAATCGCCGCATCCGGCTTGACCCGGGACTGGCGGTGGATGAATTCCACCACGCCGACCGTAAGCATGCCGGTGGCAGCTGCGGCCAGAAACATCACCGGGGTGGAAACTTCCCGGAAAATCAAAAAAACCACTACCAGTCCAAGCAGCATGCTGTGGCTCACCGCGTCCCCCACCAGGGCCATCCGCCGCAACAGCAAGTAATTGCCGACCAGCCCGCAAGCAGAGGCAACGAGAAAGCCCATCAGCACAATCCAGGCGGTGAACGCGGCATCCGTGCTCCAGGGCTGGACAACCACTTGATCCCAGTCAAAAACCGGCACCAATGCGTTCATGGCCTTCCCTCCCCGCCACCGCCAAAACCCGTGGCCCTGCCGGAGGGCCGGCCCGGAGCGATGTCGCCCAGGCCCGGGATCAGCTTGCCGTGCGGGTCACGGCGGGCGTAGTTGAGCCGTTTCTCCAGTTTGCGCACCGTTTCCTCGCCAAGCAGATGCTCAACGGCCTCCGCATCATCGTGCACATGGTCCGGGGCCACCTGGGCGGCATGGGTCAGGTAAAGCTCCCAGAGCCGGTGGTTGCGCACGATCTCGCAGGCCCGCTGCCAGCCCTGCGGGGTGAATGCCACGTTGTCGCCGGCCAGCGTCACATCGCCCGAGTCCCGCACTTCCTCAAGCAGCTTCTGAATCTCCCGCGGAGCCATCCGCCGCCGCGCCGCCAGGGCCGCCACACCCGCCTGATCCCCGGAAAAATCCGCGTCTTCCAGAACATGATAAACCGCTTTGAGCATGTTTTCGCGCCGCACCCGGGCCACCCGGCAGCGCTGGCGCCACCAGCGGGCGGTTATGCCATGCCGAGGCCCGAAGGCCAGGGCCAGGACGAAAACCGCCGATGCCGCCAGCACCATAAAAGGCCCCGTGGGCAGGTTCCGTCCCACAAACGATCCAAAGGCTCCCAGCCCCCCTGCCGCCATCCCAAAGCCGGCGGAAAGCAGCAGCATCGTCCCCAGCCGGTCGGTCAGCAGGTAGGCCGCCGCCGCCGGGATCACCAGCATCGCGGTCACCAGCACCACCCCCACCGCCTGCAGGGAGGCCACAATGGCAAAGGCCAGCAGGAGCATCAGCCCGGCCTGCAGCGCCCGCACCGGCAGCCCCACCGCCCGGGCGAAGCCCGGATCAAAACTCGCCAGCCGGAATTCCTTGAACAACAGCGCTAAAACGAGCACGCAGGCCCCCGTCACGCCGCCCAGGAGCAGGACGTCTCCCGGCCCCATCGCCGCCGCCTGGCCGAACATGAACTTGTCCAGCCCCGCCTTGCTCCCGCCCGGACGGTTCTGGATCATGGTGAACAGGCAGATGCCTGCCCCGTAAAACGAGGCCAGCACGAAACCCAGCGCCGCGTCCTCCTTGTGCTTCGTGGTCTGGCGCAGCACGTGCACTGTCCCCGCACCCAGCAGCCCCGAGGCGGTGGCGCCGATGAAGATCGCCAGCGGGTCCTTGGTCATGTTCCACAGAAAACCCAGCGCCACCCCCGGCAGCACCGCATGCGAGAGCGCATCCCCCATCAGCGCCAGGCGCCGCACCACCAGGAATGACCCCATCAGCCCGCAGCACAGCCCCAGCAGCAGGGAACCCGCCAGCGCATAGCGCACCGATGGGTCCTGGAAACTGAAAAAGCGCAGCGCCTGGTCCAGCATGGACACTTCCACCACCTCGCTGATCCGCGCCGCTTGCGCGGCGCTGATCAGGAGGAAAAAGGAAAGAAGAAAAAAGAAAGCGCGCTTCAACCCGTCTCCCTCCGGAGGACAACAAGAATCTGATCCGTCAACGCAGCGCGTTCCCCCACTGGAAAATTGCGCGGGAAACGAAAAAGTTCACCGGCCGAAATCCCCGCTGGCTGATCGGATTTCAAATCCCGGAATGACTGAATCGCTGCCATGTCTTCATCCTTTCCTCTTTTCTAGAGCCGCTTTCCCTCAGCGATTGTTTGGACTACATCAGAAAGGATGTTCAGGCGCCCGCCGTAGGTCGTCTGCAGAATTTCCGGGGTGAAGACTTCCTCCGTCTTGCCAAAAGCCACCAGGCGCATGTTCAGCATGAGCAGCCGGTCGAAATACTCCCGCGCGGTCGGCAAGTCGTGATGCACCACCAGCAGGGTTTTGCCGCGGGCTTTCAATTCTTGCAGAATCTCGACAATGGCCGCCTCCGTTGCCGCATCCACGCCCACAAACGGCTCGTCCATCAGGTAGAGATCACTTTCCTGGGCCAGGGCCCGGGCCAGGAACACCCGCTGCTGCTGGCCGCCGGAAAGATTGCCGATCTGGCGCCCGGCAAAGGGAAGCATCTTCACCTTGTCCAGGCACTCCCGGGCCACCTCCCGGTCCTGCCTGCCCGGACGCTGGGCCAGGCGCAGCCGTCCATAACGCCCCATCAGCACCACATCCATCACACTCACCGGAAAATCCCAGTCCACCGATTCGCGCTGCGGCACGTAGCCGACCCGGCGGCACTGCTCGGCATAGGACTTGCCGAAGACTTTCACCCAGCCCCCGGAAACCGGCAGCAGCCCCATCACCGCCTTGATCAGGGTCGATTTCCCCGCCCCGTTCGGGCCGATGATCCCCACCAGGCTGCCGGCAGGCACCACCACATCAATGCCATAGAGGACCGGCTTCTTGTGATAGGCCACCGTCAGGTCATGAATCTCCAGGGGCGGGGGTTCGGTCACTTCAAGGCCTCCACAATCGTGGTCATGTTGTACCGCACCATGCCCTCATAGGTCCCCGTGTCAAAGCCTGCGTGCATTTCCCCCGGGCTCCCCATCGCATCGGAAAACAGCTCCCCGCCGATCCGCACCCCCGCATCCTGCGCCACCCGCTTCATCGCCGCCGGATTGACACTGGTCTCGACAAAGATTGCTTTGACCTTCTGCTGCTTGAGGAAGTCCGCCAAGGACGCCATGTCCGCCAGCGCCGTTTCCGAAACCGTGGACACACCCTGGAGCCCCACCACCTTGAAGCCATAGGCCCGCCCGAAGTAATTGTAAGCATCATGGCTGGTTACCAAAATCCGCTTGGCCGCAGGCAGCTCCATCGTCCGCTGCAGGCACCAGGCGTGAAGCTCCGCCAGCCGCTTCTCCAGCAACGCACCCCGGTTCTCGTACTCCTTGCGCCCTTCCGGGTCCGCCTCCGAAAGCCCTTTGACAATGGTCGGCACGGTCATCGCCCAAAGGCTGACATCAAACCAGAGATGCGGATCGGAGTGCCCCTCGAATTCCTCCGGCTCCAGCAGCTTCTCCTCCGGTACGGACTCGGTCACCGCGTAGGCTTTTTTCCCGGAGCGGGCCAGCCGGGCGAACAAGTCGCCCATGCGCCCTTCCAGCATCAGCCCGTTGTAGAAAATGACATCGGCACGGGCCAGCCTCGCCGCGTCCGCCGAGGTGGGCTTGTACAAGTGCGGGTCCACGCCCGGGCCCATCAATTGATCGACGGCCACGCGCTCCCCGCCCACCTGGCGGACCAGATCGGCCACCATCCCGATTGTCGCCGCCGCCTTCACCTTCGGTTCCGCCACGGCACTGGCCGCGGCCCCCAGCATCCCGATTCCCAGCATCATTCCGCAAAGCATTTTGATCATCGCATGTCCTTGGTTGTTTGTAGCCTGTGCTACATTACGGAATCATGGATAGAGCAGGAAGCCCGGCGTGTCAACCCTCCATCGGACCCGCCACCTGTCCGCCGCAGGAACACTTTCCTTAGAAGTCATCTCAAAAATAGGGCAAGTCCGCGTTGCGAGTGCCACCGGCCCGAACCCGAGGAGGAACGACCGAGCATATATGAAATCAGGAGTGTCCGGCTATAAGTCCCACAACTGCATTTGGTTATGAGTCACAGGCATTAGATTATTGGGATGAGGTTCTGTAAGTAGTTCATGGAGAG
>Ga0209172_10004202_pt1 | contig 20005 bp, 20 predicted proteins | sample LarsenN4metaG_FD_184113 | JGI IMG/M metagenome (GOLD analysis project Ga0209172, IMG submission 184113) | Hot spring sediment bacterial and archeal communities from British Columbia, Canada, to study Microbial Dark Matter (Phase II) - Larsen... ... | reverse complement strand
ACACGTGACGATGCGGAAACAGCGAGCTTTTTGCTCTCACCCATCAGGTGAACCTCCCGATCTCGATTTACCGCACAGTATCAGGAGGTTCTGGCAAAATCAAAGGTTCAACTGCGGTTTATAGGGTAGAACGTGGCTCCCTTCCCCTCCTCGGCCTCGGCCCAGATCCTTCCCCCGTGGCGGTGGACGATCCGCTGGACCGTGGCGAGCCCGATGCCGTTCCCTTCGAATTCGTCGGTCCGGTGCATCCGCTGGAACGGGGTGAAGAGGCGCCCGGCGTAGCGCATGTCGAAGCCGGCTCCGTTGTCGCGCACAAAGAAAACCTGCTGCCCCTCCTGATTCAGGGCGCCGAATTCGATTTCGGCTTGCTCCCGCCCCGTCGTGTACTTCCAGGCGTTGCCCACGAGATTCTGCATGACCGACCGCAGGAGCCGCCGGTCGCCGTTGACGGTGATTCCGTCGGCAACCCGGACGGTGACGTTGCCGCGGTCGGGGTGCATATAGCGGAGTTCCTGCTCGATGGTGCGGGCCATGGAGGAAAGGTCGGTCTGCTCCATGGTAAGGGGTTCGCGCCCCAGACGCGACAGGTTGAGCATTGCGTCGATGAGCCTGGCCATCCGCTGGCTTGCCTTTGTGATTCGCCGGAGATAGTCCGCTGCGTCGGGGGGGAGGTCGGCGGAGAAATCCTCCAGAAGCGCCTTGCTGAAGCCGTCGATGATGGTGAGGGGCGCCCGCAGGTCGTGGGAGACGGAGAAGTTGAAGGCTTCCAGCTCCTGGTTGGCCGCTTCCAGCTGGGCGGTCCGCTCCTTCACCCGCTGCTCCAGGTCGGCATTGAGCCGTCGCAGGTCCTCCTCGGCCCGCTTGCGGCTGCGCAGCTCCTCCGCTTCCTTGAGGGCCCGCCGCACCGCTGGTCCCAGGCGCTTCATGTTCCCCTTGAGGATGAAGTCCGTCGCCCCCTTGCGGAGTATCTCCACGGCCCGCTCCTCCCCCACGGTTCCGGAAATGACGATGAAAGGGGTGTCGGGGCACCGTTCCCGGGCCAGTTCCAGGGCCGCGACCCCATCATAGCCGGGAATTCCCATGTCCGCCAGGATGAGGTCGAAGCAGTCCGGGGTCTCGAGGGCTTGACAGAACCGCTTTCCGTCGGCCGCCACCGTCATGGCGCACGGAATCCCCTCCGCGGCAAGGTTTGCCTCCACCAGTTCCGCATCCATCGAATCGTCCTCCAGGTGGAGGATACGCAGCGTTTCTCCCATCACAGATTACTCCCTTGTTTGCAGAGCGGCGGCTCGTTGATGACGGCCCAGAAGATTCCCATGGCCTTTACGGCCGAGAAAAATTCCTTGAACTCCACCGGCTTCACCACGTAGGCGTTGACGCCGTTGGCATAGCCCTGGACGAGATCGCACTCCTCGCGGGACGAGGTGAGCATGACCACGGGAATCGTCTTGAGGGATTCGTTTGTGCGGATGACCCGCAGCACCTCGTGGCCGTCCACCTTGGGAAGCTTCAGGTCCAGGAGGACCAGGACCGGGTTTCCGCCGGGGCGATCCGCGTACCGGCCCTGCCGCAGGAGGTATTCCAGGGCCTCTTCGCCGTCGCGCACATGGTCCACCCCGTTGGCGAGGTTCACCTCGCCGAGGGCCTCAAGGGTGAGCTCGGCATCGTAGGGGCTGTCTTCAACCAGAAGAATTCTCCTCAATTCCAGCATCATGGGGCTGCCTCCTTGTGGGGTGGAAGTGTCAGGTAAAACGTGGCTCCCTTGTCAAGGGCCCCCTCGGCCCAGACCCGGCCTCCGTGGCGGTGGACGATGCGCCGCACATTGGCAAGGCCGACGCCGGTCCCCTCGAACTCCTCCTGGCGGTGGAGCCGCTGAAAGAGGCCGAACAGCTTGTCCTCGTAGCGCATGTCAAAGCCGGCCCCGTTGTCCCTGACAAAGGCGACGGGGGTTCCCTCGCTGTCCAGGTATCCGCCGATTTCTATCCGAGCCCGATCCCTGACGGCGCTGAATTTCACGGCATTGTCGATCAGGTTTTCAAAAACGAGCCGGATCATGGTCTCGTCGCCCCGGGCCGGCGGCAGGGTTCCGACCACCCATTCGATCTCCCGTTGCCCGTTGCCGGTTTCGCGGGTGGCGATCACCTCCCGGACGACCCGGTTCAGGTCGAGGGGGGCCGTGATCATGTCGACGCGCCCCATGCGGGAGAAGGCGAGGAGGTCGTCGATGAGGCTCCCCATGCGGCGGGTGGCGTCGCCGATCACGTCCAGGTAGTGGCGGCTTTTTTCGTCCAGCCCGTCACTGTTGCGTTTCAGGAGGAGCTCCACGAACCCGGCCACGTGGCGCAGCGGCGCCCGCAGGTCGTGGGATACCGAGTAGGAGAAGGCCTCCAGCTCCTGGTTGGCCGCTTCCAGCTGTGCCGTGCGCTCCCGGACCCGATCCTCCAGGTGGGCCGTGAGCCGGCGGATCTCCGCCTCTGCCTCCATCTTTTCGGTGATGTCGAAGACGATGGAATAGAGGAGCTCGCGCCCGTCGATGACGATGGGGCCGGAAAATACCTCCACGTCGCGGATGGTGCCGTCGGCCAGCCGGTGTTTGAAGATGAACCTGCGGCGCTCGCCGGTTGCGGCGCTGGCCATTTCCGACTGAATGGCGGCGGGATCGGCCGTGTTTATCTGCGAGATCTTCATCCGTGTCAGACTGTCGGCGGGGATCCCGTAGTAGGTGCATGCTGCCGGGTTGGCGTCGACGATGCTGCCGTCGGCGGGGTCGATCAGCAGCATTACGGCATGGTTGCCGGTAAAGAGGCTGCGGTACCGGGCCTCGCTGGCTGCCAGTTCCCTGATGATTGTTTCCTCGCGCCGGGACATCCTCATGAGGTAGATGCCCGCCGCGCAGAGCCCCGCCGTCAGGATGAACGCGATCGTCCCTGCCTCAAGGGCCGCCGTTTTCCATGGGGCAAGAGCCTCGGAAAGGGAGTAGGCAACCACCGCCACGGCCGGGTAGGAGGGGGCGGTGGAGAAGGATGCGATCAGGGGGGCGCTGTCGCTGAAAAGTGCCCCGTGGACCGTGCCGTGCTCCATGCGCGGCACCATGTCGCGGAAGATGGCTGAAGCGGCCAGCGACGCGCCGATGCGCTTTGCCTGGTGGGAACGATGGGCCAGCACAGTTCCGTCCCGCCGGGCAAGGATTATCTCCGCCCCGCTTCCCAGATGGATGGAATCATAAAAGCGCGTAAGGGACGAGACGTCGACGATGGCCGCCACTACGCCGGCAAAGCTCCCGTCGGGAGCGCTAAGCCGCCGGCTGGCGGGGACGATCCAGCGTCCCTGGGAGAATCCCACCCTCCCCACTACCGGGGTGCCAATGTGGAGTCCCGCGCCGGCGCCCCGGCTGTGAACGGTAAAGTATTCGCGGTCGCTCAGATCGACCTTTTCCGGGTTGGGGGTCCGCGAGGTGAAGGCGATCCGGCCGGCGCGGTCGAGGACCACGAAGGCCAGAACGTTCGATGAGGTCTTCTCCCGTTCGGCCAGGATATCGAAGGCCTTTTGCGGGATTGCCCCATGAGGGGACAGGGGGGGCAGATCCCGTTCGATTCCCTGGAGCGCGGCGTCAATGCGCTGGAACAGCTGCTCCGCGTGCATGGCGACGGCCGCCGAGAGGTTGTGGGTCTGACGTTCCGCCGCTTCGACAAAAATGCGGCGGTTCGTCAGGGTGGCGACGGAGAAGACCCCCGCCACAACGACGGCAACGATGGCCAGGGCCGCGGGAATGACGGTGCTGCCTCTGAATGTGGAGCCGGATCGCTGCGGCATCATCCTCTCGTTTCCCCTTCGGCACGTTCGCCCTTGCTGTGCCTGCCCACAAATCATAGCAGGAACTGTGCCTTTGGGAAGCCCTCACGGGCTTCGTCGGCACCAGGATGCGAACCCGCTTTCAGATGCGGGCCAGGAATTCCCGTGCCCGTTCCACGTCGGCCAGGTCCCGGAACTCCCGGAAGCCGTCCGCGCCGTCGGGGTCCAAGGCCCGGTAGTAGCGGGGCGGCGTGGCGTGCAGCGCCCGCAGGGCCTTGCCGGTGGCGTAGTCGTCGCTGACGTGGCCGCGGGCCTGTTTCCCCAGGTCCATGACGATGCTGAAGCCGAGCTGGAAGAGGCGCTTGAGCCGTTCGCCGGCCAGGATGGCGGCGGCCCCTTCCTCGTCGTTGCGGGCCAGGAATTCGAGGGCGATGTTCAGGTAGCCGTGGACCCGCTCCAGGACCACCTGCATCGCCTCCCGGTCGTGGAGGGCGGCGCCGTCGGCCACCAGGGCGCTGTTCACCAGGTAGGTGAGCTCCTGGCGGATGGCGTCGCTGCCGGGGCGTGCCAGGAGCCGGTTCAGGAGCGATCCGGCCGCCCCGGGGAGGGCCGGGAGATGGGGGGGGATCGCCGCGGCGAAGAGCTCCTTTCCCCCTTCGAGGGTGAAGGTGGCCGGGTTGATGCGCGAGTAGATGGCCTGGGCCTCTTCCAGCTCCGGGAATCCCAGGTCGGCAAGCCTTCCCGAGCGGAAGCGGAAGGCCAGCTCCTCCAGCTCTATTTCCTCCTCCGCCTTGATTCCTTCCATGATTCCCAGGTAGAGGTCATTGCGGGCGCGAAAGACGATGTCGAGGAAACTGCCCACGGTCCGGGCATGCTTGTCGTTTTTGAAGGTGATGAAGTAAAGGTTGTCGAAGGAGTGGTCCCAGTCGAAGGTCCGCTCGTCGTCCGGCAGGAGCTCGCCGACGCCGCCGCCGACGCTGATCTCCTTTTTGAGCATGAGGAGGAGCAGTTCCAGGTCCAGGTGGGGGAGCTGCTCCACGACCGCAGCCTCTCCCGCCTCCAGCAGGTGGCCGAGCCATTCGAAGGACTTGTCGGCGGCGAAGTTCCACTTGTCCCAGAGCTCCATGTCGAGGATGAACGTCCGCTGTTCGGGGGACGCCAGTTCCCAGAGGCCCAGGGCGTCGGTCTCGCCGATCTCTTTAATGAGCCAGTAGAGTTCCTGTTCGGGGAGCGCCCGGGCAAGCTCCCTCGCTTCCGGGTCGTCAAGGATGCGGTCCATCCGCTGCTTTGCCGGCAGTTCCCGCAGGGCGGCGATCCTGTCGTTATTTCCCATAAGTCGATGACTCCTTCTGTTTCGATCGTTTCGGCCGCCCGCTCATCTTCGTCCGTGTGCGCTTGATCCCCAGCGCCCGGCGGTAGGCGCAGTCGTCGTGGAGCCAGGGGAGCTCCCGGACCAGCTCCTCGGTGAGCTTGACGCATTCGGGATTGATCTCGAAGCGGCGTTCGTAGATGACACACCGGCGGGTGGACACATCCAGGTAACGGCAGGGGGTCTGGGTGAAGAAGATGGTGCCGGAGTCGTCCTCGATCTTTTCAAAGCAGCAGAGGCCGCATTGCTCGCAGAGGGACTCCCAGGCGGCGTCTTTGTCGTTGGGTTGTTTCATGGGGTGAGGATACCGGAAGGTTCGCCGGCCTGTCAACGGATGATGCCCTCGCCGGCGGAAGAGCACGGGGCAGATTTTGTTACAGGTGTGTAAAAATCCCGCCGTTTCGGGGCACATCTGCCATTTGCCATTGAAAACGCCGTCTTGTCTGCTTTACTTGTCTGCAGCGCGACGCAATCTGGCGGCGGGAGCCGTGCCGGGGGGCTCCCGGAGGAGAGGGTGGGAATGAAACTGTATCTGATCCGTCACGCGGAGGCCATCGAGCGGTGCGCCGGGGTGCGGGAGGAGGATCGCTGGCTCACGCCGAAGGGGCGCGAGGGGTTCCGGGAGAGTGCGCGGCGCCTGGCAAAAAAGGGGGAGATTCCCGCGGTGATCGCCACGAGCCCCCTGGTGCGGGCGGTGCAGACGGCCGAAATCCTTGCCGAGGTCCTTGATTTCGGGGGAGAGCTTTGCGTGTCGCGGGAGCTGGCACCGGGATTCAGTGTTGAGGGGCTCTTGCGCCTGGCGCAGGCCTGCGGCATGCCCCGGAGTCTGGCGGTGGTGGGGCACGAGCCCGACCTGGGGGAGGTGCTTGGCCGGCTGCTGGGGCGCGGCGGGGCGCTCCCCCTCAAGAAGGGGATGATGGTGGCCCTGAAGCTGGAGGCGGCGGAGGGCGCCATGTCGGCCCGCTTCCGGTGGCTGATACAGGACGGAAGGAAACAGCGTGCATTTCCCGAGGATGGGTGACATCAAGAGAGACATGACACGGAGGGGACATGAAAGTAGCGCTGCAGGAGCTGCGGAAGATCAAGGGGATCGGCGAGGTTCTCGCCCGGCGTTTTGTGGAGGCGGGGTACGACACCCACGGGAAGATCGCGGCGGCGGGGGAAGAGGCCCTGAAGGCCATCCGGGGGCTCAATCCCCGGGCGATTCCGTCCATCATCTCCCAGGCCGCCGATCTTGCCGACGAGGCGGGGAAGGCCCGGGCACGCAGGGTTGAAGAGCTGAAGGCCGCGGCGGCGACCCTGAAGGGGCAGGTTGAGGAGATTGCCCGCGGTGTCAGGGACCGCCTCGCCGACGAGCTCCAGGGGAAACGGGGAAGGAAGATCGAGAGGGAGCTCCTCAAGATGGTGTCGGCCCTGGAACGGGTTGAAGGAAAGATCGGCAAGCGGGTCAAGCGGGCCGGCAAGGGGCTGGCCAAGGCCGAGGCCCGTCTGGCAGGCCTTGCCGAACAGGGGGCCAAGGGGGTCGGCAAGGGGCTGAAAAAGGCCCGCAAGTCCCTCAAGAGGGTCCTCTCCTGACGCCATGACGATCACGGCCCGAACACCCCTCTGGGGCGCCGCTCCGGTCCTCCTGGCCGTCCGGACCGATGACTTCTTCCGGTGCTGGCGCAAGGTTCTGAAGACCTTCGACCCGGAGGACATCCATGACCTGCGGGTCTCTTCCCGCCGGCTGCGGGAGGGATGCGCCCTCTTCGCCCCCCTCTATTCGGACGGCCTCTCCCGGGTCATCCGGCGGGTGCGGAAGGTGACGAGGCTCCTGGGCGCCCTCCGCAACATCGACGAGGCCCTCCTCTTTTTCCGGGAGCTGGGTGCCGAGCTTCCGGAGCCGTGCGGTGAGGGGCTCAACGCCCTCACGGGCCGGCTGGAGGCTCTGCGGCAGGGGGAGCTTCGGCGGCTTGCGGAGGGGCTCGAAAAACTTGATGTCGGCGAGAGCCGCGCCGTCATTGCGCGAGCCGGGGCGAAGCCGGTCCTGTTCCCGCGGCCGGGGCTTGCCGTCGATCCCTTTACTCCCATTGGTTCCTTCGCCGTTACGGCCCTCCATGGGCGCCTCGCCGACCTCGCTGCCCTCGTGCCGGCCGCCCGCCACGAGGGGGCAGTGGCGGCCCAGCACGCGCTGCGGATCGCCGTCAAGCACTGCCGCTACCGCATCGAAATGCTCTCATTCCTCATGGCCGATGGCGCGGGGGAGATACTGGCCGCGATGAAGTCCTACCAGGAATGCCTGGGGACCATGCACGACCTGGACGTCTTTGCCGACATGGTGCGGCGCGAGGGGTTGTCTCCGGACGTAGAGTGTGTCATCCTCAATGCCATTGCGGAGCGGCGGGGCGAGCGCTTTGCCCGCTTCACGGCACTGCTGGGGGAGCATCCCTTTGAGCTGATCGGTGAACAGGTGAGGAGAATGCTGTGAAGAAGAACCGGCTTGCGGCCATCGACATAGGAACCAACTCCATCCGCTGCATCGTGGTGGAGGTGACGAAAAACGGCTCATTCCGCGTCCTGGACGACGAGAAGGCGACGGTGCGCCTGGGTGAGGGGCTGGCAGCCAGCGGCTCCATTTCACCGGCCGCCTGGGAGCGGGCCATGACGGCCCTCGCCCGGATGAGGAAGATCGTGGACGGCTACGGCGTGAAGGCCATCGAGGCGGTGGCCACGAGCGCGGTGCGGAAGGCCGCCAACGGCGAGGCGTTCATCGCCTCCATCGCCGATCAGGTTGGGGTGAAGGTGGCGGTCATCAGCGGCGAGGAGGAGGCGGAGCTGGCCGCCCTCTCGGTGCGGAACCACTTCGACATGGAGGGGGTCCGCTACGCCATGGTCGACATCGGCGGCGGAAGCCTGGAGGTGGTGACGGCCCTGGGCTCCCATATCGAGGAGATCTACTCCCTGGAGCTGGGGGCAGTCTTCCTGACCGAGAAGTTCATGGGGGGCGATGCCGTCCGCCAGGCCGGCCAGGACAAGCTCCGCAAGCACGTCCGCTCCAGCCTCAAGGAGCTCTTTGCCGGCGAGCGGCCCAAGTTCCAGTGCCTCGTGGGTTCCGGCGGCACCATCACCGCCATTGCCGCCATGGTCATGGCCATGCGGGGAGAAGGGTACGGCTCGGTCCACCGCTACGAGGTGCTCCGCTCCGAGGTGGTGCATCTGCTGGCCATGCTGTCGCGCAAGACGGTCAAGGAGCGGCGGGAGGTGCCGGGGCTCAACCCGGACCGGGCCGACATCATCGTGGCCGGGGTCATGGTGGTGGACGAGCTGATGCGCTTTTTCGACGCCAACCTCCTGCGGGTCAATGAGCGGGGCATTCGGGAGGGGCTCATCCTCAAGGCGCTCCGGACCCACGGCCTCATCCCCGGCGCTGAACAGCCCCGCACCTGGCGCGACGCGGTGCTGGAGTTCGGCCGCTCCTGCCACATGGACGAGGAGCACTCCCTCCATGTGGCCAGGCTGGCCCTGCAGCTCTTCGACGCCCTGGCGCCCGCCGGCGGCATGGGGGAGGGGGCGCGCCGGATGCTGGAGGCGGCCGCCATTCTCCACGACGTGGGGTACTTCATCAACTACTCCAGCCACCACAAGCATTCCTACCATCTCATCCGCCACGCTGACCTCTTCGGCTTCACCCCCCGGGAGCGGGAGATCATCGCCAACACCGCCCGCTATCACCGCAAGGCCCTTCCCAAGAGAAAGCATGATGCCTATATGCGGCTGGCCGAGCCGGACCGGCAGCTGGTGAGCCGGCTCGGCGGCATTCTCCGGCTGGCCGACGGCCTCGACCGGCGCCGCAGCGGCGTCGTCACCGGCGTCACCTGCTCCGTCTCCGACGGCACGGCCATCGTTACCATCGCCAGCAGCGAGGATATCTCGGTGGAGCTCTTCGGCGGGAAGATCAAGGGGGATCTCTTCGAGGAGGCATTCAGGAAGCGGCTCCTCCTGGTGGCGGAGCAGCCCCAGATGTAAGGCAGTCGTAACGTCGCCGCAACACGGGTCGGTTATGATGGGGGCAAAACCCATGTACAGGAGGCCTACCCATGAACGTCATGCCGCTCGGCGACTACTACGCCTGGTACTGCGACTGGTGCGACACCCGCAACCTGACCCTTCAGCAGAAATTCGCCGCCGACACCGTGACCTGCGGGGCCTGCCACAGGCACTTTGACACGACCGCCCGGGAGGGGGAGCATTTCGCCCTGTGCGGGGGATTCTGACCCCCTAGCGCATCAGCTCGAAGAGGTAGATGACGATCTCGATGAAGATGAGAATGATGATGATCCATTCGAGCCGCGAGGCGCGGCGGGCGTGGGCGAGGCTGGTGAAGACGCCGGTGATGTCCAGGAGCGTCTCCCCCTTGTGCTTGATCTCGTTGTAGCGCTGGTTCAGCTCGAAGATGTTGGCCATGGTCTGGTAGAGCCGGTCCGCCACGGGGTTCTCCCAGGTGAATTCCGGCTTCTCCAGGACCATGATGTGGGCGATGGACTGGTACTTGTAGGTGAGGACGTTGGCCGCCAGCTTGGAGAGCCGCCGGTCCGAGATCCCCAGCTTTCCCCGGTCCAGGAGGGCGATGACGGTCTCCATCTCGTCGAGGACCTGGTCCACCCGCTCCTCGATCCGTTCCAGGGCCACCGACTTGGCGATGACGAAGCAGATGGTGTCCACGCAGGCCGGGTCGTACCCCGGCATGGTCGCCACGTCGTTGGTGACCTCCAGCCGTTCCCCGTCTCCCAGCTGCAGGGAATATTCGTCCCGGTACCGGATGGCCGGGTACTCCCCGAATGCCTCCGTGTAGTGCCCCATGCTCAGGAAGAAGGAGCGGATCTCCTCCTCCGTGCAGTTCACGAACACCACCCCGCCGAAGTAGTAGAGATAGACCCGTTTGCTCTCCCCCATATCCCCAGAGAGGGGTTTGAGGCTCGCCAGATCGAGCACCATGGGCTCTTCCCAGCGGTAGCGCCGGGGAAAGCCGAGGCTCCCCGCCAGGCGGTTCAGGTCCAGTTCCCCCGAAAGTGCGCAGGCGGTGAATTCGATCATCGGAGTTCGCCTCCCGGTTCCTGTTCGCTCACGACCGCTCCCTGGACTGCCACCTTGCCGGGGCGGCCGGGGATCTCCGCCATGGTAACCACGCAGCGGAGGATCTCTTTATGTCGGGCCTCTTCCGCTGCCTCGCCCAAGGTTACAAAGCGGGCGCCGGCCCCCTGGAGCCGCTTGATGAACTCTTCAAAGCAGTACGCCAATTGTCCCCCCTCGATCTCGGCCTGGACCGTGTGGACGTTGAGCCCCGGCCGGATGCGGGCCATGAGGCGCTCCGCCCCGTTCTGCCGGGTCGCCTCGCGGCTCACGATCAGCTCGTCCAGGGTCGGCATGGTCGTCGGCACCTGCAGGGTGGTGAACTGCCGCCCCTCCATCACCGGCAGGAAGGGGCAGCTCCCCCGGCAGTCGCTGGCATAGGCGAGATACATGGCGTCCTGGATCTCCAGGGAATCGGCCGATACCTGCCATCCCGGCGCGGCCACGGTCTTGACGCGCCGGCCCAGCACCTCCTCGAAGAGGGCGCAGGCCCGGCCCAGTTCCAGGGCCAGCATGTTTTTCGGAATCCAGGGAAGGAGGTCGTGCCATTTGACGTGGTCCCAGCCGTGGGTTCCCACCTCGTGGCCCGCGGCAACGGTCCGGCGGATGGTGTCGGCACGCTTCGCGCCGATGATGGGAGGGGGGATGATGAGGCCCGAGAGGAGGGTTCGCATCCCGTAGAGGGAGGGGGTCCCCAGCCGGGCCGCGGCCCGGAGGAAGCCCCGCTGGGTGACGATGCGGCGGATTGCCTTGGCCGTGTTGTCGGGTCCCATGGCGAAGTAGAAGGTGCCCCTGATGCCGTGGCGGCCGAGGATGTCGAGAATGCGCGGTATCCCGTCGCGGGTCCCCGCGTAGGTGTTGGCGTCGATCTTGAGGGCAATGGTGGGCGGGGTCATGGGGGCTCGCTGCGGGGCGGTCTAGCGCTCCCGCCGGATCAGGTCGTAGCGCTCCGCCGCCACGGGAAGGCGCAGGCGGATCCGCTGGTTCGGGTGGGCCTCGGTGAGACGGTTGCCGTCCGTGTCGGTGAAGTCGTCGAGCCGGTGAAGGGTCGAGCGCATCCGCCGGCCGATGACCTCCACCGTGGCGCCGGCCACAAGCCGGTTGCGGACTTCCACCGTGACGGTGCCGTCGGGGTGCGCCTCTTCCACCACGCCGACGAACTCATGACTCCGCCGGTAGCGGGAGTCGAATTCCAGGTCCACATCCGCCGGCTTCCCCAGGAAAAAACCGGTGGTGTAGCCCCGGTGGCTGATCTTGGAGAGTTCCGCGAGCCACTCGGGCTTTACGCGCCAGGCCCGGGGATCGGCGGCGTAGCTGTCCAGGGCCTCCCGGTAGACCCGCACCACGGAAGCCACGTAGTGGATTCCCTTCATCCGCCCCTCGATCTTGAGGGAGTCGGCGCCGGCCCCCACCAGTTCGGGGATGTGGCGGACGAGGCAGAGGTCCTTTGAGTTGAAGATGAAGGTCCCCCGCTCGTCCTCCACCACCGGGAAGTATTCGCCTGGCCGGGTTTCCTCCACCAGGGAGTAGCTCCAGCGGCAGGGGTGGGCGCACTCCCCCTTGTTGGCGTTGCGGCCGGTCATGACGCTGGAGAGGAGGCAGCGCCCCGAGTAGGAGACGCAGAGGGCGCCGTGGACAAAGACTTCCAGCTCGGCCGTGACCCGCTCCCGGGTCTCGCGGATCGCCTCCAGGGACATCTCCCGGGCCAGGTTCACCCGGGTGATCCCCTGCTCCTGCCAGAAGAGGACGCTGCGCCAGTTGGTGGTGTTGGCCTGGGTGGAGAGGTGGATGGCGCGACCGGGGGAGATGCGGCGGATGGCGGCGATCACCCCCGGGTCGGCGGCGATGTAGGCGTCAAAGGGGACCGCCGCCACCTCCTCCAGGTAGCGGTCCAGGTCCGCCAGTTCGTGGTTGTCGGGGAAGGCATTGACCGTGAGATACACCTTTACCCCCCGGTCGTGGGCGTAGGCCGCCGCCTCCGCCATGTGGGCCGGGGTGAAGTTGTCGGCGAGGCTGCGGAGCCCGAATTTCTGCCCCCCCAGGTAGACGGCGTCGGCGCCGTAGTGGATGGCCACCTTCAGCTTTTCCAGGTTGCCGGCCGGCGCGAGGAGTTCGGGGATCTTCATGGGAGGCCTCTTGGCATGGTGCATGCTTTGATAGTGGGGTTCAGCCAACGGCTGGAGCGTCGCCGGGGAAATGGACGGCGCGTCCCGCCGCGGAAATCCTAGCATATCCGCAGGTTGAATGAAACCCCCGCGGCCTGATTGTCCTTGACAAAAAACGTACACGAACCATAGTATCCGAACGATTATCGCGCGTTTGCTCGGGAGGCGACCATGAAAAGAGTCTTTTCCATCGGCTGCATGTTCCTCGTCGGAGCGCTTCTCACCGTCGGCACCGTCCGGGCCGCCTCCGAGGAGCCGACAATCTATGTCATCCAGAAGGGTGACACCCTCTGGGGTCTCTCGGACCGCTTCCTCAAGGACCCCTTCTACTGGCCCAACCTCTGGGCCAGGAACCCTGCCATCGGCAACCCCCACTTCATCTATCCCGGGCAGCGGGTCCGCGTCTACCCCGACCGGATCGAGATCGAGCCCCGGACCCCCGGCACCCCCGCCGTTCAGCCCCCCTCCGAGGAGCCGGCTGCGGAGCGGAGCTTCCTGGTGAGCGGCAGCGAAGGATTCCTCATGGAGAAGGGGGTGCAGCCCGCCGGCCGCATCATCACCACCAGCCAGAACCGGCAGATCGTGGGGGAGGACGACATCGTCTACACCGACATCGGCACGGTCCACGGGGCCAAGGAGGGGGACCGGTTCTCCATCTACAAGAAGCTTGATCCCGTGAGCCACCCCGTTTCCAACGTGATCCTGGGCGAGAAGGTGATTCCCCTCGGCACGCTGCAGCTCACCGAGGTGGAGGAGAAGGTCTCCAAGGCCATCGTTACCAAGTCGTACCAGGAGATCGGTCCCGGCTCCTTCCTGCTGCCGTACCGGGACAAGCGCCGGCTGATTCCCCTCAGGGCCGCCGACCGGGACCTGGCGGGGTACATCGTGGAGACCCAGAGCGGCAACCACGCCATCGGCGAGGGTGACATCGCCTTTATTGATCTCGGCAGGAAGCAGGGGGTGGAGCCGGGGTATTTCCTCTATATCCTGCGGGATGTGGTCCCTGACCAGCAGTATGCGGACATCTCCGTGGAGAGGCTTCCCCCCGAGGTGATCGGCGCCCTCGTGGTGGTGCAGTCCGGTGACAATACCGCCACGGGGCTCGTGGTGAAGAGCATCGACACCATCTACCGGGGTGACCGGGTAGAGGTCAGAACAAGCAGGTAGTCCCTTCCGCGCGGGGACCGGTCCGGCCGGTCTCCGCTTCTTTTTATCCCATGGATCACTATCACTGGTTTGCCCTCAAATCCGTTCCCCTGGTGGGAAATGTCCTCTTCCGGCGCCTGCTGGAGCGCTTCGGTTCCCCCGAGGCGGTCTTCGGGGCGTCCGACGCCGAGCTTGGCTCCGTAAAGGGGGTGAGCGCCGCGGTCGTTGCGTCCCTGCGGAGCCACGACCCGCGCCCCTTTGCCGAGCGGGAGTGCGCGGCGGTGGGGCGCGCGGGGTGCCGCATCGTCACGATTCTTGATGACGAGTACCCGCCGCTTTTGCGGGAGATCGCCGACCCGCCCCCCTTCCTCTATGTACGGGGTAATCTCGCCGGCATCGGCACGGCCGTGGCGGTGGTGGGCTCCCGCCGGGCCTCGGCCTACGGCCGGACCGTGACCGAGCGCATCGCCGAGGGGCTTTCCCGGCACGGGGTTTCGGTGATTTCCGGGCTGGCCCGGGGGGTTGACACCGCCGCCCACCGGGGCGCCCTGAAGGGTGGGGGGAAGACCGTCGGGGTGCTCGGCTGCGGCGTGGATGTGGTCTATCCGGCTGAAAACCGCCAGCTCTTCGGCGCGATGGCCGAACGGGGGGCCGTGGTGTCCGAGTTCCCCATCGGCACCGCCCCCCTGGCCGAGAACTTCCCCCGCCGCAACCGGATCATCAGCGGCATCTCCCACGGGGTTCTGGTGGTGGAGGCGGCCGAGCGGAGCGGTTCCCTGGTCACGGCCCGCATTGCCCTGGACCAGGGGCGCGACGTCTACGCCATCCCCGGCAACATCACCAGCGACGGGAGCCGGGGGGCCAACCGCCTCATCCGCGAGGGGGCGAAGCTGGTGGAGAGCGTGGAGGATATCCTGGAGGAACTCCCCGGCGGGAAGATGGCCCGCAGGGGGCTTCCGGCGCCGGCTCCCGACCTCCCTCCGGCCGAGGCGGCGGTCTTCTCGCTCCTGGCCGCCGAGCCGCTCCACATCGACCAGATCATTGCCAAAAGCGCGTTGACAGTGGGGGAGCTTTCCGCTATGTTGTTGCGCCTGGAACTCAAGGGGGCCGTAACTCAGCTTCCTGGCAAGTATTTTTGCGCAAACTAACCGTCGTAGGGTTGAGAATATGCCACAGCATCTCGTCATCGTCGAATCTCCCGCCAAGGCCAAAACCATCGAGAAATTTCTCGGCAAGGATTACCGGGTCATGGCCTCCTACGGCCACGTGCGCGCCCTCCCCAGCAAGCAGGGGTCCGTGGACGTCGCCAACGACTTCGAACCCAAGTATGCGGTCCTCCCCGAGAGCAAGCGGCACATCGACGCCATCAAGAAGGAGCTGAAGGAGAGCGACATCCTGCTCCTGGCCACTGACCCCGACCGCGAGGGGGAGGCCATCTCCTGGCATCTCCTGGCGGCCCTGGGCATGGACAAAAAGAAGAACGCCGTGCCGGTGAAGCGGGTCGTCTTCCACGAGATCACCAAGGACGCCATCGTCCATGCCGTGGAAAACCCCCGGGACATCTCCTTGGATCTGGTGGATGCCCAGCAGGCCCGCTCCATCCTCGACTATCTCGTGGGCTTCAACCTCTCCCCCTTCCTCTGGAAGAAGATCCGCTACGGCCTCTCGGCCGGCCGGGTCCAGTCCGTGGCCCTGCGGCTCATCTGCGAGCGGGAGAAGGAGATCAAGGCGTTCCAGGAGCAGGAGTACTGGACCATCGGCGCCGAGCTTGCCACCGCGAAGGGACAGAAGTTCACCGCCAGCCTGGTGGAGGCCGAGGGGAAGAAGCTCGGCAAGTTCGACATCCCCGACGACAAGGCGGCCGACCGGCTCGTGAAGGCGCTGGAAAGCGGCAGCTACACCGTCGACAAGGTGACCAGGAGCGAGCGCAAGCGGACCCCGGCGCCTCCGTTCACCACCTCCACCCTCCAGCAGGAGGCGGCCCGCAAGCTGGGCTTCTCGGCCAAGAAGACCATGTCCACGGCCCAGAAGCTCTACGAGGGGGTCGCCGTGGGCGACGAGGGGCTCGTGGGTCTCATCACCTACATGCGTACCGACAGCGTGGTGCTGTCGAACCAGGCCCTCCAGGAGGCCAGGGAGGTCATCACCTCTCTCTACGGCAAGGAATACGCCCTGGCCAAGCCCCGCTTCTACAAGAACAAGGCCAAGAATGCCCAGGAGGCCCACGAGGCGGTCCGCCCCACCTCCATCGCCCGCACCCCGGCGGAGCTGAAGAAATTCCTCTCCTCCGACCAGTTCAAACTCTACGACCTCATCTGGAAGCGGACCGTGGCCTGTCAGATGGCCGAGGCGCTCCTGGACCAGACCTCCGTCGACATCGGCGTCAACGGCGGTGATAGCGACACGTTGGATAAGGCCGTGAAAGGTGGTTACCGCTTCCGGGCCGCCGGCACCGTGATCCGCTTCCCCGGCTTCATGAAGCTCTACATCGAGGGGGTCGACGACCCGACCGAGGAGAAGGAGGGGACCCTCCCCCCCCTTACGGAAGGGGAGCTCCTCAAGCTCCAGAAGCTCCTGCCGGAGCAGCACTTCACCCAGCCCCCGCCGCGCTACACCGAGGCAAGTCTCGTGAAGACCCTGGAGGAGTACGGGATCGGCCGTCCCTCCACCTATGCCTCCATCATGAACACGCTCCTGGAGCGGAAATACGCCCGCCTCGACAACAAGCGCTTTGTCCCCGAGGATGTGGGAATGGTGGTGAACGATCTCCTCACCAACCACTTCACCCAGTACGTGGACTACAACTTTACCGCCAGCCTCGAAGAGGAGCTGGACCGGGTCTCCCGGGGGGAGAAACAGTGGAAGCCCCTGCTCCATGAGTTCTGGGGGCCCTTCAGCGGGCTCCTGAAGCAGAAGGAGGGGGAGGTGAGCAAGGCGGACCTCACCACCGAGGCCACCGACGAGCTCTGCCCCGAGTGCAAGCGGCCGCTGGTGGTGAAGCTCGGCAAGCGGGGGAAGTTCATCGCCTGCTCCGGCTACCAGGAGGGGTGCACCTACACCCGCAACATCGCCCAAGGGGAGCAGCAGGAGCCGGCCGAGCCGGTCTTTTCCGAGGAGAAGTGCGACAAGTGCTCAAGCCCCATGCTTATCAAGGACGGCCGCTTCGGCAAGTACCTGGCCTGCTCCGCCTATCCGGCCTGCAAGAACATCCAGCCCCTGGTGAAGCCCAGGGGGACCGGCCACACCTGTCCCGAGTGCAAGGAGGGGGAGCTGACCGAGAAAAAATCCCGCTACGGCAAGATGTTCTACTCCTGCAACCGCTATCCCCAGTGCAAGTTCGCCCTCTGGGATCCCCCCCAGCCGGGGCCCTGCCCCAAATGCGGCTTTCCGCTCCTAGTCAAGAAGGTCTACAAGCGGGAGGGGGAATTCCTCAAGTGCCCGAAAGAAGGGTGCGACTACCGCACTGAAGGCAAAAAGTAACAGCGGAGCCGATCTGGCGGGGAGCGATCCCCGCCTTTTTCGCACGATACGAGGGAACTCACGATGCTTGACACAATGCACGAAGCCTGCGAACAGTGCCGCTTTGCCTATGCCCGGATCGATACCGAGTGCTGGGGGGACCAGGGGTCCCGGCGGGTCATGTGCCCCATCTGCGGCTGGACCAAGTACGAGGAATACTCACGGGTTGCCGGTTTGACCGCCACCACCAGGCAGAGCGTAAAGCGGGGTTTTGGCGCCTACCGCCTGATTCCGCCGGGGGGGTTCTCGGGCTATAATGCGTTCCACGAACCGCCGACTCCGGAGGTGGTGAGGCACATCCAGGCACTTATGGACCGGGGGTGGAAAGGGTATCTCACCATCTGGGACCAGGAGCGGGGCAAGGCGCGGCTCGTGGCCGGGCATCCGCTCCAGCGCTACGAGATCCCCGACGATGGGGGGAGGGCGTCGTGACGCGAAACCTCACCATCATCGGCGGGGGGCTCGCCGGGTGCGAGGCGGCGTGGCAGGCGGCGAAACGCGGGGCGCGGGTCACGCTCCACGAGATGAAGCCCCACGCCAGCTCCCCGGCCCACCATCTGGCGGGGCTCGCGGAGCTGGTCTGCTCCAACTCGCTGCGGGGTGAGTCCCGGGAGAATGCCGTGGGGCTTCTCAAGGAGGAACTGCGCCGAGCCGGCTCTCTGCTCATGGAGGCTGCCGCCGCCACCCGGGTGCCGGCCGGAGGCGCCCTGGCGGTGGACCGGGAGCTCTTCTCCGCCTTTGTCACCGAGCGGATCGAGAACCATCCCTCCATTGATCTGGTTCGGGGGGAGGTGACGGAGATTCCTGCCGAGGGGATTGTGGTGATTGCCTCCGGCCCCCTCACGAGCGATGCGCTGGCCGAAAGGATCAGGGCGCTCACGGGACCGAATCTCTATTTCTACGATGCCATCGCGCCCATCGTGACCGCCGAATCCCTCGACATGACCAGGGTCTTCCGGGCCTCCCGCTACGGCAAGGGGGAGGGCGACGACTACCTGAACTGTCCCCTGGACAGGGAGGAGTACGAGCGGTTCGTGGACGGGATCCTTGCCGCCGAAAAGGTACCTGCCAGGGATTTCGAAAAGGTGGTACACTTCGAGGGGTGCATGCCGGTGGAGGAGATGGCGGAGCGGGGGCGCGATACGCTCCGCTTCGGCCCCATGAAGCCGGTGGGGCTCACGGACCCCCGCACCGGGGAGGAGCCCCACGCCGTGGTGCAGCTGCGGGCCGAGAACCGGGAGGGGACCATGTTCAACCTGGTGGGCTTCCAGACCAAGCTCACCTATCCGGAGCAGCGGCGGATCTTCCGGATGATTCCCGGCCTGGGGAACGCCGAGTTCGTGCGGCTCGGTTCCATGCACCGCAACACCTTCATCAACGCACCGGCCCTCCTGGCCCCCACATTCCAGCTCAAGGGGGATCCCCGCATCCTCTTCGCCGGCCAGATCACCGGAGTCGAGGGGTACGTGGAGTCAGCGGGGAGCGGTTTCCTGGCCGGCATCAACGCCGCCCGGCTGGTCCGGGGGGACGAGCCGGTGGTGCCGCCGGCGGCCACGGCCCTCGGCGCCCTGGTGACGCACATCACCAACGCGGATGTGAAGCACTTTCAGCCCATGAATGTCAACTACGGGCTTTTCCCCCCCCTGGAGGGGAAGGTGAAAAAGAAGGAGCGGCGGGGTAGGCTTGCGGAGCGGGCCCTGGCGGAACTACAGGGGTGGATCGATACATTGTAGGGGCGCACCCATGTGTGCGCCCTTTGCCCGAGGCCTCAATGAACAGGGCGGACACATGGGTCCGCCCCTACGGAGACCCAATGGACGAAAAAGAAAAGCAGGAAATATCCCTCATCGGCAGACTCCTCTCCATGGAGGCGCTCCTGATCCTCATGGGGATCGTCTCCCTAGGCTACGGGATCATGAAAGCCCAGGTCATGAGCATCTTCTGGGGGGTGATGATCCTGGTGGGGGCCGTGGTGCTCTCTTTTGTGAGGAAGAAGGACTGGAAGAAGCACTGGGAGGAGATGGAGGGGGCGCAGCGCCGCTACGAGGCGCGGATGAAGGCCCAGGAACAGCAGGAGAAGGAGCGGGACAATGCCGCAAAGCAGTAGGATAGTGCTGGCGTCGGCATCCCCCCGGCGGCTGGAGCTGCTGGCCTCGGCCGGCGTGGAGTTCGACGTCTTTGCCAGCGACATCCCCGAAGAGCCCATGCCGGGCGAGGCGCCGGCCGACTTCGCCGTGCGCCTGGCCAGGGACAAGGCCGTGGCCACCGCCGCCCGGGTGGAGGGGCGCTGGTTCATCGGCGCCGACACCATTGTCGTTTGCGACGGCGAGATCATGGGAAAGCCGGCGGACGGGGCCGATGCCGTGCGGATGCTGAAAAAGCTCTCCGGCGTCCCCCACGAGGTCATCACCGGCTATGCCATCTATGACAAGGAGCGCGACGGAATCCTCTGCAGGGCGGTGGTGACGAAGGTCTTTTTCAAGGCGCTGCGGGACGAGGAGATCACCGCCTACGTGGCCACCGGCTGCCCCATGGACAAGGCCGGCGCCTACGCCATCCAGGGGGGGCCGCCTGCATGGTGGAGCGGATCGACGGCTCCTACACGAACGTGGTGGGGCTGCCTCTCTGCGAGGTGGTGGAGGATCTGAGGACTCTTGGGGCATTGTGAAAAACCGTTTGACTATCGTTAACACAAAGACGCAAAGGCACTAAGACACAAAGAAAGACACGATATGGACAGGAGTTGGTTGGATGTAATGCTTGAATTGATTTTTCTTTGTGGTGCGCCCGGCAGGGCGCGTGGCGCATAAGCGCCATCCAATCGGCTATGGTGGCCTATTGGTGACTTGGAGGTGCAAGTCCTCTACGGACCCTGATGACGGGAACCGTTAGCCGGACGGCAAGG
>Ga0209172_10004197_pt1 | contig 20018 bp, 27 predicted proteins | sample LarsenN4metaG_FD_184113 | JGI IMG/M metagenome (GOLD analysis project Ga0209172, IMG submission 184113) | Hot spring sediment bacterial and archeal communities from British Columbia, Canada, to study Microbial Dark Matter (Phase II) - Larsen... ... | reverse complement strand
CGACCCATGCCGAGCGATCGCTTCCACGATCCTGGCCATCCGAACCTCCGCAAGCAAAACGATTCCTCCGGCCCAAACCGGACAAATCCTCTGCTACGAAACCCGGACATATCCCGTGTCACCAACAGGAGGGGGATGCGACCGATTGGCGGTCCAGGGCGAACGTGATATCTTGCCGCCGTTATGACCAGCGACCTCCTCTCGCGGATCACCGTGCGGCCGGAGCAGTGCCATGGGCGGCCCTGCATCCGGGGCATGCGCATTCGGGTCGTCGATATCCTCGAAATGCTCTCGCACGGCGCGAGTGAGGACGAAATCTTGGCCGATTTCCCCGATCTGGAACGCGACGATATTCGCGCCGCGCTTGCCTATGCGGTCGCCCAGTTAGGCCATCCGGTGGTTGTCGCCGCTGAATGAGCGTGCGGCTGCGATTCCTTGTCGACGCGCAGCTTCCGCCTGCTCTCGCAAAGTTCCTTCGCGACAAAGGCCATGATGCAGCGGCGGTGCGCGAGGTCCAGCTTCGCGATGCCGACGATGACGAGATATGGGACCGCGCACGCGCGGACGGCGCGATCATCGTCACCAAGGACGAGGACTTTGCTAAGCTGGTCGCCGCGAACGATGGAGGACCTCGCGTGCTCTGGGTCCGCACAGGCAATTTGCTGAGGCGTGTGCTCTTAGCCCGGTTCGAGAACGCATGGCCCGAACTCGAGGGACATCTGATCGCAGGCGCGCGCCTGGTCGAAATGCGTTAGGCAGGTCGCGATGTCCGAGGCTCAGCGCAAGCTCGCCGCGCGCTGGCTGAAGCATAGCCTAACATCTTACAGAGCCCGCCGCGCCGCCACGCCTCGCTGCGCCTGCATCACTGCCGGAGCCGGCAATTCCTCGGACGCATCGATCAGCCGCTGCCGCGGATCGCGCAGTTCGACATGCACGTGATTGGTGATGCCCGGATAGCGGGCGTTCAGATCCTGCGCTGCGCCGATCTCCTGGCCGGCCACAACGACATCGCCGACCGCGACGGCGGGCGCCACATACAGCACGCGCGCTTTGATCTTCGTCTAGGGGTTGACGATCTCCACCACGCGAAACCCGCCCACGCCGCGATAGGCGTATCCCAACTTGACGACTCTGCCGCCGATCGGCGCGCGCACCGCAGCACCCGGCGCGACGACGTAATCGACGCCTTCGTGCTTGCGCTTGCCGCCATCGCGGCGCGCGCCGAAATGGCCCGAACCGAACGCGTCGTCGCCGCGCACGGCGCCGTGCGTCGGATTGTAGTAATCGCTGACCCCGTCGCCGTCCTTATCGATCGCCCAGATCACGGGAGGCGCCTGCGCCAGCGCCGCCGTCTCGGTTATGTGCTCCGCTTCCGCTGCGCCGCCGCTGGAAGGCGCACGCAGCGCGCCATCGGCGCTGCCGAGAATGGCAAGGCCGAACGCCAGAGTAGCGGCCGACAACCGTGTCAGCGCGCGTCTAGAGAAGCGCGAGGCGGGCTGCGCGGCAAGCTGCGCAGTGCGTTGGCGCGCGGTGTCGGCGTGCGTCACGATCAGCGTCTCGTCGATTGGGTTTGGCCGCCGTGCGCAGCTGCACGGCGCGCCCTTTAGACCACAATCACTGGGCCATTTTGTGGCCCGCATAGCGCGACTTCCGCACCTGCCGCCAATGGCCTAGGCCGCTCTTCCCTTCGCCATAAGCCGATCCGCTAGCTCTCGGCGAAAGTGCGCGCTAAAGCCCCAGCTACGATGTCCCAGGTTCAACGCAAACTCACCACCATCCTCGCCGCCGACGCGGCCGGCTACAGCCGCGTGATGGAGACCGACGAGGTGCGCACGCTGAGCGATCTGCGTGCGGCGCGCGGCGTGTTCTCGCAATTCATCGCCCGGCACCACGGCCGCATCGCCAACACGGCGGGCGATGGGTTGATCGCGGAGTTTCCCTCCGTGGTCGAAGCCGTGCAGTGCGCGATCGAGGTGCAGCGCGAGCTCGACGCCAACACAGAAGGCCATTTGCGCTTCCGCATCGGCATCCATCTGGGCGACGTGATGGTCGACGGCGACGATCTCCTGGGCGAAGGCGTCAATCTCGCCGCGCGCCTGCAAGGCATGGCCGAGCCCGGCGGCATCCTCATCTCGCAACAGGTCTACGATCAGGTGCAAAGGAAACTTTCCGTGGGCTTCCACTTCTTGGGCGAGAGGCGGCCGAAGAACTTCGAGGGAAGCGTCGCCGTCTATAGCGTTGGCGACGGCCAAGCCGAGGCGGCCGGCAAGAAGGGCAAGAGCAAAGCGCGCAGAGCCGCGCCCGGCTCGCGGCGCGCGCGCTGGATCGCCAGCGCGCAGCGCTGGGGCGTCATCCTCGCCGTGCTGCTGGTGCTCGACCTCATGACCGGCGACGGCTTCTGGGTGCAGTGGCCGGCGCTCGGCGTGGCGCTGTGGCTGTCGCTGCGCTCGGGGCCGCTGTTCGAACGCGTCGAGTAGCGCGCGAGATATGCGCCGCTCGTCGCATTGAGACGCCGCCTTATCGAATGCCCCGCGCGCCTCACGAGGAAGTGCATCCGCCTCCGGATCGTGCGCGCTACCTTGGCGCCTTCAGATCGGAGGCGGCCATGCGAAACATTCTTGCAGCAATCCTCGCATTCGGCGTCGCCGCTTGCGCGACAGCCGACGCGCAGCAACAGGCGCAAACCCCGCCCTGCTCCGCGCCCGAATTCCGGCAAATGGATTTCTGGCTGGGGACATGGGACGTGCGTTGGGATGCGATCGGCAATGTCCCGGCGGGGCAGGGGACGAACGTCATTATGCCCATGTTGGGCGATTGCGTCATCCGCGAGGCGTTTGACGGCGGCGCCAGCGTCGGCGGCCTCGTCGGCCACTCCGTTTCCGTCTACCACGCGCCGGCGCGGATGTGGCGGCAGACCTGGGTCGACAATCAGGGCGGCTACTTCGCCTTGACGGGTGGGCCGGACGGCGAAGGCCGCTTCATTCTCACCAACACGCGCATCTCCGACAACGCCCCGCACCTGCGGATGGTGTTCGAAGACATCGCCGAGAACAGCCTGATCTGGCGCTGGCAACGCAGCGCCGATGGCCAGGCTTGGTCCGACGCCTGGGTGATCCACTACGTCCGCCGTGGCTCCTGATTTCTCGTCCTCCCGTCTTGCCTTGCGCCGGCAGGCGCGCAAGGTGAGGACAGCGCTCACAACAAGTTCGGGAGGACACCCATGGCGCGCGTTGCATTGGTCACCGGCGGCACGCGGGGCATCGGCAAGGCGATCTCGGCGCGCCTCAAGGCCGATGGCTTTAAGGTCGCGGCCAACTACGCGGGCAACAGCGAGGCCGCGGACGCTGCGGCCAAGGAGCTCGGCGTCTCGGTTTACAAGTGGGACGTCGGCGCCGCGCAGGCGTGCAAGGACGGGATCGCCAAGGTCGAGGCCGACCTTGGGCCCGTCGACGTGCTCGTGAACAATGCTGGCATCACCAAGGACGGCTTTTTCCACAAGATGAGCCAAGAGCAGTGGGAGGAAGTGATCCGCGTCGATCTCTCCTCGCTCTTCTACATGACGCGCCCGATCTTTGAAGGCATGCGCAATCGCGGCTACGGGCGCATCATCAACATCAGCTCGATCAACGGGCAGAAGGGTCAGGCGGGGCAAGTGAATTATTCCGCCGCGAAAGCAGGCATGATCGGCTTCACGAAAGCGCTGGCGCAGGAGGGCGCGATGAAGGGCGTGACCGTGAATTGCGTCGCGCCCGGCTACATCGACACCGACATGGTCGCCGCCGTGCCCGAAGACGTGCTGAAGAAGATCATCGGTACGATTCCGCTCGGGCGCCTCGGCAAGGCCGAGGAAATCGCGTCGATGGTGGCGTACCTTGCGTCGGACGAAGCCGGCTTCATCACCGGCGCGACCATGACCGTGAACGGGGCGCAATACATCGCCGGCTGAGCCGCTGCGGAACCGCGTAAGCCGTCCTCGCGTTGCCCGAACACGCAACACGAGGAGGACATCTCATGGACAAAGAGCATGTCAAAGGCGCCCGCGACAAGCTGTCGGGCGCAACCAAAGAAGCTGCCGGCAAGATGTCCGACGACAAGAAGCTCGAGGCCGAAGGAAAAATGGAAAGGGCCAAGGGCGCGGCGCGCGACTTCATAGGCGATGCTAAGGACAAAGCGCGACGCGTGGACAAAGACGCCCGGGACTGATCTCGTCATGGTCGAGAACGATCGTGCGCCCGAGGCGCAAAACGTCGCCGATCCGAAGTTGCGCAAGCACAAGCAGAAGCTTGGCGGCCCAAAGCAGGCAAACCGCGACGTCGTCGACAGCGGCAGACACGAAAACAAGGACACCCGCCGCGAACTGCGCGAAAAGCACTGAGCGGCGCGGCTCCTCGCACGAGAGGGCTCTCAACTGAGAGCCCTCTTTGCTTGCGCTACGGCTTGAACACGAATTCCAGCTTCAGCCCATCCGGATCGGCGAAGAACACGGCGTAATAGCCTTCGCTGTATTGCGGATACTTCGCCGGCGGGTCGAGGATGTTCGCGCCGATGCGCTGGAGCAGCGCATAAAGCGCATCGACGTCCTCGCGGCTCTCGGCGCGAAAGGCCAGATGGTGCAAGCCGGTATTGAACCTATTGTGCGCCGGCGTGTCGGCGCGCGCGCGCACTAGGCCGATCGAAACGTGATAACCGCCGACGGGCGTTGGAATGTTGAACTCGTATGTCGTGTCGCCGGGCACGGGCAGCGGGGCGGGCGTCCTGTCGTCGCTGTTGGGCTTGACGCGCCTGTAGCCTATGTAGCCCAGCACGGCTTCGTAAAACGGAAGCGAGCTGTAAGGATCGCGCACGCTCAGGTCGACGTGATGCACACTGCCGCGGGGGCTGAGAGCTTCGCTCACCTGTTCGCGCCCGGCCTCCAAAGCAAGTCGGCCTTGCCCTGATCGTTGGCCCAGCGCGCGGCGACGAACAGCAAGTCGGACAGGCGGTTCGCGAACTTGATCGCTTCCGGCGAAATCTCTTCCCCGTCCGCCAGCGCCACGATCTGGCGCTCGGCGCGCCTCGCAATTGCACGCGCCAGATGCAGATGCGCCGCCGCCGGCGATCCGCCCGGCAGAATGAAAGAGGTGAGCGGCTCCAGCCTTTCGCTCAGCTGATCGATCTCCGCTTCCAAGCGAAGCACCTGGCTTTCCTGGATGCGCAGCGGCTCGAACCTCAGGTCCGGCGCATGCGGCGTAGCGAGATCGGCGCCCAGATCGAAGAGGTCGTTCTGCGCGCGATCCAGAATCGGATCGAGCACCGGATCGCTCGTGGTGTAGAGCCGGGCCACGCCTATCGCAGAATTGGCTTCGTCCACCGCGCCGTACGCCGCCACGCGCGCACTCGCCTTCGACACGGGTTCGCCCGTCGCGAGGCGCGTCTTGCCCTTGTCGCCGGCCTTGGTGACGATCTTGTCCAAGCGAACCATGTCAGCCGTATTGCTGCTTTGCCCACAGCGCCGCAATCAAAATCAGGATCGCAACGAACTGCGCCACGACGCGCATGCGCATGGCCTTGTTCGACCAGGAGCGGCCAAAATCGCCGCCGCGGAACAGGGTGTAGATCCCAAAGCATAGGATCGCGAAGACAACCAGGAGCGCCGCGGGGATCAGATAATCGAAAACGTCCATCATGCTGCGAACCCTACGCCCGCGCGCGCTCTTCCGCCATGCGCCCGTTCCGCCTATGATGGCGGGGCATGGGGTCGGGACCGGCGGACTGCTAGGCTCCCGAAATGACCGAATCGCTGCTGCTCTTGCTGGCCCTGGCCGCCATTGGCGCGGCCGCCTGGTTCGCCTACCGCTCCGCCGGCGTCGAGCCGATCCGCGCGGAGCGCGATCGGCTGCGCGCGGACGTTGACACCTTGCGCAAGGAGAACGTCGGGCTCGCCGCTGACCTCGCCGCCGCCAAAGCCCAGCGCGCCGAGCGCTCGGAATCCGAGGAAGCGCGTTTTGTGGAGATCGCCGCGAAGGCGCTGCAGGCCTCGCAGCAGCAATTCATGGCGCTGGCGAACGAAACCTTCGAGAAGCACAAGCAGGCCGCGCAAGGCGGCGTGAAGGAAGTGCTGACCCCGGCCCAGGAAGCGCTGTCGAAACTCGCGGCCAATGTCGAAGCGCTGGAAAAGGCGCGCCTCCAGGACAAGTCGGCGATGGGCGAGCAGGTGCGCCAGATCATGGACGCGGTCGGCTCCACCAACAAGACGACGCAACAATTGCTGACGGCGTTACGCGCCAGCCCGAAGATGCGCGGCCGCTGGGGCGAGCAGACGCTGCGCAACGTGCTCGAACTCTCGGGTCTCGCGCCGCACGTGGATTTCACCGAGCAGGTCTCGACCACCGATGGCGAAGGCGCGCGCCTGAGGCCGGACGTCATCATCAATCTGCCCGGCGGGCGCTGCATCGTCGTCGATTCCAAAGTCGCGCTCTCCGGCTACCTCGACGCCATGGAGGCGGCGGACGATGCGGCGCGCGAGGCCTGCCTCAAGAAGCACGCGCAAGAACTGCGCGGGCACGTGAAGAACCTCTCCTCCAAGGACTACTGGAAGCACGTGCCGGACACGGCCGATTTCGTCGTGCTGTTCGTGCCGGGCGAGAACTTCCTCGCCGCCGCCGCCGAGCGCGACCCCAATCTGTTCGACGACGCTTTCGCGTCGAAAGTGATCATCACCACGCCCTCGACCATGGTGGCGCTGGCGAAGTCGGTCGCGTACGGCTGGCGCCAGGAGCAGAGCGCTAAGAACGCGCAGGAGATCGCCGAACTCGGCCGCGAACTCTATCGCCGCATGGCCGTGATGGCCGATCGCATGGGCAAAGTCGGCGACGCCATTGAGCGCTCGGTGAAGAGCTACAATGAGCTTGTCGGCTCAGTCGAAAGCCGCGTCATGCCGCAGGCGCGCAAGTTCAAGGAGCTGGGCGCGGGCGACGCCGGCATCGACATAGCCGCGCCGGCGCAGATCGAAACCAGCACGCGCCAGCTCGCTCCGCCCGAACAGCTCGAACTCGTGCCGCCGCAGCAAGGCGGCAAGCGCGCGCGCTGAGCGCCGCCGGCGGCCCATAGTCGTCATTCGTCGCGTTTTGGATGAAACGCCGCCCGCCGTGCGCTAACAGCGCGTCGGAGGGATGCACCCATGAAACAACTTTTCATCGCCGCCGCTGCGGCTCTAACGCTCGCTGCTTGTGACGTAAGGGAGTCGTTGCTCGTTGGAGAGGCAGCGCCCGCGGTCGAAGTCACGGCCGACGCCCCGCACATCCTCGCCGCCGTCGCCGACAGCCGCCGGCCGGCGGAAGACACCCAACGCGACGCCAACCGCCATCCCGCCGAAACGCTCGCGTTCGCGCAGATCGAACCAGGCGATCGCGTCGCCGACATTTTCCCTGGCGGCGGCTACTGGACGCGCCTGTTCGCAGCAGCGGTCGGCGAAGAGGGCCGCGTCTATCCGACCATCCGCCCAGAGGGCGTCTCCGGCGAGTACGAAAATCCGGTGCTCGCTGTCGCCGCGCAATATCCGAACGCGACGATGGCGCGCGTGCCGTACGATCAGCTTGCGTTTCCCGAGCCGCTCGACGTCATCTTCACGGCGCAGAACTATCACGACATGGGCCTTGCGGCGTACAATCTCGGCGACCGGAACGCGATGAACCGCGCCGCCTTCGCCGCGCTGAAGCCCGGCGGTCTCTATGTGATCATCGATCACGCCGCTGTCGACGGCGCTGCTGTCGAGACAGATGCGGAAAGCGCGCTGCACCGCATCGATCAAGCGACCGTGCGCCGCGAAGTCGAAGCGGCCGGGTTCGTGTTCGACGGCGAGACGAACTTCCTGCGCAACCCGCAGGACACACGCACGGCGAACGTGTTCGATCCCTCTATTCGCGGCCGCACGGATCAATTCGTGATGCGCTTCAGGAAGCCAGGATAGGTGCTAGGTTCTAGGTTCTCGGTTCTGGGGCCGCAGGGGACGCAGCAGAGTCCCCAGCACCCAGCACCCAGCACCCAGCACCCAGCACCCAGCACCCAGCACCCAGCACCCAGCCCCTAATCCCCTTCCTCCCGCACCCGCCCGCGCTTGGCCTTCACCTCGCCGCGCCGTGCTTTCGTCTCCAGCCGCTTCTGCTTCGCCGCTTTCGGCACTTTGGTCTTCTTCCGCGGCTTGGGCGCATGCGTCGCTTGCTCCACCAGCGCCACCAGGCGCGCCAGCGCGTCGGCGCGGTTGCGCTCCTGCGTGCGGTGGGTTTCGGCGCGGATCACGATCTCGCCTTCCTGCGTGAGGCGTCGCCCAGCGAGCTTCATGAGCCGGAGGCGCACGTCCTCAGGCAGCGCGGTGTAGCCGCCCAGCCGGAAGCGCAGCTCGACGGCGGTCGAGACCTTATTGACGTTCTGCCCGCCTGGCCCCGCCGCGCGGATGAAGCGCTCCTCGAGATCGCGCTCGTCGAGGAAGAGGGAGGCTGTGACCGGAATCATCAGGTGTCAGGTGCCAAGTGTCAGGTGTCAGAAGTGTGAAACGCGTGCGGCTACTCGACCATCCAAAAAGCTGATACCTGACACCTGACACCCCCGGGGAGGACGACATGCGCAAATTGCTGATGGGACTGGGTATGGCGCTTTTCATCGGCGCCTGCGCGGGCGGGGCCGTGCCCGGGCTCCTGCTGACCCAGCCGGTGCCGGTGAGCGCGACCGATCCCCATATCGTCGCCGCCGTGGCCGACGCGCGCCGGCCCGAAGCCGATCGTCAGCGGGACGCGCTGCGCCATCCGGCCGAGATCCTCGCCTTCACCGGCGTACAGCCCGGCTGGCGCGTCGCAGACATTGGTCCGGGCGGCGGGTACTACACGCGCCTTTTTTCTGTCGCGGTGGGCGACAGCGGACGCGTCTACGCGATCGATCGGCCCAATGCCGCGCCGGATCGGCCGCGTGCGATCCTCGCCGTCGCGCCGCAATATTCGAACGTCACGGTGGTGCAGCAGGGCTATCAGGGCTGGAGCGTCGGCGAGCCGCTCGACGCCGTGTTCGTCTCGCAGATCTATCACGACTGGTTCTATCCGCAGCTCAACATCGACGTGCCCGCGCTCAACCGCGCCATCTACGATGCGCTGAAGCCTGGCGGGGTGTACGTCATCATCGACCACGCCGCGCCAGCCGGCCATACGATCAATACGGCAGATCCCGCAGCCGACCTCCACCGCATCGACCAGGCGCAGGTGATCCGCGAAGTCACCGCCGCCGGCTTCGTGCTCGAAGAGGAAAGCCACGTGCTGCGCAATCCGGAGGACAACCTCTCGCAGCGCGTATTCGAAGGCGACATCCGCGGCCGCACGGATCAGTTCGTGCTGCGGTTCAGAAAACCGGCTTAGCGCGGGATTGGGTTCTGGGGATCGGGGATTAGGGTGCTGCTGCCGCGCACTCACCCAATCCCCAATCCCTAATCCCCAATCCCGAAAATGCTGCTTCCGCCCAACCCCAACGCTTTCACGCGCTCGCCGCTCGATCGCGCCGGTCATCGGCGGAAAGACGAGGCGTGGCTGAAGGAAGCGTTGGCGAGCGATCAGACGCTGGTTGTCGCCTTCAACAAACGGCGACCGTTTCTCTACGAGAGCGGGCAGGGCCTGTTCGTGCGCTGGCTTTCGGGCCACGTTTGGCGGGAGCTTGGCGACAAGGAACAGCCGCTGATCTTCCTCGGCCTCGATCACAACGACGCGGCGCATTTTGCCTGCGAGATCGCCGATCCATCAGCGCTCGGCGATCTCGGCATGTTCGAGGAAGTGCGCGCCGCCGCGCCGCGCCTGGAAGCGGACAAGCTTCCCATCGTCGGCACGGCGCGCTCTCTGCTCGAATGGCACGGCCGCAACCGTTTCTGCGCCAATTGCGGCGCGCCCTCGCGCGTCGTCGAAGCCGGTTGGATGCGCAAGTGCAACGCGTGCAGCGCCGAGCATTATCCGCGCGTCGATCCCGTCTGCATCATGCTGCCGACGTTCGGCGACAAATGCCTGCTTGGCCGCCAGCGTGCCTGGCCGCGCGGCATGCATTCGGCGCTCGCCGGCTTCATCGAGCCCGGCGAGGCGATCGAGGAAGCCGTCGCGCGCGAGACGCTGGAGGAGGCGGGGCTCGTCGTGCGCGAAGTGCGCCTGCATTCGACGCAGCCTTGGCCCTTTCCGCATTCGCTGATGATCGGCGCGATTGCAGAGGTCGTGAACGACGCCGAGAAGATCGATGCGGACGAACTCGAAAGCGCCCGCTGGTTCACACGCGAAGAAGCGCGCCAACTGATCGCGGCGGCGCACCGGGACTGTTTCTGTCCGCCGCCCTTCGCCATCGCGCATCAACTGCTGAAGAGCTGGGCGGAAAACTAGGCGTCAGGTGTCAGGTGCCAGGTGTCAGAATCGACGCTGGCGCCTGGCACCTGGCACCTGACACCTGACGTCAGCAGTGCTCGCAGTCGTCCCGTTGCGCGCGCTCGATCTGCAGCGTCACGTGTGAAATGCCAAAGCGATGCGTGATTCCGTCGCTCACGACCGCCAGGAATGCGTCGTCGCCGCCCTCGGGCCGGACCAAGTGCGCCGTCAGCGCCGGCTTTGTCGCGCCCATCGCCCACACGTGCAGGTCGTGTACCGCGGTGACGCCGGGCTGTGCGGCGAGGAACGCCCGCACGGCGCCCACGTCGATGCCGCGCGGCGCGGCGTCCATCGCGAGGTCGAAGGATTCCTTCAGCAGCCCCCACGTGCTCCACAGAATGAGCAGCACGACGCCAACCGAAAGCGCGGGGTCGATCCGGTGCAGCCCCGTCGCCCAGATCGCCGCGCCCGCCGCAATGACCGCAGCCGATACGCCTGCGTCCGCCAGCATGTGCAGATACGCGCCGCGCACGTTCACGTCTTGCTTGCGTCCGCGCAGGAACAGCAGCGCGGTCGCGCCGTTGACCGCCACGCCTGCTCCGGCGACCGCCATGACCAAAACCGGCTGCACTGCTTCCGGCGCGAACAGGCGCCCCGCGGCTTCCCAAAAGATCCCGCCGCATACGACCAGCAGCACCAACGCGTTCGCCAGCGCCGCCAGCACCGTCGCCTTCGAGAAACCGTAGGTGCGCTGCGCGCTCGCTTCCTGTTGCGCCAGCCAGGCTGCGCCGCCGGCAAGGACGAGCCCCAAAACATCTGAAAGATTGTGCGCAGCATCCGACAACAGCGCCGTCGAGTTGGCGAACATACCCGCGCCCGCCTCAATGGCGACGAATGCGAGATTTAGCGCGATGGCAATTGTATAACGTCGGTCGCGCGGGGCGGGATGATGATGGGCGTGACCGTGGTGGTGCGCATGCCCATGCGATCCATGCATGCGGACCATGTGGGCCAGAATCATTGCGCGCGCAACCGCTCGGCGCCCTTGGACCTGCTTCCAGTCAGGGGTCGCGGCGTGCGATCATCGGCCCGACTCACATGACATCGTCCAGCGATTCCGCTTCACAGCGCGCCGGCCCCTGGCGCGACTGGCGACTCTACATCCCGAAGTCTGTCACCGTCCTCGCCCAGGAGGGCTATTCCTTCGCCAAGCTGCGCGCGGACGCGACGGCAGGTCTGACCGTCGCCATCGTCGCTGTTCCGTTGGCGATGGCCATCGCCATCGCCTCCGGCGTGACGCCGGCGCAGGGGCTCATCACAGCTGTCATAGCCGGCTTCCTCATCTCTGCACTCGGCGGCGCGCGCTTTCAGATCGGCGGGCCGACGGGCGCGTTCATCGTCGTCGTCTACGGCGTGGTGCATCAATACGGCTATGACGGCCTTGCGCTCGCGACCATTATGGCGGGCGCGATCCTGATCGTCGCCGGCCTACTGCGTGTCGGCGACTGGATCAAGTATATCCCTGAGCCCGTCGTCACCGGCTTCACCGCCGGCATCGCGGTAATCATCTTCACCAGCCAGGTGCGCGATCTGTTTGGCCTGCAGATGGGTGAAGTCCCGGCCGAGTTCATCGCCAAGCTCGCCGCCTACTGGACGGCGCGTGAGACGCTGAATCTTTGGGCGCTCGCCGTCGCCGCCGCCGCGCTCGCGACCATTCTCCTACTGCAGCGCTATCTGCCGCGCTGGCCTTCGCTCCTAATCGCTGTAGCTGGCGCAACCCTCGCCGTCTGGGCATTCGCGCTTCCGGTCGAAACCATCGGCTCTCGCTTCGGCGCCGAAGCCGCCGCCTCACTCCCAACCTTCCGCGCGCCGGAAGTCACGTTGGAGCGCATGCAGCTGCTGATGCCCTCGGCGCTCACGATTGCCTTTCTGGCTGGCGTGGAGAGCTTGCTCTCGGCCATGGTCGCCGATGGCATGACCGGCCGCCGTCACCGTTCCAACTGCGAGATCGTCGCGCAGGGCGTGGCCAACGTCGCCGCGCCTTTGTTCGGCGGCATCTCCGCCACCGGCGCCATCGCCCGCACCGCCACCAACATCCGCGCCGGCGCGCAAACGCCGCTCGCCGGCGTGTTCCACGCGCTGTTCGTGCTAGCGTTCATGCTGGGGCTTGGCCCGCTCATCGCGCGCGTGCCTTTGGCCGGCCTCGCCGCGGTGCTTGTCATCGTCGCTTGGAACATGAGTGAGCGCGAGCGCTTCTGGCATCTGTTGCGCGGCCTCAAGGGCGACCGCGCGGTGCTCATCGTCACCTTCCTGCTGACAGTGCTGGTCGATCTCACCATCGCCATCGAGGTCGGCGTGGTGCTCGCCGCCATCATTTTCATGCACCGCATGGCCGAGGCCACCGCCGTCTCGCGCGGCGTCTCCTTCGTCGAGCGCGACCAGGACGATTTCTCACGGCCGCGCACGGAGTACGAAGCGCGCGCCGAGCTGCCGGCGCGCGTGGAGATGTTCGAGTTGCGCGGCCCTCTCTTTTTCGGCGCAGCCAGCCGCCTCATCGACGCGCTGGAGGCGGCCTTCCCGCCGCCCCGCGCCTTTGTGCTGCGTTTCCGCGACGTGCCCATTGCCGACGCCTCGGGCGTCAACGCGCTGGAGCGTTTCCTCAAGCGCTGCCGCACGCACAACGTCACGGTGGTGTTCTGCGAACTCCGCCCCGCCGTGCACGCCTCACTCCGCAAGCTCGGCGTGCTCGACCACGTCGAAGTGACGGACAGTTACGAAGACGCCATCACGCTGGCGGCGGTCGCCGCCGAAGGAAGGCAGTAAGGCAGGAGGGCAGTAGGGCATAGGGCAACATATGGTTCGCGCTAGCGCGCGCTTCGCGACCGCCCTATTGCCATACTGCCTTATTGCCTTACTGCCCTACAACGGCATGAACAGCACCCGCCCGCCCTCGGCCGCCGCGGTTCGGCGCGCCGCGAGGCAATCGCTTTCGGCCGGCTGCGCCTCCACCGCGACGCCGTCGATCCACGCGCGGCAATAGCCGCGGCGGGGCAGGGCGCTGGCGGGAACGCCGGTGAAGTCGTTGCGGCCGTCGTAGGACGCTTGCTCGCGCTCGCGGTCGATCACGCGGCCGCCCCAGCGCTTGGCCAACCAGTGCGCGTGTTCGCAATCCATCTGGGCGGGCTGACGCTCGGCCGGTATGCCGTCGTACCAGATCCGGCACTCGCCGCGCGCCGGCAGGGCCTCGGCGGGCACGCCCGCCACCGGGCTCTCGATCGCGGCGACCGCAGCGGGCGCGACCGGCGCGGCGCGCCGCGCTTCCAGCTGCGCGCCCGCATTGCCCGCGAGCAGCGCCAGCACGAAGGCTGTAGCAAGACCCGAGGCGGCGATCTTCACGGACATGACTCCCCAAAAACTCCCTGCGCTCCGGCGTCGTTGCCTGAGCACAAGATGAATGTAGGGGTTCCTGCAGATGCGCGAGGTGACGTCCGTCACGGGTGCGCCGCGCTAGCGATCACAAGCGCTTGAACATTTGTCCGGGCCACGCGTCGGTATCCGATTGCCTCGCCGCGTCACGCGCCAAGTTATGCGGAGGTTTTTCGCCGCTTTTCCTGCATTTTGTTTCCCTTTTTGGGAACGTCGGCGCGCGAACTTGCGTTCAAAGCGCACCACAAAAAGGAGACGACCATGGACAACTCCAATGGTGCGCCCGGCGCCAGCACGACGCCGGCAGAATCCGCGCGGCGGATCAAGGAGGCGGCGACCCACGTCGTCGAGCGCGGCCGCCAAGCCGCGATGCAGCGCATGCATGAAGGCGCCGAGCGCGCCCGCATGTCGGCGCGCAACACATGCAGCGCGCTGCGTCGTGCGGCCGATGATGTGGAGCCGGAGACGCCGCTGATCGGCGAGGGCCTGCGGCGCGCTGCGGACATGCTGGAGCGCACGACCACCCAGCTCAGCGCCGCTGACTTCAATCGCGCGGTGGATAACCTCAACGACTTCGCCCGTCGTCAGCCCGCGCTATTCCTCGGCGCCAGCCTCGCGGTGGGCTTCCTGCTCGCCCGCCTCGGCAAGGCGGCGATGGACAGCAGCGATCGCGGCCGCGTCGACAGCGGCTACGCCCCGCCCATGGACGTCACGCCTGGATTGTAAGCGCCGTGGAACGCTCGCTCACCGACCTTGCCCGCGATCTCGCCGCCAACGCCGGCGATCTCTTCCGCAATGAGGTTCGCCTCGCGCGCGCCGAGGCGGTGGATAGCATCAAGGGCATGCTCGGCGGCATCGTCCGCACTGCGCTGGGCGTCGTCTTTGCCGGCGCGGCGGTGACGCTGGCGCTGTTCGCGCTGGCCTACGGTCTGGCCCAGGTCATGCCGATGTGGGGGGCGGCGCTGATCGGGGCGGCGATCGGCGGGGCCATCGCGTACGTGCTGATCCGCTCGGGCCTCAAGTCCATTTCGGTCGACCGCATCAAGCTGCCGCGCACGGCAGAGCAGGTTGCGCGCGACCTTCGCGCCATAAAGGAGAAAGTCACGTCATGAACACGGAAACGGAACGCATCGAAGCCGATGTGCAGCAATCGCGCCATCGCTTGAATGAATCGCTGGAGGAACTCGGCTCCAGGCTCTCGCCCGGTCAGATGCTGAACGAGGGCATCGACATCGTGCAGGAGCAAGCCGGGCGCCTGGCGGTCGCCGCCGGCCGCCAGATCCGCGACAACCCCGTGCCCTACGCCCTGATCGGGCTCGGCGCGGTGTTGCTGATCGCGTCCAACCTCCGCTCCAGCCGCACCGATTATGAACTGGGCAGCGAGGAGCTGGAACATCGCCGCCGCTATCGCACCATAGAAGAAGCGCGCTGGGCCACGCCCCGCATGCCGCACGAAACCGACGAAGCCTACGAAGAGCGCGTGCATGAAGCCTACGCCAGCAAGCTCGGCCTGACGCAGCGCGCGGGCGAGGCGGCGCACGAGTTCAAGGAGCGCGTGAAGACCACGGTCGCAGACATCCAGCAGCGCGCATCGCGCTTCGGCGGGCGCCTCGGCCGCGGCTTCAAGGACACGCGCCGCCGCCTCGGCGGCGCCGCCACGCGCGCGCGCCAGCGCGTCGGCGACTTCGCCTCCACCACCGGCGAGCGTATCAGCCACCTCGCTTCCGACGCCAAACACGTGGCGGAGGAGCAGGCGCAGCGCCTCGGCCGCACCGCGAGCGAAGTGCGCTACAAAACCCAGCGCTTCTATGACGACAACCCGCTCGCGGCCGGCGCCATCGCGCTGGGCGCCGGCGCGCTCATCGGCGCGCTGACGCCCTTGAGTCGGACCGAACGGCGCGCCCTGCGCGGCGTCGCCGACACCGCGGTCCGCGCGAGCGCCGACCTGGCCGAACGCGGCGCCCGCGCCGTCGACGAAACCGTGGACCGCGCCGTGCACTGAGGCGCGCGAGGCGAGTGCGAGTTGCACTGGCCCGGCCTCGTCGAGAGGCCGGGCCTTTTCGTGCGCCCGCGCTGCGCCAGCCCTATTGCGATATCCGGCGCATGGCGCAGAGTGGACGCGCTGCCGCTTGGACGCTCGCGCTGCGCCTTGCGCATCGCGGCGAACGTTTCCCGAGCGGGCGGGAGGACCGCCATGTCAGAGCTCTGGCGCCCGCTGGACGCGGAGGACCGCGCCTTTCTCGAGCGCTCGCGGCGCTGGGCCCTGCCGGTCGCCGGCGCCCTCGGCTTCGCGCTGCTCGCGCTCTTTCTCTGGGCCGTGGCGAAGATCACCGAGATGATCCTGCACGCGATGGGCTGAGCGCGGGCGCGCGCCGTCCTTGGTGATCCTGCGGATCGAAAAACGTGCTCCCCGAGGGGGAGGCGGGGCGCGTCGGACGCGCCGGGGTAGTCCTAAGTGACGCTGCGGATCGCTCCGCAACGCCGCGCGTCGAACGCGCCCCGTGCTCGGCCGTTTGGTCCCGGATTGGCGAGCCAGGAGTTTTTGGCTCAGCTGCAGTGCGCACAAATGTGCGGCCCACAGCGGCCTTAGCTCCTTATGACCACGAGCCGGTTCAGCGCGTCAGCAAAGTCCGAACTCTGCTGGACCTCGCGGTTTCATGCCCCGCGAGCAATGCAAGCGCCGTTCGCTTCGCCCGGTGGAGCGTAGGTCCCACCGAACTTCCTCAACGATGGCGGAGAGTCCCCTCCATCGAAGCGACGCCTGCCGCGCCGGCCGATGTTCTGACCTCTCAAAGGTTCGGAGCTCTTCGAAATCCTCCCGTGTCAGAACAAGGCCATCCTAGCACGATGCTCTATCCGTCGGATTCGATCGCCCCAGCTCGTGTGTTTTCAGTGGGTTAGCAGCGAAAAGTCGACAAGAGTGAGGGCGCTTGTTGTTGTTTCTTTGGACCGCCGGCGTCTTTGCCGACGGCTCTGCGTCGTGCAGCCCTTCATCGCATGTTTGTTTGCAATGGCGCCCGTCGCCGCCGGCGAGGACGCCGGCGGTCCAAGAAAAAGGGCGGAGCTTTCGCTCCGCCCTTCGATAGTTCTGCGACCGATCCCGGATCGTCCCCCGGATCAAGTCCGGGAGTCGTCCGGGATGACGCTTCGCGCTCGCGCCGCTAAGCGGCGCCAGCGCTCCGCGTCAGAAATCCATGTCGCCCATGCCGCCCATGCCGCCGCCGGGCATGCCGCCGCCGGCTTCTTTCTTCTTCGGGGCCTCGGCGATCGAGGCTTCGGTGGTGATGATGAGGCCGGCCACCGAGGCTGCGTCTTGCAGCGCGATGCGGACCACTTTCACCGGGTCGATGATGCCGGCTTGCAGCATGTCGACGTACTCTTCGGTCTGGGCATTGAAGCCGAAGGTCTCGCTCTTGTTCTCGCGCAGCTTGCCCACGACGATGGAGCCTTCCATGCCGGCGTTTTCCGCGATCTGACGGATCGGGCTTTCGAGCGCCTTGCGGACGATCTGGATGCCGACGTCCTGGTCTTCGTTGTCGCCCTTGACGTTGAGCTTCATCGCCGCCCGGAGCAGCGCGACGCCGCCGCCGGGGACGATGCCTTCTTCCACCGCGGCGCGGGTGGCGTTCAGCGCGTCGTCAACGCGGTCCTTGCGCTCCTTCACTTCGACTTCCGTCGCGCCGCCGACCTTGATCACCGCAACGCCGCCCGCGAGCTTGGCTAAGCGCTCTTGCAGCTTCTCGCGGTCGTAGTCGGAGGTGGTGTCTTCGATCTGCGTCTTGATCTGGGCGATGCGGCCTTCGATGTCCTTCTTGGCGCCCGCGCCGTCGACGATGGTGGTGTCGTCCTTCTTCACAACGACCTTCTTGGCCTTGCCGAGCATGTCGAGCGTGACGTTCTCCAGCTTGATGCCGAGGTCTTCGCTGATGACTTGGCCGCCGGTGAGGATGGCGATGTCTTCCAGCATGGCCTTGCGGCGATCGCCGAAGCCCGGGGCCTTCACCGCCGCAACCTTCAAGCCGCCGCGCAGCTTGTTGACCACGAGCGTGGCGAGCGCTTCGCCTTCAACGTCCTCGGCGATGATGAGCAGCGGGCGCTGGCTTTGCACCACGGCTTCCAGCACCGGCAGCATCGGCTGCAAGCTGGAGAGCTTCTTTTCGAAGAGCAGGATGACCGGGTCCTCGAGCGTCGCCTCCATCTTCTCGGCGTTGGTGATGAAGTACGGCGAGAGGTAGCCGCGGTCGAACATCATGCCTTCGACCACTTCGAGTTCGGTCTCGAGCGACTTCGCTTCTTCGACCGTGATGACGCCGTCGTTGCCGACCTTTTGCATCGCGTCGGACAGGAACTTGCCGATGTCGGTGTCGCCGTTGGCGGAGATGGTGCCGACTTGGGCGATTTCTTCGGAGCCGCCGACCTTCTTCGCGCGCTTCTTCAGGTCCTCGACGATGGCGACGGTGGCCTTGTCGATGCCGCGGCGCAGGTCCATCGGGTTGCGGCCCGAGGCGACCGCCTTCATGCCTTCGCGCACGATGGCCTGAGCGAGAACCGTCGCGGTGGTCGTGCCGTCGCCGGCTTCGTCATTGGTCTTGGACGCCACTTCACGCACGAGTTGGGCGCCCATGTTCATGAACTTGTCCTCGAGCTCGATTTCCTTGGCGACGGTGACGCCGTCCTTGGTCGTGCGCGGGGCGCCAAACGACTTTTCGATCACGACGTTGCGGCCTTTGGGGCCGAGCGTGACCTTCACCGCGTTGGCGAGGATGTCGACGCCGGCGAGCATGCGCTCACGGGCGTCAGAGCCGAAATTGACTACCTTGGCAGCCATGTGTGTTTACCTCTGTGGTTGAACGGAATTGGGGATTGGGGATTAGGGTTAGGGGAGCGGGAGGAGCAGCTGCGCCCCAATCCCTAATCCCCAGTCCCTAATCCCGGGCGCGCGGAGCGCGCTTAAGCGGCTTCCTTCTTCGCCTTCTTGGCTTCGAGGACGCCCATGATGTCGGACTCCTTCATGATGAGGAGTTCTTCGCCATCGATCTTCACTTCCGTGCCCGACCATTTGCCGAACAGGACGCGGTCGCCTGGCTTCACATCCATCTTGATGTACTCGCCGTCTTCGTCGCGGGCGCCCGGGCCGACCGCGATGACTTCGCCTTCTTGCGGCTTCTCCTGGGCGGTATCGGGAATGATGATGCCGCCGCGGGTCTTCTCTTCTTCCTTCACGCGCCGGACGACGACGCGGTCATGCAGGGGACGAAAGCTCGCCACTGGGTTACTCCCTTGTTTTAAAGGCCTTTTAGCTCGGGCGGGGGCTGTTAGCACTCGCCGCCGCCGGTTGCTAACGGCGGGGATGTAGGCGGCGCCCGCTGCGCCGTCAACGCCTCCGGCGGTCGCCTGTGGCGCCATTTCGCCATTTCGCGCGTTGGGGGAACCATGGGCGACCCCAACCACCCGCTGCCGGATACGCCCGAGCCGCCGGTGCCGCAGCCGCCGGCCGAGCCGCCGCTCGAGGACGAGCCGCTGCGCCCGCACCCGCCGCCGGCCGAGGTGATTAAGCTGCGCGCGCGCCGGCGCGTCGCGATGTTTCACTGAAATGCAAACGAGGCCGCGTTTGCACGCGGCCCCGTCGCAATCCCTCGCTCCCTCGCTCTAATAGCGGTCGTAGTAGCGATCGCCGTCGTACAGAAGCGCGTCCAGGATGATGCCGGTGGCGATAGACACGAGTAGAATGTCGCCGTCGGCGTACACATAGCGGCAGCCGTACGGGGGCGGCGGCAGCATGTAGTAGAGATCCCACGGCAGCGGCTCCCAATAGAGCCAATAGGGGATCACGTAGCCGATCGCCCAGCGCCGATACGGACGCCGCCAGCCGTCATAGCTCCACCAATAATAGCGCCGCCCGTAATAGACGCTGATGATGCGCGCATAGCCGTGGTCGAAATAGTAGCCATGCCGCACATGGCGCCAATCGTGATAGCGCGGACGATCGAAATCCCGGTGCGTGTGCCGATAGCGGCTGTAGCGGGAATCGTGACGCCGGCGCTCCCAGTCGCGGCGGTGATGGTCGTCGTCGCGCCAATCGCCGCGCAGGCGGCGGACCCAGTCGTTGTCGGCCCGGTCGCGTCCGTCGCGATCGCCCCAGTCGCGATCGCCGCGGCGGTCGCCGTCGCGATTCCAGTCCCGCCGTTGCCCGTCGTTGTCGCCATGGCGGCGCCCGTCCCAGTCGCCGCGGTT